>Ga0265298_10002236_pt1 | contig 27246 bp, 21 predicted proteins | sample AusTroGonzalo_MG_3_FD_193486 | JGI IMG/M metagenome (GOLD analysis project Ga0265298, IMG submission 193486) | Bovine rumen microbial communities from tropical cattle in Woodstock, Queensland, Australia - Gonzalo_01 | ecosystem: Host-associated > Mammals > Digestive system > Stomach > Rumen ...
GCATTGCAGAGGCCATCGGTTCTGGAATCGCCAAGAACATGCTGGCAGTGGACTACACCGAGGCCGGGGTCCATGTGCAGGGCTTTGTGTCCCCCACCACAGAACAAAACGGGAAACGGAACCACCAGTATTTGTTCCTGCGGAACCGGCCCATCGAGAACAAGGCCATATCGAAGGCCATCAGCCAGGTCTATGAACCCTATGGAGCCCAATGCAAGCCCGTTACGGTGCTGTTCCTGGACATGCCCGACATGGAGTTCGACGTAAACGTGCACCCCGCAAAGCGGGAAGTGCGTTTTGCTAACCAGAACCTGGTGTTCTTGGTGGTCACTCACGCTTTGCGGGAGACGTTCCGACAGGATTTGGAAAAGAACTCCCCTCTTATTGACTTGAGTGCGGAAAGTACCGCCCCAAGTTCTAACTGGGGTCCGGCAGCCGCCCCTAGCTGGGAGCCTGCTCCCGAGTGGAAATCCGAGGCGCCGGCCCGCAGCTTTGCACCAAGCAACCGAGTCTTGGACAGCGGCAGCAACCGCTATACCCCCGACCGGGACGAGGTGCAGGACCTGTTCTCCCAACCGGAAGCAGGGAAAGTCATTCCCCTGGAAGATTCCCCCTGGATCAAGCCCGCAATAGCGGAAGAAGAATGCCCCTGGACTCCCCCCACGGTGTTCCAAACCGCCAACAAGTACATTGTCTGCGAAGACGACCAAGGACTTTTGGTTATAGACCAGCATGCCGCCCATAGCCGTATCCTATACGAACAAGCTTTGGAACTTTTGAAAAACGGCGGCAATGTAGACAGCCAGGAACTACTGTTCCCGGAACTGACGGAATTTTCAAGAATTGAAAAAGATGTTTTCGAAGGCATACAGGATTCCTTAAAATCCCTAGGATTTTACGTGGAACCCTTTGGCGGCTCCGAATTCCAAATCCGTTCCATTCCCTGTAACCTGCCCATTTCCAGAGCGGCCAAGGCCGTCCACGATTTTCTGGAGCAGTGTGTAGAGAACAACGGAGCCGCAGACATGGAAAAAGCTCGGGATTCCATGGCCAAGGCCTGGGCACGGTCCAACGCCTTCCAAGCAGGCGACAAGTTAAAACCCGAAGAGATGTCCAAACTGGTAAGCCAGCTCATGGCAACGGAAGACCCGCTAAAATCCCCCTATGGGACCCCTACCCTTATGCGGATAACCCTGGACGAACTGGCTAAGAAATTCGGCCGTTAAGAAGATTTTCTACAAAATGCTCTGGCGTATTGCCGTGGCCCAGTTTTTCGTGCAGTTCTTTGGCTAAAAGCGTCGCCTGTTCCCGATTCAGTTCCTTTAGGTCGTTCAAAATAGCCGTTGTCATCTTTGTTGTGCTGCGGCCGATATGTTCAGGAACAGCCTTTTTTCCCGACAAAATATTGGGCATAGCAAACAACCGCGTCTTCACAAAGAGGGAACCCAAAACGTAGGTCAAAAAATCCGGTCTGGTGGCCACAACCAAAGGGGTTCCCGAAAGGGAAAGTTCCAAGGTCGCTGTTCCCGGAGTGGCAAGGGCACAAGAGGCGTTGGCAAACAAAGCCTTCCGTTCCTCAAGGCTTTCGGGAGCAGTTTCAAAGGACAAATAATCTGGAATTTGGTCCTTGAAAAAACGGCGGGCCGTATTTTCCAAGGAGTTTCGTAGGGACGGCCTGGAAGCTAAAAGGTATACCTGACGAGGTTTGCTCGCAGGCTCTGTTCCTTGGGCGGCCATCCAAAGGTTTGCCACCTGCAAGAACAGCGGCAGGTTCCGCAACGCCTGACTTTCGCGGCTCCCCGGCAGGAGCAATAGGGTTTCTGGATGGCGTCCAGAAATTTCTGCAGCGAAAGATTCGTGATACAAAGGGTCGTGCAACAAAAACGGGTGCAACAGGAGTTGAGGGTCACAGCCCCTATCCGCATAAGCCTTGTGCTCAAATTCAAAAAGCACCGCCAGAGGCACGCCCTGCAGGTCTTTTGCACGACCCGGCTTCCACGCCCAAATCTGGGGGGGAGCCGCGAAAAGAACCTTCTTTTTCAACCGCACGGCAAGGCGGCACAGTTCCATATTGAAACCAGGATAATCTACCGCCACAAAGGCGATACATTCCTCCTGGGCCAACAACTCTTTCAGTTTCGCCAAAATACGATGTAAACGGAACACCCGCGGAACCACGTCCCAAAAGCCAGAAACAGGTAGTTCGTCAAAATCGCAGACCGGTTCAAGGCCTGCCGCCTGCATGCGGAAGCCTCCTGTTCCCAAAGCCCGCACATTATGCCGCAGGACCGAAGCCACGAAGGCCTCGCCCAAAACATCGCCAGAATCCTCACCGGCGCAAAACAGTACAAAAGGGGATTTCACCGAACCTTACCTGCGGGGCTTTGCGGACACCCAGAATTTTGCCACCCCCATTTCTTGCTTGAGCCAATTCAGCAAATCCTGGGAATAAGACAGCTTGTACTTTTTGAGCATTAGGCCATGTTCATTGTCAGATGCAGTTTCCACGTGGAGGACCAGCATACAGGATGCTTCCCCCTCAAAAGCCTCAAACCGTTGCATGCCCTCTTCCAACTTTTGCAGGAAATCATCGGAAAGCATCGTTGAATAGATGGAGGCGTGGATATACTTGACCATCCGCTCCCGCACATAGTCTAACTGGTAGGCCTCTTCCACTACCACCTGCATTTGGTCCGTAATGTTCTTTTCCTTGTCCCGCTGGTATTCTAAGACCCCTTTCACCAAGAGGCGGTCATCTTCAGATACCTTGTCACGGAAATTTTCCCAAGCATCTTTCTTGAAGAAAAGTCCCACTTCCCCATGAAAGTCCTGCATTTCGCCAAAGCCAATGTTGTCTCCACGGCGGGTTTCCACGGAACGCATCCTTGTAACGATGCCTCCGACGGCAACAACGCAGCCTTCCTTACGGGCCAATTCATCTGGAGCCAAGGTACAGACGGTGAACCCCATCAATTCTGGGCGGAATTCATCCAGAGGGTGTCCCGAAAGGCACATGCCCAGTACTTCCCGCTCCTTGTTGAGCATTTCCACGCTGCCCCATTCTTCCGCCTCTTCCAGGACTTCGGCAATATTGCCCATAGAGGGGCCTCCGCCACCTAGGTCAAAGAGGGACATTTGGCCCTTTGACTTGTCCTCTTGGTAGCGCTGTGCCACCTCGATAGCCCTATCCACCGTAGCCATCAAAACGGCACGGCTTCCCGGAAGGCTATCTAAAGCTCCCGCCATAATCAGACATTCCAAAATCTTTTTACTCAAGGGGGGACGTTTTTCTTTCAACGAGCCCTGGTATTCAGCCACCCGCTTGCAGAAATCAAAGATGTCCTTGAAGGGGCCACTTTTTTCGCGAACCGTTACCACATCTTCTACAACGGCAATTCCAACGTTGCGAATACCCGCCAAGCCAAAAAGGATTTGCCCCTGGGGATTTGCGGTAAATATTCCCTGGGAAGAATTGATGTCCGGTGACAAGACCCGAATTCCCAAGCGCTTGCATTCCTGGATAATGGTCACAATGTCTTCCGTCTTTCCCATTTTAGAGGTCATGGAAGCCGCCATATATTCAGGACCATAATGGGCCTTAAGGTAGGCCGTTTGGTAAGCCACATAAGCGTAGGCAGCGGCATGACTCTTGTTGAAGGCGTATCCGCAGAACGGAAGCACCGCATCCCACACCCTCTGGATTATGGCTCGATCGTACCCCTTGGCTACGCACTTCTCAAAAAATTCTGGCTCCAATTTCGCCATTTTCTCTGGCATTTTCTTTGCCATAATACGGCGGATATTGTCAGCACCCCCTAGAGTGTAGCCCCCCAGAATCTGAGCCAGTTTCATCACCTGTTCCTGATACACGATAACACCATAGGTTTCGGACAAAACAGGTTCCAGGTCAGGGTGGTAACAGTCTATGTCTTCTTTTCCATTCTTACGGGCAATAAAGTGAGGGATTTGTTCAAGGGGCCCCGGACGGTACAGGGCGTTCATAGCGATAAGGTCGCCAATACGGGTAGGTTTCAGTTCCCGCAGGTATTTTTGCATTCCCGGGGATTCAAACTGGAACACCGTGGTAGTCATGCCCTTGCCCAGAAGGTCAAAGGTTTCCTTGTCATCCAGGGGAATGCGGCTCATGTCCAGTTCAATCTTGCGATTTTTCTTGACCATGTTTACCGTATCCTGAATGATGGACAAGTTGATAAGCCCAAGGAAGTCCATTTTCAACAGGCCTATGTCTTCGGCATAGTGCTTGTCGTACATCACCACTGGCGTATCGGCCGGGGCAGCCCTGTACAAGGGAGCCAACTCATAAATCGGGTTGGGCGTAATCACCACTCCGCAAGCGTGCACACCCGTTTGGCGGGGCAAATCCTCCAAGGTAAGGGCGATGTTCCAAAGGTTCTGGTAACTGGCTCGGCTATTGATAAAGGCCTGCAAAGCGTCTGGGCTATAGCCATCTTCAAGAGTATTCCCCTTCTTGTCTTTACCGGTCCACGCCTGGGTAAGGCTAAAATTCAGGGTGCGCTGCGGGAACAGTTTGGTGATGGCCTTTGCCTCTTGGGGAGGGATTCCCAAAACACGGGCCACGTCGGTCACCACCGCCTTAGACTTGAGCATACCGTAGGTAATAATCTGACCCACGCACTCCTTGCCATACTTTCCCGTCACGTAATCAATCACACGGCTACGGTCCCTATCCGCAATATCGGTGTCGATATCGGGCATGGAAACACGCTCCGGGTTCAAGAATCGTTCAAAAAGGAGACCAAACTTTAAGGGATCTATGTCGGTGATGCCAATAATGTAGGTCACCAAGGAGCCTGCCGCAGAACCACGGCCAGGGCCAACGGGTATTCCGTGTTCACGGGACCAGTTAATAAAGTCCCACACAATCAACAAGTAGCCAGCCACATTCATGTTACGGATACAATTCAGTTCCGTATACATCCGTTGGGCAACCTCCGTCTCGTGGGCGGGAAATTTAAAATCTTCGTTGGGGAATCGCCGTTTAAGTCTTTCATTACAAAGGTGAGTGATATAAATGTCGGCATCGCCACCTGCTTTACACCAGCGGGAGGTCTTGCTTTTCCAGGCTTCTTGGTCATCTTTATCAAAGAATTCCGGCGAAGACAATCGGTCTATTTCTGCCTTGTCCGCATCGGTCAACGCTTCTTCGGCAATGCCCTTTTCCTCACAATACTTCTTCGTGACCTTTTTCTTTTTGTCCTTGATGACGCCTTCCAATTCCCTCTCATGAATGACCGGATATTCCGCTTCGTATTCCGCCTTCATAAAGGCCTTTATTTCTTGGTATTCCTTAGAGGCCAAGAAATCCTCGGGTATCTTAAACCTAGGCCAGTACTCGTCACCAATACCGGTTTTTACAGTAAAGTTACAACGATCTGCAATTTTGACGGTGTTTTCAATAGCTCCTGGAATGTTTCCAAACAAATCCACCATTTCCTTTTCGCTGCGGAAATAGAATTGGTCGGTGGGGAAACGTTTATCCGTAAAGTCATTCAAGGTTTCCTTGAGGGAAATGCAGCGCAAGACCTTGTGGGCCTGGGCATCGGCCTGTTTAATGTAATGTACATCGGCCACAGCGACCACTTCACGGCCAAGTTCTTCGGCCAACTTCACATTAAACTGATTCAGCAGCCCCTGCTGCTTTACACCATTGTCGCAAACGGAAATATACAGGTGGTCGCGGTCAAAAATCTTGTCCAAGGAGTCCATGTATTCACGAGCGGCACTTTCCCGCCCAGCAACAACATTCTGGCCGTAACGGCTGAAAAAATCACCCGCTATGGCAATAATCCCCTCTTTGTGCTCATTAACTACCGACAGAGGAACCGAGGGAATTTCCGCCCAACGTTCGCTTTCCTCGTAACGGTAACTGACGATACGGAGCAGGTTATAGTAACCCTTCTCGTTTTCCACCAGAAGGGTCAACCTTTCGTAGGTCATGGGGTCTTTCTGGTTCGCGCTGACCGAATCTACATAGACATGGCACCCGTAAATGGTCTTTATGGGCGGGAGCCCCTTCTCTTTACGGGCCTTGTTCAAGTCCTTCCCGCGGGTCTGGATTTCCAAAATGCCAAACATGGCACCATGGTCCGTAAGGGCTACTGCGGGAGCATTCTCTGCGGCGGCAGCATCCAAGATGCCGTTAAGCCGGGCAGAAGACTTCAAAACAGAAAATTCCGAGTGTACCTGTAAATGAACAAAAGCCATAATCGCAATTTAGTAAATAGTGATTAGAGAACCGCATTCTTTGCCTGTTCTTCCTTTGCCAAAGCAAAATTTTGTAATTTTTGCAATATGAAGCAAGCACTTATTACCGGTATTACAGGCCAGGATGGTTCTTACCTGGCAGAATTCCTTCTTTCTAAAGGCTACAAAGTTTTTGGTCTGGTCCGTCGCAAAAGCAAGTTGGACTTTAACAACGCCGAACACCTAAAGGGCAAGGTCACGTTCATTTTCGGTGACATGACGGATTCCGCCTCTCTCCTTAGGGCTATGGAAATCGCCAAACCCGATGAAATCTATAACCTGGCGGCACAATCCTTTGTGACCACTTCTTGGGAAACGCCCCTTTCTACCGCCGACATCAACGCCGTAGGCGTCACCAAGCTTCTGGAAGCCGTTCGCCTTTGCAAGCCCGACACCAAGGTCTACCAAGCCAGCACCAGCGAAATGTTCGGCAAGGTGCAGACCGTTCCGCAAAACGAGAACACGCCTTTTTACCCCCGTAGCCCCTATGGTGTATCCAAGCTGTATGGACACTGGATTGCCAAGAATTACCGCGAAAGTTACGGCATGTTCGCCTGCTCCGGCATCTTGTTCAACCACGAATCGGAACGACGTGGCGCCGAGTTCGTAACCCGGAAAATTACCATTGCCGTTGCAAAGATTAAGGCGGGCCAGCAAGACGTTTTGGAACTGGGGAACATGGATGCCAGCCGCGACTGGGGTCACAGTGCCGACTACGTTCGTGCCATGTGGCTCATGCTGCAGCAGCCCACCGCCGACGACTTTGTCATTGCCTCGGGCAAAACCCATACCGTTCGGGAATTCGTAACCCTGGCCTTCAAAGCCGCCGGCATGGAAATCGAATTCCACGGGAAGGGCGAGCAGGAATATGCCACCCTCAAGGGTACGGACAAGGTGGTGGTGAAAGTCAACCCGCAGTTCTTCCGCCCCGCCGAAGTGGACTTGCTCATTGGCGATGCCAGCAAGGCCAAAAAGGTTTTGGGTTGGCAGCCAGAAATCAGCTATGAGCAACTGGTAGAACGCATGGTGGCAAGCGATATCAAGCTCCTGGCCGAAGGCAAGATTTAATGAAAACCGTAATCATCGGTGCGGCAGGCTTTGTAGGCGGTTACTTGGTGCGGGAACTGCAATCCGCGGGCCACACCGTCGTTGCCGTCGACATGCCCCAGGTCAACCTGCTGGACAAATCCAGCGTAGACGCCCTGATAGAGCAGAACCGCCCCGATTTTGTGGTGAACCTGGCCGCCATCAGTTCCGTCGGGGCTTCTTGGAAAAATCCCGAAGCCACGGTACAAGTGAACGTGGTGGGAACCATCCACCTGCTAGAGGCCGTCGCGCGGTTTGCACCGAAGGCTAAGACCCTCCTTATTGGCAGTGCCGAGGAATACGCCCCCAAAAAGGCTCCCCTTTCGGAAGACGACCCGCTAGAGGCCTGTAATCCTTACGGCATTTCTAAAATCGCCCAAGAGAATTTTGCCGAAGTTTTCCGCAAGCAGCACGGGCTCAAGATTGTCTGTACCCGCTCCTTCAACCACACGGGAATTGGGCAGACGACTACCTTCGCCATCCCCAGTTTTTGCAAGCAAGCGGCAGAAATTGACAAATCCGGCAAAGACGGTAAAATCTTTGTTGGAAACCTTTCCGCCATTCGCGATTTCTCTGACGTAAAGGACGTGGTTCACGTTTACCGGATGCTCCTGGAAACGGAAAACCAGTACAGCGTTTACAACGTGGGTTCAGGCAGGGCCTACCCCATTTCGGAACTTTTGGACTACATCGTCTCCTTGGCATCCGTCAAGATTGAAATCGTCCAGGATCCGGAAAAGATGCGGCCCGTAGACAACCCCTACATTTGCGCAGACAACAGCCGCATCTGCAAGATTTTCCCTTGCACGGACATCCACGACACCATCAAAGAGATGTTTCTTGACTTTAAGGCAAAAGCCGGCCTTTAAGCCGACTCTATCTTGAATTCTTCAAGAATTTGCTTTACCCTCTTGGGAACATTCCCAAACTTTTTGCCGTATGCGGCACGCTTTGTCAATTCTTGGGGCAGCAGCACCAAAGCCTGAATCCAGGCTTTAAGCAAGGCCTTGCAAACCGCAACCTTCGAAAGTTTTTTTCCGTCCCCAGAAGCCTCTGGTACGCCTCCCCGAGCCATGTTCAGGTACCGTACAAAGCCCCGGAAGGGAAGCATAAAAATGTCGGCAAGGGGCAAGAGCCTTATGGCGGTCCGCAAGCGGTTCCTTTCGGAATAAAACAGTTTTCGCGGGGAATACCGCACCGTGGTCATGGAGCGTTCGTGGTAAACTTTTGCCTCGGGGCAAAACACCGTCTTGAAGCCTGCCAGATTGTGGCGGAAATACCATTCCGTTTCTTCAAAGAACAAAAAGAAACTGGCATCCAACCGGCCGGCCGCTTCTGCGGCAGCCTTGCGGAAACTCATTACGGCGCCATAGCAGCCAAAAACTTCCTTCTCCCGGATGTCAGCCTTGGCTATGTCCAAACCGCTGCCTTCGTTTTTGGCAAAAAGGTCAGGACCAAACTGCACGCCTACCGCATTCACCACCCCGCTTTTTTCCATCACCAGGCTGGCAATGGAACCTGCATCCGGGTGGCGTTCAAAACCTTCCAAGACTTTTTCGGCCCAAGTAGGGTCAAATTCCAAATCCATATTGCAAAGCACCTGGATATCGGAATCCATGTTGTCCAAAAGCCCGTTGCAGGCTCCTGCATACCCCAGGTTTTTACCGCTTTCGATAATGGAGCAATCCAGCTTTTGATCTTTTAGAATCTGGATGGAATTGTCCGAAGAGGCATTATCAAAGACAAAGACCCGCACCGGCACGGTCTGCGCCTTTAAGCTCTTGACGCATTCTGCAAGTTCTGCGCCACCGTTGTAATTGATAATACCGACGTCCATTAAAGCTACAATCCGTAATAGCGGATATAATCGATGGAGCCCTCAAAGAACCTATCATGGTACTGTTGGTTCATCGCATCATAGCCAATGCCTAAATTATACCCTAACTGGGAAACATCCCCACTGTAATCAGATTCCAGAGTTTGTTTTCCATCTTGGTAAATCCTGACCTTTTCGGAGTCCAATTCCACTCGGATGTCGGTCCATTCATTAAGCTTAAGGGCCTTACCCGTAAAGATTTTCCAGTCTGTGCCATCGGTATTTTCATCCCGAAGGTGCACGCGGAGCACACCGTCATCTATACGAATCATCCAGCCATCACCGTAACGGCCTGGAGGTTCAGCCACCAAAACATTCTGAATTTTACCAAAAGCAGATGGTTTCACCTTTGTTTCTACGGCAAAATTCCTTCGGCAGAACGTGGAAGAAAGCATTACGGGCAAGCCAGACTTTCCATCCAGTTTTAAAGCCTTGTCCACTATTACAGCCTTTCCCTCTGGATATTTTACGGAGTTATTGCTCATCTTGTCCAAGCCCACAAAGGCAGAATCATTGAATTCCCATGCTACCAGAAGTTGCCCCTTGGAGTCATCGGTTTTTGTCAAGGCACCCTTGCCAAAGCCCGTAAAACTACCATAGCGAATGTAGTCCACATTCCCTTCAAAATAGCGTTCATGATATTGCTGGTTCATGGCGTCATATCCAATAGCCCAGTCATACCTTTGCTGCGTGACATCCCCGCTATAAGCGGCCACAACCGTCAATTCCCCGTTTTGGAATATCCGTATGCTATCCGAAGAGCGTTCCACCCGGATTTTCATCCACTGGCCCAGAACCAAGTCCTTACCGGCAAAAATCTGCCAATCATCTCCATCCTGTTCTGCATCCCGCAAATGCAGACGAAGGGTTTCTTCATCTACCCGGAGCATCCAACCGTCGACTCCACGACCGGGCGGCTCTGCCACAATGATGTTCTTCATTGAACCGAAATTATCCAACTTAATGCGGGTCTCTATGACAAACTCATTCATGAGCAATTTGTCAGAGAAGGGAACCATCAATCCGGAAACCCCATCAAAATAGGCGACCCCTTCGTCATTTGAAACGGTCCCTTCGCCAACAACCGCATCAAATCCATGACCCGTATAGTCCCGACCAATATTGGAAGGATCATTAAATTCCCAGGCCGCAATCCACTCCGTTTGCGAAGAGTCCAAATCCTCCCCCATGGACTTTTGGGGGGCCATTTCCGTCTCGCGTTCAAGAATTTTCATATTGTGGACTTTTTCAAAACGAACGCACATCACGCGACCGGGAGTATTCTCCGTAACCTCCGTGGGGTCAAAACCGATGGTAAAAGAGCCCTCCAAAGAACGGATGGACCCAGTTGCAAGTCCTGCGGCACAAATTTGTCCATCTACATATAACACAACCAGCGAATCCACCCGCTCAGCACGAACGGTTTCCAACTGGTTTAGTTTTAGCGGTTCCTGGGACTCCAGCTTAAGCCATTCCCCATCGGTGGAGGCATCCCTCCACACAAAGAAGGGGATCCCGTTTTCTACACGTAATGCCCAGCCATCGGCATCACCGTCTACACCGGCAGCGGCCAAAGTAATGTACCCTTCGTGAGATTCAATAATCACATCGGCTTCTACGGCAAAACCGTTGTCCGAAAAGGAATCATCGATTTTAATAATGAGAGTGTCCCCGTCGACTTCCCAAGAATGCTCCACACTCCGGGAGCACTGGGCCAGGCGCACCTGTGCCGCAGAGATATCAACGCTAGTCACACCCCTAGACGAATCTTCCGATGAATTGGATGACAGTTCATTCGTGCAACCACAAAGGAACATCAGGAGACCCCAGAACAGCATCAACGGCATTGTTTTTTTATTCCTCATGGACTGCACTCCTTCCTTAAGCTTTCTTGATTTTGGTCAAGAAACCGTACTGGAACGGGATATAACTGAGATGGGCCAAGACATTGGGCATAAACTTCAGTTGCTTGCGAATGCCAACAATGCGTTCCACCTCAAGGCCGTTTTCCTTGGCAAAGCGGATAAAGCTCTTTTTAGTCCAGAAAGTTTTATGATTGATATCCAAAACGCCCAACGCCTTTTCGCCCTGGTCCACCTTGACATAGCGGAAATCCCTGGTCAAGACAATCTTGAGGATGTTCTCAACGCAAATAAAGTTGGGCAGGGACAAAAGGATATGACCCTCGGGCGTAAGGTGGTTCTTGCAGAAATTGATCAAATCCACCGGATCATTCACATGTTCCAGAACATCGCACATGACAATCAGGTCAAACTTGCGGTCTTCCTTGTAGTCTTCGTAAAGCACATGATGGTATTCGTTGAACCCACCCGGGAATTTGTCCGCCGTCTGGCAGTCCGTACGGTTTTCGGGCTCAATGGCCACCTTGTAGGAATCCTTGGGATAAATAACACAATTCTTGCCAGAACCGGCACCAATTTCCAGAACACTCTTGGCATCCTTGGGGACAAGCATCGCAATATCGTAACGAATCTTATTCGGGTACATAAAGTCCTCTTTTTGCCAAAATATAATTTTTTCCCAAACAAAATGCTATTTTTGAAAGCAATGGCAATGGATAAGGCAGGCATAAAGCTTTTCGCAAAGAGGTTTTTCCAGCTTCTGGTAAGCATTGGCGGCTTTGCCTACATCTTTTACAAGGTTCCCCTGGCAAGTGTCGCCGAGAACTGGCACCTACAAATGCTGCCCTGGGTTTTGGCCATGATTGTGGCCGCGAACCTGATTATGCTCATCCAGGCCAACCGCTGGAAGGGCCTTTCGGTGCAGGGTCCAGAAATTCCCTTCAAAACCTACTATGCCTACACCGCCATGGGGTATTTTTTCAACAACCTGCTCCCCACCGGATTCGGCGGCGACGCCGTAAAATCCCTAGCCTTCGGAAAAAAGTTCAACCAGACCAGTCAATCCATTTCGGCCGTTCTGCTCTCCCGCATCCAAGGGCTTTTGGCCATGTTCCTGTGTTTCTTTTTGGCATTCCCCTTTGCCTTAAGCCAAACGGACATTCCCTGGGTTTACACCCTGGTCATGACGGCGGCCATGTTTGCCTGCATACTGGTGATTGCTCTCTGCCTTTTTTCGGACAAAGTCCCCTTCCCCGCCTTTGTCACGAACAAACTCACCTTTATCCCCAAAATGCAAAAAAGCCTGTCTATTTACAGGCAGCACAAAAAGCAGATATTCCTTTCATCGCTGGATTCCCTGTGGATACAAATCCTTACGCTGTTCACCGCCTACGCCTACTTTAGGGCGGTAGGGCAATCCATAGATATCTGCATCTTGGTGGTATTCACCAGCATCACCATCGTCATCTCCATGCTGCCCATTTCCCTGAACGGCATCGGCGTGCGCGAAGGAGTACAGGTAGCCCTATTTACGGGAATCCTGGGGATTCCCGCTCCTGTGGTACTGTCTGCTGGTCTTTTAGGCTATATTCCGCTTTTGTTCCAAGCGGCGCAAGGGGCGGTGGTTCTAGCGGCTTACCGCAAGAATTAATCCGTTAGCCCCAAACTTCTGTTTTCAATTCGCGATCCCACATACCCTTGATCACATCGTCCACCTTCTTGCCTTCAAAAAGCAGGGCATGGACAGCGTTCACAATGGGCATTTCTACGCCTAGTTTGTCTGCAAGGGCCTTGGTGCTCTTACAAGTGGGCACGCCTTCGGCCACCATCTTCATGCCCGCAAGGACCTGTTCGATGGTTTCGCCCTTACCGATGTGTTCACCCACATAGCGGTTGCGGCTATGCTGGGAAAGGCAGGTCACGATAAGGTCGCCCATGCCGGCAAGGCCAGCGAAAGTTTCGGGCTTTGCCCCCAAGGCCTTGCCCAGACGGCACATTTCCGCCTGACCGCGGGTCAAAATGGCAGCGCGGGAGTTGTCCCCAATCTTGTACTTGCCGCTAGCTTCCAGCCCATAAAGTACGCCAGAGGCAATAGCAATCACGTTCTTCACGGAACCGCAAAGTTCCACGCCCACGATGTCGGTGGAACTGTAAACACGCAGGTAGGAGCAGCTCATCACCTTCTGCACCAGCTTTGCGGAATCTTCGTTCACGCTAGCAGCCACAATGGCGGTCAGGATATGGCGGCTTACTTCTTCAGCATGGGAAGGTCCGCTAAAGGCCACCATCTTATCGTCGGTAAGCCAGGGGACGTTTTCCAGCAGAACTTCGCTCATGAGCTGGTTCGTACCTTCCAGAATGCCCTTGGTAGCACAAACCACCACGGGTTCCTTGCCCTTTTCGGGAGTCCACTTGCCCAAGTTCTTTGCCACGCCGCCCATAAACTGCGACGGAACCACAATCAGGACCATGTCGCAACCCTGAAGGGCGGCGTTCATGTCGGTGGTGTACTTAAAGTCCGCAGGGAAAATCACACCAGGGAGTTTATCCTTATACTGGTGTTCCGTAGAAAGCAGGTCCACTTCGGCCTGAGAATTGGTCCAGAACGTCACGTCGTTCTTGTTTTCATAAACCACCTGGCCAAGGGTAAGTCCCCAGCCGCCAGTTCCAAGTACAGTTACTTTCATTTTCTAGTCCCTAGTTTTCCAATAATCTACAATATTTACGCCTTCGGAGTCTTCCTCTTGCTGCCAAATCCGTTCTCCGTGCCGTTCATAAGGCGTTTGATGTTGGATTTGTGCTTCACAATCACAAAAACCGCCACCACAAGGCAGGTAATCATCAGGCCCAAGTTGATGTCGTCCGGTGGGAAGGGCAACTTCAAATAGCCCATGACCGCAAAGGCACCCAAGGCAATGCAAGCCCCGATACTGCCCACCGACACGTACTTGGTGGAAGCAGTAAGCACAATCCACACGCCAAAAGCGGCAAGAGCCGTTATGGGGCAAAGGGCAAGGAAAACACCAAGAGCGGCCAACACGCCCTTGCCTCCGCGGAATCCCGCAAAGCAGGTGAAGCTGTGTCCCAAAATCACCAACAGGCCTGCCACCATGGGGAGCCAAGCGGAATAATCGTCACCACCGGCGGCAACCTGGGCATTACACATCTGCATGGCAATCCACGGGCCAAAAAAGCCCTTGAGCAAATCCATGAACACCACGGGGAGTGCTGGCTTCCAGCCCAATACCCGGAAGGTGTTGGTAAGTCCCGCATTCTTGGAACCGTAGTCCCGAATGTCGAAATCCTTACCTTTCGCGATTTTTGCTATCCAAATGGCGCTGGGGATCGACCCCAACAAGTACGCTATCGGAAGACTCAGCAAACTGTTCAAGTTCTTCGTCCTTTCTGAGGGTTAACTTCTGGTCAAAATTCAAGCGGAGGGGTGCACCCTGCAACTGAAATTCTTCGTAAAACTTTTTGAGCAAGTAACGCTTGTAGGATTCGTCCACCAGTTCCGGGGTACGGGTCTCAATGGCAATCACCGGAGGTTCCACCAGAATCTGGCAGGCGCGGGTCAAAGCAACCACGCGAGCGTTGTGGCTGGGCGGAGCCTTTTCCTGCAAGAAGTTCGCAAAACTTTCCGCCACACGGTCGCGGCCCAGTACACGGCGGCAGTTGGCATACACCGTCTGGATTGCCTGAATCACCCGATTGATGCGTTGGCCTTCCTTGGCACTAATGGAAAGGATGGGAACGTATTCCAGCATGGGTTCCCGTTCCAGCATTTCCTTGACCATGTGGTCAAAGGACTTGTCCGTTTTGTCGGGCAGAATGTCCCACTTGTTCAAAACCAGAATAAGGCCCTTGCCCGCCTTGCGGATTTCGGTAATAATCCTGAAGTCCTGAACCTGGAGCCCACGGGTGCAGTCCACCAAAAGCACCGACAGGTCCGACCTGCGGATGCTTTCCATGGTGCGCATGTTGCTGAAGATTTCCACCTCGTCTTCCACCTTCGCCTTTTTGCGAAGGCCCGCCGTATCGGTAACCACAAACTTTTGGCCATTGACGGTAAAGGAGCAGTCGATGGAATCCCGAGTGGTACCCGGAATGTCCGAAACCACGGCCCGTTCCTCGCCCATCAGGCGGTTCAGCAAGGTACTCTTGCCCGCATTGGGGCGGCCCAAGATGGCAAAGCGGATGGGGCGTTCTTCCCGACGTTCCCCACGAACAGGAGTCGGGAGCACGGAAATAACTTCGTCCATCAGAGAAAGGCAGGCATAGCCCGTCAAGGCACTGACGGTGCGGGGCTGTCCAAAGCCCAACTTCAAGAACTCGTAGCTCTCTTGGCGGTCGCCCAGGTTCTCGCTCTTGTTGGCCACCAGAATCACCTTCTTGTCCAACTTGCGGATAAGCCTGGCAAACTGCTGGTCCAGCTTGGTAATGCCCACACGGACATCTACCATGAACAACACCAAGTCCGACTCGTTCACGGCGTTAAAAATCTGAGTACGGACGCTATCGGCCAGCACATCGATGGAATCGTCGGGCAAAAAACCGCCCGTGTCCACCACCACAAACTCATGCCCCTTGTAATTGGCATTTTGGTAATGACGGTCACGGGTCACACCGTCACGGTCGCTGACCACAGCCGCCCTGCGGCCCAAAATCCTGTTAAAAAGGGAGGACTTTCCCACGTTGGGGCGTCCAATTATGCACACAACAGGTAATTTCATCGAAGAGAAATATAGAAATAATATATCTTTAGAGCATAATGATTTAGAGTTCAGCCCCAGGTGGGCGGACAAACGAGGTTCATGTGAACGGAAAAACGGAAACCCTTTGCGTTTTTGGGCATCCCATTGCCCATAGCAAATCTCCCCTAATGCACAACGCCCTATTCAAGGCGTTAAAGATTAACGCGGCATACCTGCCCTTTGCCCCGGAGCCCGAAAACTTCGCCAAAGCCATCGAAGGCTTTCGTGCCTTGAAGTTCCGCGGGGCAAACATCACCATTCCCTACAAGACGGAATTCTTGGACCGCGAAACAGGATTGCCACGACTCATAGATGAACTCTCGCCCATCAGCCGCTTTACCGAAAGCGTCAACACGCTGTACTGGAAAGAAGGAATCGTGGGTGGAACCCTTTGCGGCACCACCACGGATCCTTATGGATGCATCCGCAATCTAGAAGAAAACGGCGTGAATCCCTCCAACACAAGCATTGCCCTCCTGGGGAACGGTGGTGCCGCAAAGGCTATCGCCTACACCTTGATGGAACAAGGCAATGAACTTGCCATCGTCTGCCGCAACAAAGAAAAAGGGCAAGCCTTGGCAGACTCCTTGAATTCCCTTTTCAAAAACAGGACCGTCCAGGTTTTTACCTTCCAAGAATTTGAGAAAGTTTCGCAAGACTACAAGATTATCATCAACGCCACCTCCGTAGGCATGACTCCCAACGAGGACCAGACGCCGCTGGAAAGCAACTGCCTACACAACGGTCAGGTTGTCTGCGATATCGTCTATGCGCCGCCCCAGACCAAGCTTTTGCAATTGGCAAAAGAAAAAGGCTGCAAGGTGGTCACTGGCGAAGGCATGCTGGTCCACCAAGGGCTTGAAAGTTTCAAGAAGTGGTTCCCTGCCGAAACCAAGGACCGCAAGAACGAAGAACTGATCGAGATTATGCGCAAGGGAATGGAGGGAGTCTAATGAAGCAACATATCTTTTTTACCGGATTCATGGCCAGCGGTAAAAGCCGCACCGGCAGGGCTTTGGCCGAACGGCTGAACTGGCCCTTTGTGGACACGGACTCCCTGATTGTTGAAAAAGCAGGCAAGACCATTTCCGAAATTTTTGAGCAGGAAGGAGAAGCCGCCTTCCGCGCAAAAGAAAAAGAAGTCATTGCCGAAATCTGTAACAACGAGACTCCCCATGTGGTGTCCCTGGGGGGCGGCGCGCTGACCCAGGCAGAGAACATCCAGGCCATCCGCAAGAGCGGCACCCTGATCCGCCTATGGGCCAAGCCCGAAATTCTTTCGGAACGCATCGGCCGTAAAAACACAAGGCCCTTGCTGGCCAACCTCACCGACGAAGAACGCCTGGCGAAAATCAAGGTCATGCTCAAGGACCGTGAACCCAATTACGCCCTGGCAGATTTCAGTGTGGAAAGTACCAACGACTACACGGAAAAACACGTCATCGAAAAAATCCTGCACATGAAAAACTTCTGGAGCCACCACGCCCTGGACGTTTGTCCCTCTAGCGGTGGCCGCTACCCCATCTTTATTGGCAGGAACATCATTCCCGATGCAGCCTCCCTGCTAGAGGGCCTGCGGTTGGCTCCGTCCAACGATTTCCTTGTATGCACCGATACCACCATCGCCAAGGTCCAAGCCGAAATGCTGGCGCAACTGCGTGGCCAGGCAGGTCGTTGTCCTGTATTCAAGTTCCAGGCTGGAGAGCGGAACAAGACGCTGCACAACCTGAACCAACTCTTTAGTTTTTTGCTCCACAGGAATTACACCCGCAAGAGCTGCCTGCTGCAATTCAGCGGCGGCGTGGTAGGCGACATGGCGGGCTTTGGAGCCGCCACCTACCAGAGGGGCATTTCCTTTATCCAGTTCCCCACCACCCTGCTTTCCATGGTGGACAGTTCCGTAGGCGGAAAGGTGGCGGTGAACCACCCCGAAGGCAAAAACATGATTGGGGCCTTCTACCAGCCCAAGGCAGTAGTGTGCGACCTGGCCGTCCTTGCCACCCTTCCCGAAAACGAGTACCTGGCAGGCCTTGCCGAAATCGTCAAGTACGGCGTCATTTATGACGAACCGTTCTTCACTTATATGGAAAACAACGTGGATGCCATCAAAAAGCACGACGACCAGGTGTTAAAGCACTTGATTTTCCGCAGTTGCGAAATCAAGGCCGAAGTGGTGGGCATCGACGAGAAGGAATCGGGACTCCGGGCCATCCTCAACTACGGTCACACCTTTGGCCATGCCATCGAAAAACTTACCGGTTACAACATGTTCAGCCACGGAATCGCTGTGAGCCTTGGCATGCGGGTAGCCGCCAGGGCCGCCGTGCTGCTGGGAATCCTCAGTGCCGAGGCAGAAACCCGTCAAAATGCCCTGCTAGATGCCTTGGGATTCCCCAAGTACTACAACGTGGATACCGAAAAGGCATGGGACGCCATGGGTGTAGACAAGAAGGCGGAAAAAGGCACTCGGGTCTACATCCTCCCTACCGAAATCGGCAAGGTGAAAAAAGTTTGCAATGTGGACAAGAACATTATTCAACAGGCCTGGGACGCCATCCGGGCAATGGAGAACTAAATGAGCATTCTAGTGACAGGCGGAACAGGAGCGCTTGGCTTCCACATCCTCTCCAACTTGAGCGGAACAAACCACGAGTTGTTCAGCTTTAGTGACGAGCAACCTCAGCCTTGGCAAAAGGTGGACGGCGTGGAGTACCTGACAGGGAACCTGCTGAACTTCAAGGACGTCTACGAGATGTTGCAGAAGGTGGCCCCCACCCATATCTACCACCTGGCCAGCCAATCTTCCGTAGGGTTGTCTTACCTTAAACCTTACGAAACCCTGAACATCAACCTGCTGGGCACCCAGAACCTGCTGGAAGCGGCCCGCCAAGCTTGCCCAAAGGCCCGCATTTTGCTGCTCAGTTCCAGCGAAATCTACGGCAGGACCAGCCAGAACTTGACTTACCTGCACAAGGAAGAAGACCGTCCCAACCCCATGACTCCCTACGCCACCTCCAAGGCGTGCATGGAATTGCTGGGCCACCAGTTCATTAACGCCCACGGGCTCCACATTGTGTTCGTGCGCCCCTTCCATTTTACGGGTCCCCACCACAGCCGCCGTTTCGTGATTCCCTCCATCACCTACCAGTTGGTAAAAATCAAGTTCTACGGCAGCGAACCCGTCATCTACTCCGGCAGTCTGGACATTAGCCGCGACGTGGTGGACGTTCGTGACGTGGCCCGCGGCATGACCCAGGTCTTGAACACCGCAGAATCGGGAGAAACCTTCAACATCTGTAGCGGAAAGTCCTACACCATCCGGGAACTGGTGGAAATGCTGGTGGACATTGCCGACGTAAGCGTAGACTTCCGATTCGATTCCAAGTACGAACGCAGCAACGACATTCCCCTGCTGATTGGCGACCCCACCAAAATGACAGACATCGGTTGGAAACCCATGATTAGCATAGAGGACAGCCTTACTGACCTCTTTAACGAGATGGTCATTCGCCGCAGGACAGAACTTAAAATGGGACTGGGAAGAGACCTGCCCCTGTAAGGGAGCCTGCAATTTTCTAAATTGTCCCCCGTAAATATTAACCCCAAACAAAGGTTTAACTATGAAAATCAAGACCCTCCTGATGACCCTGACTATGGCCGCCGCAGCCTTCGCACAAGAAGCCGCTCCCGAACAGCCCAGTGCCATCGCCAGCTTCTTGCCCCTTATCCTTTTGTTCGTGGTCATGTGGCTGTTCTTTATCCGCCCCAAGCAGAAAGAAATGAAGCAGATGGACCAGATGAGGAAGGAACTGAAGAAGGGCGACAAGGTCATGACTACCGCAGGCATCATCGGCACCATTACCTCCATGGAAGACAACATGGTCACGGTCCGCACAGCCTCTACCACCTTGATCGATTTCGAAAAGAGTGCCATCCTTCGGGTGCTTAACGCCACTGCCCCCGAAGCCAAGACCGAAGAGAAGAAGTAATCATGGCCATCCTCCCTATCCGCATATACGGCGATCCCGTGCTCCGCAAAAAAAGCGAGCCCGTTACCGAGATTACCCCGGAACTGCGTGAACTCGCCAAGGACATGCTGGAAACCATGTACGACGCTCCAGGCTGCGGCCTGGCCGCCCCGCAGGTTGGAAGGAACATCCGCTTGGTGGTCATCGACACAGCCATCCCTGGCGAAGAAGACCCCAAGCCTTACATCATGTTCAACCCCGAATGGGAACCGGAAGAGGGTGCCAAGCCCTGCGATTACGACGAGGGTTGCCTTTCCTTCCCCGAAATATTCTGCAACGTGGTGCGTCCAGACAAGGTGTGCGTCCGCTTTTTCGACATCAATGGCGAGCCCCAAGAAATCCATAACTGCGAAGGGCTTTTTGCCCGCTGCATCCAGCACGAATCGGACCACCTGAACGGCGATTTGTTCGTAGACAAGATTTCTACCGCCGACCGCACCATGAATCAGTCCAAGCTTCGCAAAATGGCGAAGGACACCCAGGCGAAATTGAAAAAGAAGTGACGCGAGGCGTCATCCCGGGTCACGATGTAGCAGAGGGATTCCGCCCCAAGGTGTATATGTTCGTAGGTCGCTTGGCATTGTTCTCCTTTTGTGTGCTTTCTATTTTGAGCACAAGCTTTGCCGAGGACTTTGAACTTCCCGAAATGCCGCCGCCGGCACCTAAGTCATCCAGTTCTGCAACGTTATCAAGCGCGGCATTGTCAAGTTCCGCGGCGGTACCTGCGCCCAGTTCCGCCACATTGTCGAACCCAGCGACATCTTCCGCATCTGAAGAAATCGATGTTCCCATCAATTTCAAGCCCATCGAGTCTACCAGTGTTGCCGAAGTCCCGAAAGTCGCCCCTTCCGGCGACACCCTGGCAAAAATCCAACGCGAAAAGATTCCCGCCAACTTGAATCGTCCCCTGCGGGTGGGCGTCTACACCGATGTGAAGGAACTCTACCTGCTTCGGGGCGGCGAAGAAGTCCACGTCACCTTGGACAAGAACCGCCTAAAGTTTCAAGGCAAGGGCGGTTCCTTTACTGCAGAAAGCAAGGAAATCTTTAGCGAGGGCAAGTGCGTTTCCATTGCCACCACAAAAAAACAGCTTCCTACTTCTTGTTTCCCGGGCGACTTTGTCATCAGTTACAACAAAGGCAGAATTAACGCCATCAACATCGTGGACATGGAAGAATACCTGCGGGGCGTAATCCCCTACGAAATCGGGCAACTGGACAGCAGCAGGTTCAACGCGTTAAAGGCACAAGCCGTAGCCGCCCGCACCTACGCCTATAAGCATTTCGGTAGCAGAGAATCCCTAGGATTCGATGTTTTCGCCGACACCAAGGACCAAGTATACAAAGGGCTCCAGAGTGCCACCGCCCTGACGGATGCCGCCGTCAAGGAAACTCGGGGCGAAGTCATGACCTACAAAGGGGAATTCATTACCGCCTACTACCACAGCACCTGCGGTGGAATGTCCGAGACCATGGACACTTGGGAAAAGCCAAACCTTCCCTACCTAAAGACAAAGACGGATTTGCGAAAAGACGGAACGCCCTGGTGCAACGAATCCAGCTACTCCAAGTGGGAACGGAGCTTTAGCGAAGAGGAACTGGTAAAGTTGTTCGTGCAGAACGCAAACGAGGCAAAGGCGAAGGTATCCACCTTCAAAAAAATCAAGGACATTGCCATCAAGGACACCTTGCCCAGCGGGCGTATTCTGACCCTTATCGTCACTACCGATAAGGAATCCTTCCAAGTCCGTGGCGACAAGACCCGTTGGCTTTTCAAAAAGAACGGGACCATCCTCCCCTCTTCCTTCTTTAAGGTTTCAAAAGAAAAAGACCAGTGGGTTATAAAGGGCAAAGGCTTTGGCCACGGCGTGGGTATGTGCCAGATGGGTGTCCGCGCTAGGGCACAGGCGGGACAAAGCTATGTGGAAATCCTAAGCCACTACTATCCGGGAATCACCTTGGAGCGGTTCGAAAGATGACCCCCAAAAAGCTCATTGCCGTTTTGAGCCAAGGGTGTGCCGCCAACTTTGGCGATGGCGAAAAATTAGCTCGCGCCCTGGCCACTCAAAATCCCGATTGCGAAATCACCTTCGACTTCCCTACGGAGGCGCCCGCAGCCTTTTACCTGAACATTTGTACGGTCAAGGGAAACTCCGGCGCGCTAAAGCTTTAGCGAAGTGCCTATAAGCAGTTCCCCGAAGTCCCCTTATTCATTACGGGCTGCGCCCCCAAGGACTTTCAAGAAGAAGCGAAGAAAATTACCGACAAGGTGGCGTTCACGAGCCTCGACAAAGTCAGCAGCGGCAGACCTATAGGGTCTACCCTCCGGCAATCCCCTTACATTGGCATTGTGAACATCGAGGAGGGTTGTCTAGATGCCTGTGCCTTCTGCTCTACCCGCCTAGTTAAGGGCCGCCTCTACAGCTTTGCTCCCGAGGCAATCGTCCAGCAGGTCAAAACTTTTGTAAATGACGGTTGCAAGGAAATCCAATTGACGGGCCAGGACTGCGCCTGCTATGGCTTTGACATAGGTACCAACCTTGCAGAACTTACGCAATGCATCCTTGCTCAAGTCCCTGGCGATTACAAACTGCGGTTAGGCATGGGGAACCCTCGGCACCTGCGGCAGTACAAAGACGCTTTGCTGGAATGTTTTCACGACGACCGGGTCTACCGTTTTCTGCACCTTCCCGTGCAAAGCGGAAGCCCTAGCGTCCTCCAGGGGATGAACCGCAAGCACACCGTAGAAGACTACCGCGACTTCGCCCTGGAACTGTTGGAAAAATTCCCGCTGTTCACTCTCAGTACGGATTTGATTGTAGGGTTCCCCGGCGAAACCGAGAAGGACTTTGAACAGACTCTAGAACTGCTAAAGGAAACCCGCCCCAGCGTGTGCAACATCACCCGCTTTGTGGCAAGGCCAGGGACACCGGCCGCACGGCTAGAGCAGACAAATGCGTCTGATTGTCCCGCCATTCCAGACAGTGTAAAGCACCAGCGTTCCGCCCTCTTGTTTGGCACCTTTCAGAAAATCGCCCAAGAAAACAACCAACTGTGGCTCGGCAAGGAATGCCGAGTAGTCTGCGAGAAGCAAGGACATCGCGAAGGCACCACCATCGCCCGCAATTCCGCCTACAAGCCCGTGGCCATGCAAGGAGACTTTGCCCCAGGGCAAGTACTGCAGGTCCGCATTACAGGCGCAGAGCCCTTCGCGCTAATCGCCACCACCGCCTAGCATTTTACCACAAATAGCAAAAGTCCCCGGCAATGCCAGGGACTTGAAATTTTATGGATATTCCCGCACTGGGGCGGGACCGGCAGAATTACTTCTTAAGTCTGTGGTATCCACGGACGTGGGTTTCGGAAGTACGGCTGTAGTTCTGTTCCAAAATCTGCGGAGTCTGGCCGAAGCTCATGTAGCAAGGCGTAGCTTCTTCACGGATAATGGTAATCTGATAGATGTACGGACCCGTAGCCAGCTTGCGGCCCCTCTGGGACACCGGGTACAGCTTCATGGCCACCAACATGGCACCAGAACCATAGAGCGGAACAGCCTTTCCGTTGATATCGCATCCAGCAACTGTTGTCGGATTACCCAAAGCCTTATTGAACTCGTCGGGGCTCATCTGCTGGTTGTACTGGTTCACAAAGTGGCCCATGTGGTCAAACACGCGGACATTCACGCGGAAAGGCTGCGTGGTGGTGAATGCATAGCTTACGCAGCTTTCCACGCCACCCTGTTCAAAGCACAAGCCTTGTCCTGCTGGAAGTCCCTTACCAGTCTTGATGATGGTTCCCTCTGCACCGGCAGCGGCATACTTCAACATGTCCGCCTGACTCATATTCATGGGGTCCTGACCGGCAATCACAGGAATAGAATACATCTGCAGTTCACCCGTGGCGGAAGGAGCAAGGTCTTCGCCTCCGGCAATGTCAGTCAGCTTCTTGGACTGCTGTTCAAAGTCCGGACGGTTGATGGACTTATCCTGAGGCACAGAAACTTCTTCGTAGTCCACAGAGAACGACGCCTTGGCCCATTCTTCCGGGAACCCTTCCACGCTCTTTCCCGAGACGGAAGTGATCTTGAAAGTCATGTAGTCATTCCAAACGCCCGCATAGTTATCCTGGTCTATACTCGCCTGGAAATTGAAAGCCATGCCATCGCCGCCCCTCAAGCCAGAGGCATCCACATTGCCATCTTTATCCACAAGGACTCCGCTAAAGGAATACATCACGCCATCGGCACCCTTGTCTTCGCCTTCGCTGATTTCCGTGACCACAAGGCCCAAGGTATCTTGACCAATGATGTTACCATTGGCATCGTACTTATTACGGGTCACAATAATCACCGGGACTGCACCGCCAGCACCCAGTGCACAAGTGCTCTGACCAGCACAGGCAGCTGCAGCACCCGCGTTCGCCCTAATTGCGTCAAGGGTTTCCTGATTCAGCCCAGTATTCAAGAACATACTGGCCACGGTCTTACCGTCCTTGATGGTCACCATCACGTCGGTCACCGTAGGCTGACCGTATTTGGAGGGGGCCAGTTCAGAAAGGGACGTGCGCATGAACATATTAGAACCATCGGTCTGGCGGTCTGCATAGAAGAAGTGCAGGTGGTGCCAAGTGTTGGGCTGCCAAGTAGCCGTACCGGCAACGCAGTTGCTGTAGCCCGCCAAAGGTTCGTTCCATTCTGCATGGCAACCATGGTTGTTCTGTGCCAGGACTTCCACGTCCACACGGCCGGGAGCGGCCAAATGGGTTCCACCCAGGTCCACCGCCAGCACGCCATCCACGAAGATCCACATGTCATCGTCACCCGTGAACTCGAACACTTCATGATTGGGAATCTGGTTTTCGGGCTTGTACTTGAACTTGGCATAACCCATCATGGTAAAGCCATAGTTGCGAAGGTGCTGGGAACCAAGCATTCCGTTGGCATCTGCAGCAGCCTGTGCGGCCCCTTCTACCTTAGGGCCGCCATTGGCAAGCCAGGAGGTGCAAAGGGCGTAAGTGTTAGCACCGCTAAAGTCCATCTGGGCTTCTGCATATGCATATTCAAAGGGCGGGCAGAAGATGGACAGGGACTGGGCTCCCCACTGGTTACACCCCTTATTGCTTTCTTCCTGGACGTCAGGAGCGCACGCCGCGTTCCCGAAACGGGTGCGGTCCGCATTCACGGAGTCCAGGGGAGAATATCCACCGTTGTTGTAGTTGTAATCCACCTGATAGTAGTTCGTCCCCGTAATCTGGGGCAAATCCAAGGTGCGGTTGATTCGCCAGTTTACCCCCGGGACATCGCTGTACCACTGGTCAAAGTGGGCGTTGTCGCACTGGTCGGTAGCCTTCATGATATGCACGCCATTGTACATGTCATAGTCGCCACCTGCAGCAGGGGGATCGAAGGCCAAATGGTTTTGCACCATGCCGGGAGTGTAGTAAACGGGGTTTTCCCAAGTAGCCTTCGTGCACTTTTCACCGTTCACCTCGGCAGAGGCATTGAGGTAGCCACGGGTTTTTCCTCCAGTTTCGAAGCAGTCGCCATAAACCAGCACCGGGCCGGGGCTTGTTTGCTGCAAGTAAGCAGGAAGGGCCCCGTTAACAGCCATGGGCAAGCCATTCGCACCAATCTGGGCACCACTCAAGGAGGTCCCGTTTCCGCAAGTCCTATGCAAGGCTTCCTTGCTAAACCATTCCGTGTCATAGCCCGGCTTGGCGTAAGCTTGAATCTCCGCACCATGCCCACCGGCATATTCTTCTGAGAAGTTTTCAAAGTCAGGATGGGTCACGGAAAAATCACGTATCACAACGTCAAAGGAGGCTCCTGAACCAGAGAAGGCTACTGAACCAGTGCTTTTGTTGCAACGCGATTTCCCAGGGAGGACGGAACTACCCTCGTTATCCTTCGTAGCATATGGGTCATTAACTTTGCTGTCTTCGCTACATGCAACAAAGATAGCGCCTATAGCTAATAGGGGAAAAAAAAGTTTTTTCATTTAACCCACCTCGTTCAAATTTAATGGGGAACTTTTAGAACATGTAACCGTTAACAACAAGTTGTATGGCCCATGTTTTTGCTTTGACAGGATTGCGGTAGGTTCCGTTTAAGGCTGTCATGTCGACAAGTTGATTTTTCTCAATAGGACTCATATCGACAACCACTCTCGCGCCTATATCAAAGAACATATTTTCTGCCAAGGATTGGGTTGTGCCCAATCCAAACACTACACCCCATTTGAAGGTTTCTGTTGCCCAATACCCTCCCATATCTTCTTCATAATCATAATCGTCATTTGACAGAGTGAACTTAGAGGATACGTTCACGTTCAATTCTACGCCAAGGTCAATGAAAAATACTGGAACAGGGGTTACACGCACAATGATGGGTACATTGATATCTATCAAAAGCATGTTTTCATCTAGAGGAGCGACATCTGTAATATACCCATACTCATCGTGCACAATCAGGAACCAGGACTCTGATTCTTTGAAATAATCAATAAAACGAATATTCACCTCTGGGACAAGGCTAAATAAACTGTTAAGGTGGTAATTCAAGACAAAGCCGATGTCACCCATAAAGCCGGTGTTTCCGACATAGGGATCCTTATCGGTCTCCTCGAGTTGTCCATTGACCAGATAGATACCATGAGCCAGTTCGCTGCCCCACACGCCGGCATAACCAACGCCCAGGTGTATGCCCATATGCATATCTTTTGCCCAGAAATCGCCTTTGTCTTCTTTTTCCTTGGTCCGTTTATTGGCATCTAGGTCTTTATAACCGACATCCTCGTAAGCATCATCGGCATCTTCGTCATCGTCGTCTCGCCTATTCTTTTTACCCTTTTTTTTGGATTTAGGAGTATCATCCTCGTCGTCATCCACATAGCTATCCTCGTCCTCGTAACGATCTGCAGATTGGCGTCGATTTTTCTTAGAGCTTGAATACCCATCATCATCGTCATCCGCATTGACGTACGATTCCTCGTCATCACTATCATCGTAACTGCTAGACCTAGGACGTGCATCGGCTGAAACGGCCAATGCAATTATTCCCACTAGGGTCATGAAAAAGAGTTTGTTCATAAATGGCTCCTATCTTTAAAGTTGTTTAGTAAAGGCAGACAAGCCCTTAACTGCTTTTTTTGTAAATTCAACCACTAGTTGATCGTACAGCTCACTGCATGAACGGAGTGATCCGCCAACTTTAAATTTGGCTCTTTTGCAAGCGACCTCAGGTCCTCTACAACGTCCCTCTTCTGTTGAAGACATAACCCCGGCTCTAATGTCTGTTGTCTTTTTTATCTCTCCAGTGGCAACATCCAGTAGCTTTATTGTCCCTGACATAGAAGCTTT
>Ga0265298_10002237_pt1 | contig 27229 bp, 26 predicted proteins | sample AusTroGonzalo_MG_3_FD_193486 | JGI IMG/M metagenome (GOLD analysis project Ga0265298, IMG submission 193486) | Bovine rumen microbial communities from tropical cattle in Woodstock, Queensland, Australia - Gonzalo_01 | ecosystem: Host-associated > Mammals > Digestive system > Stomach > Rumen ...
TGCTGACCCTCTCATTCCAGTTTCTGCCAATAACCCGAATAACGAAGTATATCCAAAGACATTTGCATACGCTGCTTCATATAAGCCTTGGGAACGCAAACACTAGTTATTCAATAAAGAGGTTTGAAATGGCTAAGAAGAAAGAAACTAATGTAGAGGATAAACAGAGCCCTGAGAAGGGCAGTCTACACGACGATTTGACTGAAATCAAGGTGTTACTAGGGGAATGTCTCTGGCATCTTCAGAGGCTTCTAAAGGACACTGATATCATTACTAAGATTGAGAAATTTAAGACTGGAGTGGAATAATGAATCTTACGGACTGGGTTAAAGATGAATTGAAGAATGGCGTGGAACTCTGGATTGACGAGAAGATCGTTACCCAGAATGGCGCTCAACTTAAACGCAATGTAAAGCGTCTAAGAGAAATCTGTCTTGGCATTATCTCATCTAACAGTCCTGAAGAATGGTATAGACTTTGCAGACTGAACGCGCCCGTTGGGACAGTAATCGTTCCATACGATGAGGCAGTCTGGACAGAACTATTTAATGATACTACTGCACTCGTAAGGAATGAGTTGACTAAGGCTCTCCTCAAGGAGCGTGCGGCCAAGTCGGCTCAAACACTGTTATCTGTTCTTCAGAAGAGAGATAAAGAACATTGGTCTGATAACGTAGCTAAGAAAGAAGTTAATGTAAAGACTAATGAAGGAACGAATGTTACATTTACGGTCGTTGAATGATAAATTACGGAATTTCGCCTTGGCAGAAGAAATTTGCTATTGATGAGTTTGATGCAGACCTTCGTATAGCATGTACTGGCATTTCAGCTGGAAAGTCTTACGCGCTTTCCATCTGGTTAGTGCTACAGTGTCTTAAGAATCCTGGTGTTAGAGGAATCATTATAGCTCAGAATTACCGTGCTTTGACTATGGTACTTATCAGAGAGATAATGAAACGCTGTCAGGAGATGGGTGTTCCTGCTCATAATAAAGGTAACATTGAAATTTCATTCCCAAACGGTTCAATTCTTTATGCATTCTCTGCTGAGAATCCTGACGCTATCTTGGGTCTTTCTGAAATCTCAATTCTTGCTATTGACGAATCTGCATACTGCACAGAAGAAATCTACAACAACGCACGTGACCGTATGAGAGGTTCCAAGTTTCCTTCTAAAGTCCGTCTTATTTCTTCACCTTCTACATTAGGTAGAGTGCAGAACTGGTTCTCTGCTATCTGTAAGAAATATCCTGATAAGGTAATTCACGCTACTGCCTTTGATAATCCATTTACTTCTGAAGAATTTAAGAATGAACTTAGAGAACGTTATGGCGAAGGAACTAATCTTTATCGTCAACAGTGTCTAGGCGAGATCTTTGATACAGACGTTGCCTCACAGATTATCTTCCGTAATCAGTTCCCGTCTGTCAAACAGAAAGGCGAAGTCAAATCTTACTATCTTGGATATGACGCGTCTGGTCTTGGTGCAGACTTTGATGAATTCGTTATAGTTGACCAATACGGAATGGTAGACTATAAAGAAATGCAGCAAGGAAATACATTCGAGAAAGTCAATATCATTTCTCATTATAAAGACACCTATAAGTTCAATAAAGCATTTGCTGATGGCACTGGTGGATATTCTACTGGAGTACTTGACGTAGCTAGAAATAAAGGAATAGATATTACGGGCATCAATTTCGCACAGAAGGCATTCAATCCTGACCTTTATCCAAACGCAAGAACAGAAATGTATCTTGAACTTGCTCACGCTGTCCGTAATGGATTCTGGGTTAATGATAAAGTAAAGGAAGAAATGCTTGCTCAAGGCGTTGCTATCAATTCTAGAGGACAGCAACAGTTACTTCCTAAGGAAGAAGTTAAGAAGATCCTTGGCCACTCTCCTGACTTATGCGACGCAGTTGCCCTTGCTGTATATGCAATGAATCACGCATCAACTTCTATCTATGATGATAGGAAAGCTGGTGACATTGCAGATAAGTATCTAGCTTATTTCAACATGGGAGAATAAATGAGAAAGAACCATCAAGACATGAAGAAGAAATTCCGTGCCTCTAAAGAATGGAAGGAATTTCGTCAATACATGAGAGATAAACAGAAGACAGATCCTGTAACTGGACAGAAGTTAACGAGAATGGCTAACTTGCATCATATGAATCTTGATGAAACGAAGTATACAGATCTGTCTAAGGAAGAAGACTTCGTATTCCTAAATCACTATACTCATAAGATGGTTCACTGGCTGTTCTCTAAATCTAACCCGTCTCAGTGGAGAGATAGAATTGAGAAACTTATCCCAATTCTCGAACACATGGAGAAAGTAAATGCCCATTAAATGCGGAAATTGCCAAGCCTATTGCTGCAGAGTAATTGGAAAGTTGGATCCTTCTCTTGATAGAGGGGATCTTTGCTGTATACATCTAACAGAAGACAATAAGTGCGATATCTATGAGAATAGACCACTAATCTGCAATACAGACCGTATGTATAACACGCTTTATAAGGATATTATGACTCGCGAAGAGTATGACGCTGTAAATGCCCAAGGATGCGCGGCGTTATCTAATTATTTCGAGAAAGGTAAATTAAAGGAGAAAGCATGATCTCACCTAGAGAAATTATTAACGAAGCTGCTATCAGAGTAAATCTCTGTCCAAGAAAGCAGGCACTTGATGGTGGCAAGCTTGAATCTGGCTTTAAGTTGCTTCAGGGTATCATAGCAAAGTATAATAACGATAACCTTCTTGCTTGGACTCAGGATTATGTAAGAGTACCAAACGGTCAGTTTATTCATATTCATGACGAAGAAGTTACAGTTGAAGATCCGTCTATGGTTGATGTACCTTTGAAGGACTGTGCTAAGATAAATGCTGTCTATGTAGAATCTGACAGCAAATTGCTTCACGGAAAGCTTGAGTACGTCGCTCCAGCAGATTTCGACCGATATGGATCTAACGCTAGAGTATATACTGTTACCCAGAAAGCAGAAAGTGAGTGGGTAATTGAGATTAAGCCTTACGTTGCTAGAATGTATAACTATAAGTTGAAGATTCATTATAACAGAGGCTTGCAGTTTGACCTTGATGATGAACTTTACATTCCAGATAACTACGTTGAATTGCTTATCGTAGCTGTTGCTCATAAACTTGCATTGCAGTATCCTCGCTTAGACGACGCTCAAATGACTCGTTTGGAGAATGAAGTTCGAGTATTGGTTGATAACGTTAGAACACCAAAGGCAGCAGACAGAATTATACAGAGAGATGATTACTTTACATACGGACACACGATGACTCAGGCAGAGCTAGAATCTGGTTCTTGGCTTTAATAAGGAGTTAACATGGCATCTCAAGTTAAACTTATACAGAATATCGCAGGTTCTATCACCAAGTCTAATGTCGCAAAGATCGGACTTGGTGAGTCATTGAATATGTTTCTTGAACGACAGAACATTCAAGAACATTCATGTGAACTTGCTATGAGAACAGTTCAAGGCGAAGTAAAGGCCGCAGACATTCCTGGCGTCTGTCGCGGTATGTATCGCGTATCTAGAGGATATGATAACCGTCCTGTTCTTTACGCTGTCTATGACCATAAGCTTTATCTTATAAACGAAGACCATACATTCAACGAAATTGGATCTATCAACAGCTCGGGATCTGAATGCCACATGTGTGAAACGGGTGGTTACGGTTCTGCTCACCCGCACTTGATTATCGTTGATGGCGTTAATGTATATGCAGTTAATACCGGCCTTTCTATTGGTGACCAACAGGTGGACTTTCGTTCTATCAAGTTGCCTTGCCGAGTAAATACAGACATCTTAATCAACCCTACACACGTTGCATACCTTTATGGTTATCTAATCGTAAACGACGCTGGTACCGATGCATTCTACTGTTCATATCAGTATCCGTTTGAAATTGAAGATACACAGGATGGTAACTTCTATGTTCGCCGTGAGCAGTTCGTTATCTGGTGGACTACATTGACCACAGACGAACAGCTTGCATATAAGAATGGTGACATTCAGGATGGTTACTATACTGCATATAAAGATTTCATAGACGGTACTGCAGATGATACTCCTGAGAAATACGATATCTTCAGGGTTGACACTGTTGAATACGCCAAGTATGGATTCATAACATATTCTGAATGGTGTCCAGATAATACCATTGCTCTTTGCTCTAACGGTTCTAAGCTTTATACATTCGGTGAACGTTCTTGGCAGGTATTCTCATATAATGATGATAAGAATAATCCGTTCAGTTCTCCGGATAACGCAGCAGGTAACATTGGTATCAAAGCGCCTAACTCACTTGCTATGCTTGGTAATACTGTGCTTTGGTTAGGTTCTTCTGATATTGGTGATAATGGTATCTTCATGATATCTGATACTGAAATCAAGCGTATTTCTACTCAGGACATTGAACGTGAGATTACTCAAATCGTCAACCCAGATAATGCTTATAGTTCAATCTGGCAAGAACACCAGCACGTCTTCTATTCTATTACCTTTGAAGACAGCAAGAAGACCTTTGTCTATGACATCACGGAGAATGCATGGCATTACCGTGCTTCATACGATGACAAGAACCATTTGACATTCTGGAGATATAACCACGTTACATTTGCATACGGCAAACAGTATGTAGGTACTAAGAATGCTCTTTGCTACATGGACGAGAATAAGTATACAGAACATGATGGAAGAGTAATGCTTAAGATGCGCAGAGGTGGAGTATTAACTAACACAGACTGTCCATTCTATATTGACATGCTTCGCTTGATATGCAATAACGGTCAGTTATCATTCGATGATCATTATGATAACATTGAACTCAATCCTCGTGTATCATTTAGATATTCTTGGGATGGCGCTACGTTCTCTGACTATGAAGACGCTTACCTCGGTAAGATCGGTCAATATGAATATGATACCGTGGTAGACGGCTGCGGTATGGGTCGTTACTTTACATTGGAAGTTTCAACCACTGAACCTATTCCGTTTGCTATTGAGAATCTTCAGATTAAATGGAGTCCAACTTCTATATTCTAAGGAGACGAAATGGCAAAGGTTGATGTAAAGATTATTCGCTACGACGAATCCAATAAGAATATTGAAGGCATTAAAGGGCAGTGGGGTCAACTTGGCGATAAGAATGCAGCATTTACTGTAATAAAGAATTTACTGTTCGTTAACCTTCATAAAGGCGCCAAGTATACAGATGCCAAATTGCCGTCTGTATATGATGGCTTTATTCAGCTCAGTAATGGACAGAGAATTATCGTAACAGATTCAACTCTGAACTGCAACCTTCCATCAAACGTGACTGGGTTCGGAGTATTGGTATTAAGTAAATGGAACTAGGTGTTAACTAATTATTTCATAAAGGAGATTAAACATGGCAGTACCTTTAATAGCAGCCGGTATCGTCGCTGGTGCATCGCTCATTGGTGCAGGTATTCAGTCATATAGCCAGTCTAAAGCAGCAGAAGCAGAGCTTGAGGCTCGTAAAGAAGCTGCTAATCAGCTCAGACAGCAAGGGCAGATTACAGATAACGAATATAAGCAAGTCATTAACCAGATAGATTCGTATTACAGAAACCGCGGATCTATGGGTACACGTCAAGATGTTAATGCTTATAAGCAGGCTATTGCTAACTATAATCCAGAAGATTACGCTGCCGACGTTGGAGAATTTAATTATGGAAAGACTAAAGAAGATTTCGTCAATCCTTATTACAGCCGTATTATTGGCGATACTGCAGCCCAGATTCAACATTCTGCTGCAGGCGCTGGACTTGGACGCGGAACGGGAGCTGCTTTAAACATTGCTAAGGGTGTCTCTGAGAAATCAGATGAACTTTACCGCACAGCTCTATCAGATTATCAGCAAGATCGTTCATTTGCTTACCAGCAATATCAAGACGCTATTACTAATAATCAGAATCGTCTCAATGCTCTTAATACAGCAAATCAGTATAAGATTGGTCTTCAGGGCAACCTTGCTCAGGACTACTATAATACTCAGGATAGCAGAATGAGTGACGTACTAAAGGCTCAGCAAGATCGCTTGAACGCTCAAACTGCTTACGGAACAGCGATGGCAGGGCTCTATTAAGGAGATATTATGGGAATTTATAATCGTGATAACATAAATTATTCAGGCATGATTCAGAACATGCTAGCTTCTGCTAAACATGGAGGCGAGATTCGTGCTAATAACATTCGCAGTCAAGGTGACATCTGGGGCGGCGCAGTAAAGAACATCGGTTCTGCTGTTGGCCGTGCTTATGGCATGTATGGCGGAAATGGTGGAATGTCTGAAGATGAAATTGAATTGCAGAAACTTGAGAAGGAACGTGAAGAGCTTCTTGCTCAGGAACAGGCAGAACAGGAAAGAATGATGAAGGACTATTCTAAAGAAGTTGGAATGGTTGGAAATCAGGCTGCTATGGTAGATTATCGTCCGAACGTTCCTAACTATACTGGTGTTATGGGCAACGGAAATCCTTACGCTATTCCGGGAAATCCATACGCAACTCAAGCAGAATACTTCCAGTATATTCAAGCAATGAACGGACTTTATGGAGGCAGATAATGGATGAAAGAATGGCAGTGCTTAACGCTCGCATTGATGAGCTTAAAGCAAAGATAGCTAAAGACCGTGCTGCACACCAGTATGGCGCTGAGCTGTATGAATCAAGATATGCAAATGATCCTCGCTATCGTGCTGGCATGATTGATTACATTCTCTCTGGTGACCGTGGTGGTTTGGATTCGTTTGCTTCTACTATTCAGGCACATCAGCAGATGGAAGCAAATAAAGCATTGATGGCAGCTCAGAAAGTTAAGGAAGAACAGGATCGTCGTGATGAATGGCAGAAGAACTATCAGTTGGCATCTGCTGATTACGATTATGCTGCTTCTGAATACAGTGCTGATAAACCTAACAAACTAAAGAAGGCTGCATTCGTTAAAGCAGCAACTAATATGAACTATTGGGGCAGCAAGCTGGGATATCCTGAAGTTGGAACTGAATTGCTACAGGAAGTACCTGCTGAAGGTCCAACACAGGAACAGCAAGGAAAGATTACTAAAGCTGCTATTGACGATCCTGAATGGACTAATGAAGCTAAGGCTAGGGCACTTGAAGAGAACGAGAAGATCGTTGACCAGGGTGAACGAGCAGAACATGCTAGAAAGATCAAAGCTCGTGGCGAGACTAAGGAAGAAATTGACGCTCGCAGAAAGGCAAAGTTGGCAACAGCTAAGAGCGATTATAATAAGCTTGGTATTCTAGACCGTATCAACTATGAGAAAGAACATCCTGAGTATAACTACGCTAATGGATCTATTACTGGCTATAAGAAATAGGAGTCAACATGGCATCAAAGATTAAACAGAAGATACTTGAAGAACTCGCTCTCATAAAGAAGCATTCTAAGCCGAGCGAGTATAAGAGTGCTTTACTTGATGGCATGGCTCAGAAGATATATGAGCTAGATAATGACCGTGACATTCGTAATGTTCTTTGGGCAAACAGAGAGTTAACATCGCGTTCATTCACGAACGACGAGTTCTCAGCTATGCCTCAGGTTGCAGAAATCGTTATGGGTGAGCCCGGAACTGGCGTAGTAAACTTTGAGAAATCATTTGGCAAAGATTGGAAAGAGAAGTTCAACGACATTCCTCTATCGAAGATTCAGTTCATCGCTGATAAGAATGGTTTGAACTGGCAAGACTTGCAGAAGGAAATGCAGGCTGAAGTTATTCGCAGCAACAGAGAAGATATTGCTCACGGTCGTTGGGATCCTAACCAATCCTTGAAGGAGAACATCAAGGGTGAAATTGGTGGTACATTACTTTCTGTCTTTGGACGCCGTCAGCAAGAAGCTATTGCTAGAGGTGAAGATCCTTCTGCTAAGGATTATGTAGGTGACATTGCTGAGAACTCAATGTATGCTATTCCTTGGGGACGTGCTATCGGCGCTGGTGGAAAGGCTGCTGCTGCTTTGCAGTATGCTGCATCAAATTCTATAGCCCCTGTTGCTTCTGAAGGTTATGACGCTATTGCTTATGATAACGATAATCCTCGCGGCAACTTCAGTGGATGGGATATTGCTGGTGGTATTGGTACTAACATCGCAGCTCCAGTATTACTTAGACAGACTGTTGGACGTGCTACTAGATATGTTCCTGGCCTTAAGGAATTCTCTCAGAGAATGGGTGAAGTCAAACAGCCAAAGACTCAGGAAATGATTAGGAAAGAGCTTATGAATCCTAAGAGTGCTGAAGTTTCCAAGAAGGCACTTCATACTAAGGACGTACGTGGTGTTCAGTTGACTGAAAGACAGCAAGACATTGCTGACCTTTATCAAGGTGATGAAGCTTATGATGCTTATTGGAGAGTTAGAAGAAAGCTACGTACAGGTCAACCTTTGGATAAGGCAGACCGTGCTGTTGCAGCAAAGTATCCTGACCTTCAGGAAGCTAGATATATCAACGAAGCACCAACCGAACGTGTATTACGCTCTGAAGAATCTCTTAAGAATATCCTCACTAACGAATATGGCGCTCAAGATAATAACCGCGCAATGATTAACCGAGTACCTATTGCTGGACCTTGGCTCAATCAGAAACTAGAAGAAGAGGAAGAGGAAGAGAAGGAACGTAAACGCAGAGAAGAAATAGAAAGAAAGTGGAAGATCCGCTTTGGAGAAAGATAACATGAGAAGTTTCGACATTTGGGACAGATATTACGATAACCAGAGCAAGCCGCTTCGTGGCTGTGTTCAGTTCATGGTTAAGGACGGCAATACATCTGCACCGATCTACGATAAAGATGGAACAGATCTTGCTAATCCTCAGATAACAGACATCTATGGCCGTACTGAACATCAAGTATTCATTAACGAAGATGTGACTGCTTATTTCTTTAAGTACATTGGTCACGGCACACTTGCTGAAGAACAGATGATCGGAATTGATACGTCCGACCAGTCTAAGTGGACGTTGCAGTATACAGCTGAGAACCAACAGTCATATAACACTCACTTGACAGCAAATGCAGCTACTTGCGTTCCTTCTATCTCAGCATTGAGAGCATTGGAAGTTGATTCTGTTCCTGAGGTTGCTGGTGCTATTGAAATTACATTGCTTGGCTATAATGCAGTCGGCGATAAAGAACCAATCAACTATACATGGGCATCTGGTTCTACTGCTGCTGATAACGGTGGTTCTGTCATTAAATGCGATGACCTTATTACCGGTCGTTGGATTATGACACAGCCAACCGAGCATTGCGATACTCGTCACTTTGGTGCATTCCCGCAGAATTCATATAATACACCTGACCAGTCCTATCAGATCGGTCAGTGTTGCGTCTACTGTATGCTACATGGTTTAAGACCATTCTTCAATGGTTCTATGGACTATAGATGGTTCCGTTTCAGCAACATGAACGTAGTGTGTGATGCATTTGATGTAACTCCAGATACACGATTCTATGATGCTGGTAATAACACATTCCAAGGCGATTGGAATGGTAACCCACGCTTTACTTTGGGAAACACTAACATCGTTGGCGCCAAGAATATCAAGACTTCTTGGAATGCTAAGTCATACAGTGGATATGAAACTGTAGTTATTGACCAACAGTCCGTTCAGAAGAATTGGCAGGACGCACACATTAACGTTCAAATCAGTCCGCTCTATGGACATAACTTTACTCACTGTTCGTTTGAATTGAACGGTAACTTGGGTTCAGATAACATTAACCAAGTAGATAATACATTCAATAACTGCGTGCTTAACGAGAAGATGTTCATTCTTTCCGGTGAGAATGCAGCTAACTTGATTAACTGCTGCACGGACTGTCAGATAGACCTACGTGACTTCAAGAACGCCATTTATCTTTATAAGCAGATTCGCTGCACTATGGATCCTAATCCATACTTTGACTATGAAGACCTTGCTCCTGGCCTTCCGTTCAGCATGTACACAGGCAATAAGATTACATCGACTGCTCTGTCTGTAAAGAATATGAAGAATCCTTATACAGAGTTTGATGTTATTGCTCTCGGTCAGCAAGCAACAGACTTCGTTCTTGAGAACTGCACAGGCTACTATGCATTCCCTGCCAACGCAAATGTTACTCTTAGACACTGCGCTATTAAGCTGGCTTGGAATGGATGTAACCTTATCATTGATGATTCTACTGTAACTCTTGATAGTAATGCACCTACAGGAAATCCTGGTTCTATCACTCTTATCAATAACTCTACTATAAATGGCGAAGAAGGCGTTACATATACAGCAACGAACCTTTCTTCTAGAGAATCTAATGTCGGTGCTTCATTTGACGTTCAGGGAATTGGTGCTTATTACCGCACTGTTATTAGTGCTAATCAGTACTGTGCATACGCAGACGTTAAGGACTGTAACATTGGTGCAGAGTTCTATCTCTACGGCGTTCATGGTGATGAATTTACATTCCCAATCTATAATGAGCAAGGCGTCTATCAAGCTACATTGATTACTACTCGTTTCATGTCTGGTACATTCAAGGATAACTACGTATCAGGAAAGATCATTCTTAATACTCCTGCTGGTGGTTTGCATCATGCTGCTAACTGGCTTGCTAAAGGATTGGTCATTACTAATAATACTGGTCTTTCTGAACATCCTATTGGAATCTACCGTGGTGTTTCAACACAGTATGAACAGTATAACATCTATACTTATAAGGATAATAAGGGATCATTCCCTGGTCACCATAGCATGACTATTGATTGGAATAGTTACTTTACTGCTTCTGGTGCTCAAGGTTACAATGCTTATGTATTCCGTGGAAAGATAGATAACTGGCAAGATCCACATACTGGCGAGACTGGTAAGACTGACCCGAATATTTACATGACTGAATTTGAAATGTTCACTGTTGGTATCTTGAACGTCAGAATGAAGATGGATAGCTACGTTGGACAGACCGTTATCCTTCCTGAGCCTTCAAATCCAACTAAGGGATTCTTCTGCATTATGGGTACTACTACAGTACTTGACACTGTAGAAAGAACACGTGGAGAATATGACAGTGAGGCTGGTACTCAGATACCTTGGCCTAAGTCACTTTACTGGATGGGTGGTTCAGACATAAACAGCTTGACTTGGAGAATCACTAAGTGGTATGGATTTGCTACTGTTGGCGGTAGCGGTGCTACAGATTCATTCAGGTATATGGGACCATTTGAGTTTGATGCTCAAGTAATCTCAGGTTGGCCAGATAAGACCTAAACTAATTATTCGTAGTAAAGAGGTTTCATAATGGATGAAAGAGAAATTATAGAGAACTGCAATGCATTCTTGGTCAAGTCTAATAACAGATATAATGACACGATTCAGCGTGCAGTTAACGATATGAGACGCTATTCTGGCGACTTCTGGGATAAAGACTATACCAAGAAGTATAAGAGAAAGAAGAGAATAAACCTTTCTCTTAATAACTGGAATCCTATGGCAAACGCTATCTGTTCACCAATCAGTGCCTCACCTTGGCACGTTGAGTTGACAGAGAAAGACCAAGATGCCAATAAGATCGTTCAGAAAGCTATTGATGTAATTGAAGCAGATACGGACACTAAGTTCGCTATCGGCGATGCATTCCGTAAAGCCGTACTTACAGGTTACGGCTTCTTGGTTGCTACTACTGTTGAAGATGAATTTACTGGACAGCCAAAGATCATCGTTGAATCTGCACAGCACATTGACGCTATCGCCTTTGACCCTTCCGTAGTCACTCCTGAAGGATCTGACGCTGAAGAAGGTGCAGTCATTAACTTTATTCCTCTTAAGAAAGCTAAGAGACTGTATGGCGACGATGTAGTTCCTTTAACATATCCTGAGTCAGATTGCTTTATATCTTTCTCACAGTTTACTCAATGGAATCGTCCAGAAGATACTGTTGCAGTCATTTCATATTACTGCAAGTCAAAGGACGGACACGTTGACTATCATAAGATCGTTGGCGATAAAGTAGTTCAGTCTATCGCATTGCCAATTAAGATCATTCCTATTCTTCGTATTGCTGGTAACCAAATCTTCGAGAATGACGAGATTAACTATAACGGCATTATCCAGCAAACATTGAATCTTGAACTTGGTGCTAACATTGCATACAGTTCACTGATTGAGCGAGTGGGAAGATCTGCTAAGGCAAACATCATGGCTAACGTAGACGCTATTGATGGTTTAGAGAAGAACATTGCTGCAATGAACCAAGATGATTCCGTTGCTGTGCTCTGGAAAGGTGAACATCAGCCAGTACTTCTTTCTGAGAATTTCGAGACTGGTGACCTTCAGAATACTATTTCCACATGCCGCACATTGATGGAAGATACCTTGGGAATCCCTCTTACTGGTATCATTGACCAGAGAGAAAGAACAGCAACAGAGATTCTACGACAGGAAACATCTAAGGAATCTAATACAGCATCTTACTATAATAATGCCTATAAAGCAGTTCGTGCTCTCGGCAGAATTGAAATTGAGTTCTTGAATAATGGTCAGGATCTCCAGTTTACCCTTGAGAATGGACCATCAGTCATTACTAGAGAAATGAAGGCTCGTCAGGAATTGACTGCTATGGGAACTATCATGCCAGACGAAATGAAACCAATTCTTGCCAAGTACTTCGCTGATACCTTGAAGAATGATCTTGGTGAAGACCTTAGCCGTAACATCGTTGCTAACCTTCCGCCTAATATCCGATTCATTCAAGAGAATCAAGATCCTGCTGCTGTTCACGTTATGAACCAGATGCAGATGCAGATGAATGAAACTATGATGATGCTTGAACAATCACAGCAAGAAGTTGCAGAATTGAGAAAGCAGCTTGACATGGCTCAACTTTCTATGATGAATAACCGTGAACAGCGAGTATTGGACTTCAATAAGTTCCAGATTGCTGAACAGGATAAGATGATGCTTGAGACTGCTAAACTTGAACAGCAAGGCGTTAAGATTGATAACGATGCTATCATGAAGCAACAGGAAATCAATATCAAGGCTGCAGAATCTGCTGTCGCTGAGGCAGAAAGAGAAACTGACTCTGAGATCCGCGAACAGCAGGCCTACATTGAAGGTGCTGCTGATGCAGTTAAATCATTAGGAGGTTAATATGATATTTAACATACTTACTAGTCCCGCTGCTGGTAATAATGCATTGATGTCAGGCCCTCGTTTGGCTGCAGCTAGACAGACAGAAGAATATCATAACTACTTACTTGACCCACGTCAGGGAGATCTAGCTGCTGAATGGGCTCAAGTTGAGCAGCTTCCTCCTGGTCCTCAGAAAGAATTTGCTAAACGAATTCTATACGCTAAAGCAGAACTGAGAGAAAGATCGGTTCCTGAGTATTGGGACGATCAGTATCCTCGTAGAAATATTCAGCAGTCTTCTAGCTGGGTTGACAGTCCAATACAGTATGATCCATCAACGAAAGTCATGACTGTCTATGGTAATGCCTACGCTGGTGTAGAACCTGAAACTGTATCGTCAATAGTAAACGGTACTTATGGTTACTTGCCTAAATCAGTTGGTTCATCTCTTAATAAATTCTGGGATGAACGCTGGGGACATGATAGACCAAGAGGACGCCAACTCTCAGGCTAATTATTATTTCGACAGATAATTGGAATCTACTAATTATTAAAGGTATAGCACGGTAACGGTGGCCGTGCTTGCCTAACTTGAATAACACCGGATTTAGGAATTTACTCGCCTATGCCAATGAGTACCGAAGAAGTTCTTGCATATCTTGATAAGAACGATAAACCGGCAGAACCGGTTACAGAACCAGCTAAGGAACCTGAAACTCCAGAGACTGTCCCATCAACAGAACCTGCAGTCGATGATTCTAAATCAGAAGTTAAGGACGTCACTTCTCCTGAAGATAAAGCTGTTACTACCAATGACGATGCACCTAAGTCTGAAGAAGTAAAGCAACCTGACGCCAAGGCTGATAACCCAGATGCCAAGCCTGCCGAAACTAAGGATGAGAAAGTTGATACCACACCCGAGAAGAATGACCCTCACAAGAAAGAAATGGATAAGAGGGACTATGCATTCATCAGGGAGAAGAATAAGCGTAAAGAACAGAAAGCAAAGTATGAAGCTCGTATTAAAGAGCTTGAAGCCGAGCTTGAGAAACGTAAAGGTCTAGAAGAACAGCATTTCAAGAAGGAAGATGGTTCGCCTGACTCTGCAGCATACGTTCGTAATGAATTTGCTAAACGCGACATGCAGGACGAGTTGAAGTCCATTCGTGAGCGAGACGCATACGAGCAACAGCAGTTGGATATTGAGCAGGACAGAATCATCACCGAACATTGCTTTGAAGGCAAAGATCTAGATGATTATCGTAATCTCATTGCTACACGCGGTAAAGACTTCGCTGATGCTCTGAAGGATAACGATCCTAATAACGTCGTTCTCAACTATCTTGATACTCTTCAAGAATATCCTGTAGTTCTTAGAGAATTGATGACTAACATGGACACGCTCCGTCGCCTATTCCGCAGCAGGGATCCTGAAGCATTGAAGTATAACGTAAGAGTTATCTCCGACCAGATCCTTGAGAATTATCACGCTCCTAAGCCTGCTCCTGTAGCACCTGCTCAGCCTGCAGCTCAGGAACCTAAACCAAACATTCCCGTCATTGGGAAACAGATAACGAATACATCATCTACCTCTACTCCGACGGTACCTGACACTAACTACTGGAACAGATACCTTAAGGAACATCCTAGAGGCTAATTCATAGGAGAATTAAATCATGGCTAATACATTCGTAAAGAATCGCAAGACTGACCTCATCGCTGTTCGTGCAGCTGAAGTCGCTGGCTATCTCACAGTTGGTTCTAAGAGCTACTTCGGCTCTGAACTCGTTGGTAAGCGTAACGGTGACGAATATGACTTCGTCGTTCGTGATGCTGGTAAGTACGTCCGTGGTAAGGATATCACTGGACAGTCTAGCAACCTCGTTGAACGTAAGGTTACTAAGAAACTCCAGTACGGTAACGTAATGATTGATACTGACTTCGTTGAAGCAGTTACAGACGTTAACTGGGATAAGGAAATTGCTATTCCGAACGGTAAGGCAATTATCGAAGGTTTGACTCAGGACGTTATCAATGACGACATTGGCCGTCAGAACGTTGCCTTCGTTGGTATTGGTTGGAGCCCGCTCACTAAGGCTAACGGCTTCCTTCGTTCCATCTCGTCTGAAGCTAAGTACGGCTTCGTTGACCCGATGATTGACTCTATCCTTGCATCTAGCGGTCGTGCATTCACACCTGTTACTGCAGATCCTCTCTACGCTAAGGGCGACTTGACTAAGGACGGTGCTACCGAGTATCGTTTCCAGCAATTCTTGCCGCAGCTCGTAATCTCTGAGGAACTTGCTGATGAATTGGCATCTGCAACCGTAGCATCTTATACACAGACTCCGGGTGCTTCTGCTGACGTTCTTGCTCTTTCTGGCGTAACAGAAACCATTCCTGCTGGTACTCCGCTCTTCGTTGAAGATGTCTATGCTACTAACTTGATTGGTAATAAGACTTCTACATTGAAGGCATTCATTGCTATTGAAGACGCAACTGCTGGTTCCGTTAAGGTTCGTCCTGTTGACCTCGCTGGTCAGGGAACTAAGGAAGCTTGCGATAAGAATGGCGATGCTATCACAGCAGCTTCGTTCGCATCTAAGAAGCTCGTCAACCCAATCAAGGCTGGTGTCTACTACACTGGTATCATCCGTTTGAATGGTACTATGGAGTTTGATACTCTCAAGAAGACTGATTGGTCTAACGCTGACCTCACTTCTAATGCTATTGAAGGCATCACGGTTCATACCGCTCGTGCAGTCAATGTTGAGAAGGGTGAGAATAAGACTCGTTGGAACGTAACTGCTCTTGCAGGTATCGTTGAGCCAAGGGGAGTTGCTTACGTCTGCGTTAAGGACGTAGTTCCGAACCTCATCGTTCAGTAATCTAACATTGCTTCGTGCATAATTTAACCCCTGGGCAGACCGCTCAGGGGTTTCTTTATTACTGTAACTCAAGTATCTTCTTATATTCACCGATTCGGTTATCTAACCATCGCTTATTCAAGTATTCATATTGGTGCTGTAGAATTTCATCGTAATGCTCTCCAGCACGCTCTACGATGTACTTTATCGCTGTAGCGGTTGACCCTACGGGTATCTTCTGATAAGGATGAGCGCCCTCAAACGGAGATCCCGGGAAATCAGATACTAAGCAGACTTTACCAACAGCTGCAGACTCAAGATACTTCAAATCTGACTTACATCTGTTGAATTCATTATCTGCTAATGGCGCCAGAATAAACTTTGCTTCACGTGTTTCCTGATAGAATGATGGTGCGTATGTCGTGAGGTAATTGCCTGGTGTATTCTTATAAGGCTTGATGAAGTAAGGCACTGTTGACTTTACGATTACTTTCTTATTATTCAAGTACTGAACGAGATTCTTATCAAAGTCACCCAATTTCTTATTAATGTTATCATAGTGAGTATATGAACCAGCATAATAGAAGATATCTTCCTTAGGCGTAGGTGTGCGTGGGAAATACCATTCTTTATAAGTTAGACAGTTCGGAATGACTGTTATCTTCTCAGCAGGAACGAATTGAAGTAATGACTGTTTGAGTTCTTCGGTAGTGACTGTAATGTGGTCAGCAAGAATGTTAAGGTACTTCTTCATTGCTTCAGTATTTCCTTTACAGTCAAGTTTATTTCTGCAAAGGTTATAGTCAGGCAAAGACTCACCTTTATATTCCCAAATGAGATCATCATAGTCAATGATAAGTTTCTTGATGTTAGTTTGCTTCTTCCATTCAATAAGCTTAGTCATTAAACTCTCTGTAAGGATTCGCTGTGTGTATACGATATCCTGAGCAAATGCACGATACTTACCGGCTCCCGAGATAGTTACATCATATCGTTGCTGTTGCAGCATGTATCCTATCTGCATCAAACGGTAATAACCACATCCACCGTTATCGGCTGGTACTATGTTAATGATTGGTTGCTTCTTAGTCTCTTCCATGTTGGACTCCTATCTTATGTGTGGAATATTCATCGAGGTAAAGATCATATTCTTCCTGACAGTGTTCATCTATGCATTTCTGTCGGCGACCTCGCTCCTGTCTATTAGTATAGAAATGACAGGCTGCTGTATAAGCAATTCTATATGAGTAAGAGTATAGTTTACCCTTCTCGGGATTGAACAGTAGTACTCCAGGTAGTAATTCCCAGTATTGCTGTTCAAGAATCTGTTCTTTCTCTTGGTATGGTTTATTCTTAAATTTCGGTCCTTCCATACAGATAATACATACAGTCAATATGTACATACCATACCTATCATTCTCTGTATCAGTTAATCTATCACCAGATTTGAGTTTCATTACTAGCTGTTGGAAGTCAGTTAAATCAAGGTCGTAATACTTCGTGTATGCAGGATCTGAATACGAAAGGTCCGATCTACGCTTTCTATGCGGATTTATCCAGGTCGGTAACTTCATATTATTCTCCTTTCTATAATTTATACCTAGTACCTTTCTAATTATTCAATAGACATAAATCATTCGGCTATGCCTTGGAGGAAGGATTTAAATGATTAACGATTTAGATATAGTCCAGTGGGCGTATCTTCTAGACCCAGCTTTCCAGATAGTAAATACCGCTGGTAAGCCGCTCACTGACGGTTGGATTGAAGTATACATCCACGGTACACGAAATAAGTATTACTGTGCCTCTGACTTCGATGGCACATTGCATCCGTTCAAGATTCCTTTAGACAGTCTCGGCTCTAATATCGTATTGGCGTCTCCTGACTATGCATACGATGTTTACATCTATAATAAGTTCGGTTCGCTCGTAATGAGCCGTTATAATGTAAAGGCTGGAGCTGCTGGTGGCGGTTCAGGTGGTATGCCGTCTCAGTATGAGGCACAGCATTGGCTCGGTCAGTATGGTGCTACTCAGGCGCTTATAGGAAATCAAACAGGTCAGACATTGGCTTTGCCTTCTAATCCAGACTATCAAGGTGACTTCATTGACCACATTGATTACGGTCTGATTAACGGCGATGAAACCAATGAGTATCCTAAGTATATGTACCTCAAGCCAGGTCTTTACTTGGTTAACTGTGTCATTCGTTTCCAACAGCAATTAGGAACAGAAGTAAATAGACTCGATGAAACTTTGGTCTATACAGGCAATGGTAATGCAAATGAAGACGTTGCATGGCAGCTAGATGAAACCGGTCCGTTGACTACTGGAGACCGTCACTGCTTGAAGTTGACATTCATTCGTAAAGTATTGGACGAAGGCGAGACATCACCTGTTGACTGCAGCAACATTCTTTACTTTGCTCCTGGGCCAAGCGTCAACTGGAATGATGCATACATTCAGACATTGCAGATCGTAAAGCTCAACTCTGCCGTTCAAGGTGGAGGTGGTGCTCAGTTGCTTAAGCCTGGTCCTGGTATTTCTATTGACGAAGAGAATGAAATCTCTGTAACTGGTATGCAACCAGTGTCTGGAATGGACCAGTATGTAACAGTCATCAACTTCAATGATTACATTACAGAAGTTACAGAAGTTATCAATAATGTTACTGGCGACATCATCAACATTCAGAATGAGATTGAGCAAGTATCTGCATCTGTTTCTGCTATCGTTCCTGAATATGAAGCTGGTTATGGAATAGTAATTGAAGACGATACTATTTCCGTAGATCCTTCTATCATTCCGTCTGGATGTGTTTCTCAGGAAGAGCTGGCTCAAGTTACAGGTGATATAGTAAATCAGATTGAGAATGTAACTGGTGATGTCACTAACATTATAACAGAAATCTCGAATGTAACAGGCGACATAGTTAATATCAATGAGAATGTTACTAATCTCACTGAAGTGGTTAACGGTGTTACTGGTGATATTGAACAGTTGAATGCTGACATCCAAGCAGTTTCTGCTGCATTGCCTGACGCTCAAGTACAGTCTGACTGGGATGAATCAAATCCTGACAGCAAGGCATTCATTCTCAATAAGCCAGATCTAAATGTCTATGCTACTAAGGATGAAGTAGGTTCTGCTACTTCAGTTCTTCAAAGCGAGATTGAAGCAGTTACTGGTAATCCTCTTGAGCAGGTTCAGTCTGACTGGACTCAGGTTGATGATACTCAGGTTGACTACATCAAGAATAAGCCAGAAGAAACAGAAGTAATTGCTGGTCCTGGTATTTCTATCGTTGAGAGCGGAAGCACAGTTACTATCTCTGCTACTGGTCAAGCAACAGTTGAAGATCTTGCCCAGGTTAATGCAGATATTCAGACAGTAAGTGCAGCAATACCTGACATTTCAAACCTTGCTACTAAGGATTCTGTCCAAGCAGTTGAACATGACGTTCAAGTGGTTTCTTCTGCTATTCCGGACATCTCTAATTTGGCAACTAAGGATGAAGTACAGTCTGTTGAAGACGATGTCCAAACAGTATCTGCAGCTATTCCAGATATTTCTAACCTTGCTACTAAGGACGAAGTAAATGCAGTCGAGAATGATTTGCAGACTGTAAGTGCTGCTGTTGATTCTGTATCTGCTTCTATTCCTGAAACTGAAGAAGTTGAGTTTGAGGAATTGGATCTTTCTCAATTTGCTCAAGCAAGTGCAGTAACTGCAATAGAGTCACAGATTCAGACAGTATCGTCCGCTATTCCTGATGTATCTGATTTCGTTACACACGGCGAACTTGCAGCAGTAACTGGAGACTATGCTACTAACGAAGATCTTCAGACAGTATCTGCAGCAATTCCTGATATTAGCAACCTCGCTACTGAATCTGAAGTCCAATTCGTTTCTGGTGCTATTGAAGCAGTATCGGCTGGTATTCCTGCTGCACAAGTACAGTCTGACTGGACTCAAACAGCAACAGGCGAACCTGACTACATCAAGAATAAGCCGAATGAAACACCGCTCATTGCTGGTCAGAACATCGTCATTGAAGACGTTCAGAATGGTATTCAGATTTCAGCTACAGTACCTCCTGTAACTGGATTTGCTACTGAGGCTGACTTGCAGACTGTAAGTGCGGCAGTTGATAGCGTAAGTGCTGCTATCCCAGAATATGAGGAAATCGAGTTTGAAGAATTAGATCTTTCTCAATTCGTTACTGAATCTGCAGTTACTGGACTTGAAGAACAGATACAAACAGTAAGTTCTGCCATTCCTGATGTATCTAATTTGGCTAGCAAGTCTGAAGTCCAAGCTGTTGCAGATGATCTTCAAATCGTTAGCGCTGCTATACCGGATGTAAGCAACTTCGCTACAGAATCTGACTTGCAGACAGTATCTGCTGCTATTCCAGATCCTCAGGTAAATGCCGATTGGAACGCTACTTCAGGTGTTGCTGAAATCTTGAATAAGCCAGAAATCGTCGAGATGTCTGTTGCTAACATCATTGCTGGTGAGAATGTTTCTATTACTGCAAGTGGTGATGATTATGTAATCTCTGCGTCAGGCGGTTCAAACTATAATGCAGGACAGTACATTTCCATTGAGAATAATGAAATTGCTGTTACTGGTCTCCAGCCTGAAGGTGACTACGCAACTAATGCAGATTTGCAGACAGTATCAGCTGCTATACCTGATGTTTCTGACCTTGCTACTGAAGCAGATCTTCAAACTGTTTCCGCAGCAATTCCTGACGTATCAGATTTGGCAACTAAGCAAGAATTAGAAGCAGTATCTGCGGCCGTACCTGAAGCACAGGTAAATGCAGATTGGACTGCTGTTTCTGGTAAGGCTGAGATTCTTAATAAACCTACTGAATCTAATCTTATTGCTGGACAGAATGTAACTATTGCGGTTAGCGGTGATGATTTCGTAATCTCTGCTGCTGGTGGTGATGCAAGCACATTCGTTACACGTGAAGAATTTGAAGAAGTTACTGCTACTATTCCAGAACCTCAAGTTAATGCTGACTGGAATGCTACTAGCGGCGTTGCTGAGATATTGAATAAGCCAGCTGAAGTAAATCTTATTGCTGGTAGCAATATTACCATCACAGAAAGCGGCGCTAATCTCGTTATTTCTTCAACTGGTGGTGGATCTGTTACTGGTGATTATGTAACATATCCTGAGCTTGCTGCTGTAACTGGTGATGTTGCTCAGAATGCGTCTGATATTCAGACTGTATCTGGCGCTGTTGATGAAGTAAGTGGCAAGATTCCAGAATCTGAGGAAGTAGAGTTTGAAGAACTTGATTTGAGTCAGTATGTAACAGAATCCGCCGTTACTGGATTGGAAGCTGAGATTCAAACAGTAAGTGCTGCTATTCCTGATGTTTCTAACCTAGCTACAAAGACAGAAGTTGGAAACGTTGAGGCTGATGTACAGACTGTAAGCGCTGCTATACCTGATGTATCTAACTTCATTACTCAAACTGCAATGGAGAACTACACTATTCCAGTTCAAGTAGTTGCAAGTTCTGCTGCTGCTACTGGAAATGACATTCTTTACATCGTAACAGGAGCTTAACATGAGTTCATTGGTATTAAATCCAAACATACAGGACGTTATCTATAATGGTAACTCCTGTTCGCTTTACTTTAATGGCGATAAGATATGGCCTAATAGTATCATCTATAATGTAACGACTTCCGGTTCTCACGGTACTGTAACAGCATCTCCTAACCAAGGCGGTAACGGCACCACTGTTACCTTAAGCAATACACCAGATTTCGGTTATGAATTTAGCAACTATACAGTTACTGGCGCAACGTTGTATGACGGCAACAAGTTCGACATTAACGGTTCTGACGTTTCCGTTGTAGGTACATTCAGTTCAGCGATGCAACAATACGTTAATTTAGGTTCTACTGAATATAGAGCGTCTGGCTCAACTATTATTTGGCAAACATTTACAGGTATGCCATCATCAAGTTCATGGAATTACTTTACATATATCTTCGATGCTTTATTAGAAACTGGTACTAGTTCTGGCAACGGAGCATATATATTCTTGACTAATTCAACTCAAGACGTTATATGGCAAATGCATGCCAGGAAGGAAATGAGTTATCCTGGCTTCGTTGGTATTACTAAACAGGTATCTGCATGGACTACTGATTCACAAGCACCTGCTATAGGTTCTCAAACAATAGATTATATTTCTTACATGTATTGTGCTTCCAAATGGACTAAAGGTTCTTATTCACGCTTTAAGCTTGTATTTGATAGAAATGCTAAGAAATGTTATACCTATATTGGCAGTACATTACTTGGTACCGCAACTCTTAAAGTAGATCCTATTACTATATCTAAATTTGGTCTTAAACCCAAGAGAACTTACAATAGTGAAATTGCTGCAATGAAGAATATCAAAGTAGCAGGATTTAAGTACTTATCTGATGCACAGAATTGGACGTAATACTGCGAGCTAGTTATTTAACATAAAGGAGAAATTTAACATGGCAAAGCTTTACGCTATTGAGAATAAACTCGTTAAGATTGGCAATTCATATCTTGGTGAATTGCCACCGCCGCCAGAAACATACTATCTGTTTGAAGGTTGGGATCCAAATGGTACATCCAGTTACTATAATAGCTTTGGTGTATATAACTTTAAGATAAATGGCGTTACACCTTCCATCAATGGTGCTAACCCTACTGTGACCGAAACTACTAGTTACGATGGCACATTAGAGAATGCCATAGGAACGGCGATGCTAGAACCATGTCGTCTACATTATGGAGACGACTATCATACAGCTGAGTACATTAAATTCAAGGCTGACAGCGTAAGTTCAGTTTCATTTAATATGGGAGTGATGGGATATCCTCAAACCAACTCTAAGACAGTAAAGACTAGAATTTATAAAGTCGTAAACTCTGTTAAGACTTTGATTGGTGAGTACACAGGTTCATCTGAGTCGTCCACTATCACCATCAACTGTACTGATGCTTAAGGTAAGAAATGCTTGAGATTAGTGGAAACATAGCAAAGATAAACGGTAACTGGCTTAATGCTGTCCCAGGTGTTGGGCCACAGCCAGATCCTCCTACACCAGGAATGAAGACTGTTACTATTGGTACTCAGAAATGGACTGTTAAGAATCTTGCTGTTGATGATGGCGGCAGTGGTATAGTAAAGTTGCCTGCATCTGCAAATGGTGTTGACTTTGGTACTCAGTACTACTATACTTGGGAAGCTGCTAATAGAGTTGCAGCAACCATTGACGGTTTCCATCTTCCTAGTAGTGCTGAATGGATAACTTTATATAACTACGTTGGAAAGAACGGTGGTGGTTTGCTTAAGTCTACTACTGGATGGACGGCTTGGCAAGGAACAGATGGAAATGGTACTGATGACTTCGGATTTACTGCACTGCCTACAGCAAGATCAAATAATGGAACTAGTGTTTATATGGCAGGTTCATATACTTGGATGTGGAGTTCAAATGAAGAATATGATGGCTCTGCTACTGCTGTGCTTTGCAGCATAAATAACCGAACATCAAGCAATATAGGCATGACTTCAGCAAATAAAGGTGAATATCTGACTATTCGTCTAATAAAGGATTCATGATGTTAAAGTATAATGGAAAGGTAGTAGTAAAGGATAATAAGTGGGTTCATGCTGTTGATTATAACCCACTCAATCTTCCAGCTGGTGTCATAAGAGTGCGAACATCTGACGGACTGGTTCCTCAGTATTCACAGCAAGATCCAAACCTTATGCCTGACTATACATACAGTCGTGCTGTTAAAGTTGAAGGCACTGAAGATCAGTACGATGTATATCCGGGTTCATCATGGGGTTTGATGTTACAGAAATGTGATAACGTAGTTGAGATACTTGGTGCTAATCCAGAAGGCCAGACTATCATGACGTCTACATTTGCTTATACATCAATAACTACTTTACCTATGATTGACACTTCAAATATAGTAAATATGCAGCAAACATTTGACCACTGTGAGAATCTTATAGAAGTACCTACTTTAGATACTCATAATGTAACTAATATGTCTGGTATGTTTAGTACATGTACCAATCTCAAACGTTTACCAGATCTTGACTTCTCAAGTCTTCAAATACTTCAGTTCTATGCAGCAATGTGTTCTAACTTGGAAACTGGCATTCTTGATACATATAATAAAGCTTGCCAGTACATCGACCTTTCAGATGATGATAACTACATAATGGCATTCTATCAAGCAGGTATCAACACAGCATCTGGTTCTGCTGAACTTGCACAGATACCTTATGGTTGGAAGTCATTGCCTTAAGGAGTTTATAATGTTAAAGAAGAATGGAAAGATATGGACATTCAATGATAAGTGGATAGATCTCCGCCGCCTTAGAAACGTTTATCTAAACGTTGAAGGTAGCGGTACTCTTTCTGCTAATCCTATGTCTGGATATAAAGGTGATGAAGTAACATTATATCCCACAGCATCATCAGGTCATAGCTTTGATTACTATGACAGCTACGGTGCTATCATTGAGAATAATAAGTTCCGATTTGGCAATCAAGACGCATACATTACAGCACATTTCAAAGCAAATGTCTATAATGTAACTGTTAATGTTTCTGGAAATGGTACTGCTTCAGCAAATCCAAACAGCGGTACTATGGGAACTGAGATAACGCTTTCTAACACGCCGCAGGCTCATAATTACTTTGACCATTATACTGTAAATGGACAGACCATAACAGGCTCTACATTCACGCTAGGGGCTGAAGATGCGGTGGTAACTGCTTACTTCCAGCAAACTGCATATAATATTTCTGTAACGAATCCAACTGGTGGAACGATAACACCGTCGTCAAGTACTGCACATTATGGTGACACTATTACATTATCAGTAACGACATCTGCTGATTATCAACTTGACCATTATGTAGTGAACGGAAATACCATTCAAGGCAATTCTTTCACTGTAACAGGCGACATGACAGTTACAGCAGTATTGAAGGCAGCAGTCCGTACATACCAGAGTAAGTTCTATGAAATATCTTCAACGACTACTTACTGGGGTCAGTATGATCTATTTGCTGCAAATAATACCAACGGCAACCAATTCGTTAATATGTATGTATGGGATGGTAGTGCATGGCAGAGCTGGTCAAGCTATAGATTCCAATATCTTGACTGCAATAATGTTTCCGCATCGCCGTTGGTCTTGACGAATAACGGTTCATCTCATAACACTGCAACTTTAACAGCTAAGAATAATAATAACCAGAGGAACACATTCTACATCAAGTTTGAATGGGCAGCAGATCATGACATTGGTTTGACATTCAATAACTTCCATGTAGCAAGTGGTAGCTATACTACAGGTCTGGTCGTAAAGCGTGCTGAAGGCAATAACTATGACTGGAATGGTGGAATCTATCAGTCAGACTCAAATTACCATGATTTGATGCAATGGACTGACATTCTTAGCACAGGTGGTGGCCTAGTTCCATATAAGAAGGTATAGTTTAAGGAGAGTTTATGTTAACATTCGGAAATAAGATACTTACACGTAATAATGAGTGGATTGGCAAATATGTTGACCCTTGGGACACTATCGGTGAAGACGCTTATACTATAAGATTTAAGTTTGAAGATACTTCATTCGTTCCAGAGATACCTGAGGAACAGCAAGAATATGGATATACTTGGACTCAAGTAGGAGAAGGTGTGTGGGATTATCATACTAGATTTAATAGTATGGAAGGTTCAGGCTCGCCTATAGATACTGGCTACTTCACTAGAACTACCAACATAGAAGATTTCAACCAAACATATAGCGTTATAGGTGCTTCACTATCTAAGATGACATACGGCACCAGATTACCAGTTTATGCTTCTGGTATGTTCTGCAATATGAATGGACTTAAGAGAGTTTCTAACTGGCCTAGAGAAGCCGCATTAACCCAGAATAGTTATACGTTTAAGGATGCTAAGAATCTTGAGTATGTTGACTACATAATCGTTGAAGGCGACCCGACTAGTATGTTCAAAGGATGTACATCGTTAAAGTCTGTTAACATAACTATGACAGCTACTCAATTTATGTCTGCTATATTTGATGGATGCAGTTCACTTGAATCATGTAAGATTACATTCATAGGAAGTGGAAATGCTGTAGGTTCAGTATATGCTATGTTTCGTGACTGTGTCAATTTGAATGGACAGGACATGTTGGCTGCATATAATTGGTTAAGCACTCATATACCAGCAAATGCAGATACATCTTTATGTTTCAAGAACTGCGGTATTAACACGGAAAGTGGTATGGCAGCACGTCAACAGATCCCAACTACATGGGGCGGCGATATGCAAGTTTAACTCTAGTTATTACATAAAGGAGATTTATAATGGCAATTACAGTTTATACAACAAATGGTAAAGTACTTACCAACAGCGCCAACGATAAGTGGCTTAAGAAGAAAGAAGCACCACCAGTAGATCCATATAACCCACTCGGCTTGCCATCGCATACTATTAGAGTTAGATATGCACCTGGTACTACATGTTATGCATACGCTGATTCAAAGACATGCATAGATGAAATCAATAACATTTGGGATGTATATAAATCAAGCGATAATTGGCAGTACATGTTCTCAGGTGAACCTGGCGTAGTTGAAGTTCTTGGTGCTAATACTACAGGTGTAACTAATATGGCTTATATGTTTCAAGGTACTAATGATTCAAATATGTGTCAACTTACTAGCATTAACTTCAACTTTGATGTTTCATCTTTAACTAATGTTATAGCTATGTTTGACTATTGCAAGAACGTTGAAGGCGGCATATTGAATTTCTATAACAGACTTCTAAATGAATCACAGGTAGTATCTGGAAACCATTCTACTTGCTTCAGAAACTGCGGCGCTAACACAGTTACCGGCGCTGCTGAACTTGCACAGATTCCATCAGGTTGGAAATAGTAGGAGCTTTAAACCATGAAGAATAATACAGTAGTAACTAACATTGCTCAAGATTTCAGCAAGACTGAGAAAGCTCAAGGAAGAGCTAACATCGACGCTCAGGAAATCAAAGGCTATGTAGAATGTTATCGTCGTTTCAATGACGGCTCTTCCGCCGATACATGGTTTAAGATC
>Ga0265298_10002239_pt1 | contig 27186 bp, 15 predicted proteins | sample AusTroGonzalo_MG_3_FD_193486 | JGI IMG/M metagenome (GOLD analysis project Ga0265298, IMG submission 193486) | Bovine rumen microbial communities from tropical cattle in Woodstock, Queensland, Australia - Gonzalo_01 | ecosystem: Host-associated > Mammals > Digestive system > Stomach > Rumen ...
GTCCTCTATCAGTTTACTTACCTGAAAGCGGAAAATCACAAAGAACAGCAGTCCGTAGTTGATACCGGACATGAACATGAAGAATGTTATCACATACTCTATTGAGTGTGATCCGAAGTAGGCTATACTGGCGTTCTTGGTGGAGAATCCGCCGGTGGCTGCCGTGGTGAGAGCGTGGTTGACGCTGTCAAACACACCCATACCGCACAGTCTCAGGGATACGGCGCAAAGCACGGTAATGAGCAGGTAGATGGAGATGATCCATCGGCCGCTTACGCTTATGCGGGGGTGCAGCTTGTAACGGGTAGGACCGATGGCCTCAGCGGCAAAGAGCTGAACCTCACCTACACCGAAGATAGGCAGTACGGCTACCGTGAAGAATACTATTCCCAAACCGCCTATCCACTGCGTAAGGCTGCGCCAGAAGAGCAGGCCGTGAGGTATGACCTCAACATCCTGTATAATGGTGGCACCTGTTGTGGTGAATCCGGACATGGTCTCGAAGAAGGCATCGGTAAAGTTGGGGATATAACCGCTGACGTAGAACGGCAGCGATCCGAATATGGAGAACAGTACCCAGCTTATGGCCACTACGATATAGCCGTCGCGGCGTGTCATGGCACCTTCCTTGTGCTTGGTGCTCTTGCCTATGTAGAGTGCCGTCATACCTACACAGGCCGATGTGAGCGCGCCCATGATAAACCCGAAGAGGTCATCCTCCGAATAGAACACGGGAATGAGGGCGCAAAGCAGCAGAATTCCTGATTCAATCAGAAGCAGGACTCCCAATATGCGGTGTATGATCCTGACGTTTATCAATTGAAATACTTTTCTATGGATTTAATCATTCCCTCAAGGCAGAATACAACCACGTGGTCACCTGCCTGTATCTGGGTGGTACCTGTAACTATCAGAGCCTCCTTGTTGCGGATAAGACCGCCGATGGTCACGCCGCGGGGCAGTGATATGTCCTTGACCTGACTGCGGGTGATCTTGGCTCCTTCCTTTACGTTGAACTCGGCTACATCGGCATTGGCAAAGGTGAGGCACTTGACATTGGTGACATCGGCATCCAGCATCATCTGGTAGATGTGGCTGGCGGCAATCTTCTTCTTGTTGATTACCGTACCTATATCCAGCTTCTCGGCCATGTTTATGTAGTCTATGTTCTCAACCTCGGCTATGGTTTTGGTCACTCCGAAACGCTTGGCGGCCAGACAGGCCAGGATGTTGGTCTCAGAGTTGTCTGTGAGTGCCACGAAGGCCTCGGTGTGCTGTATGCCCTCACTCATGAGCAGGCTGGGATCACGGCCGTCGCCGTTTATTATCATGACTTTGTCATCGACCAGCTCAGTGAGCTTGTCGCAGCGTTCCATGTCACTCTCGATGATCTTGAGGTTCATGTAGTCAGGCATAAGCTGTGCGGTGCGTACCGCAATGCGGCTGCCGCCCATTATGATTACATCACGTACATCGGGCAGCTCCTCCTTGCCGGCTATCTTGCGTATGTGAGGTATGTGCTTTTTCATTGTCATGAAGTAAACCAGGTCACCGGCCTGCATGGTGTCAGAGCCGCTGGGGATTATGGTTACGCCTTCACGCAGTATGGCCACAATGTGATACGGCAGTTCTTTGCCGAGTTCGGCCAGGGGCTTGTCAAGTATCTGGGCGTTGTCACGCAGTTTGATGCCCATCATTACCAGTGCTCCGCCGGCGAATTCCCACCACTGGCGTATCCAGCTCAGTTTCATTCCGTCAACTATGTCCTTGGCGGCCAGAAGTTCCGGATAGATGAGTGAATCCAGTCCGATGCTGTTGAAATACTCCATGTTCTTGGGCTGGAGATATTCATAGTTGTTGATTCTGGCAACGGTCTTCTTGGCACCCAGATAGTGTGCCAGCTGAGCGGATATGATGTTGCGGCTCTCATCGGTCGTGACTGCCACGAACAGGTCGGCACTGCCTGCACCGGCCTCTTTAAGACCATGAAGCGAGACAGGCGATTCCTGGATTGTGAGCAGGTCAAAGCTGGAGTCCAGGCGGGCCAGTTTCTCGGGACTCTCATCCAATAGGACTATGTCCTGATTCTCGCCGGCCAGAAGTTTGGCCAGATGGATGCCTACGTTACCTGCTCCTGCAATAACGATTTTCATTTCTGTGATTTTACGGGTTCTGAAATCAACTCACTCAGTGTGTTGACGATAGCATCCTGGTCGATGTGACAGAGATGCAGAAGCTGGGGCGTGGAACCATGCTCGATGAACTTGTCGGGCAGTCCCATACGCCTGATTACAGGGTTATAGCCGTTGTCGGCCATATATTCCACTACTGCGGTGCCCAGTCCTCCGGTCACCGCGCCGTTCTCAATGGTTATGATACGGCTGAATTTATCTGCTACCTCCTTCAGGATGGAGGTGTCAATGGGCTTGAGGAAACGCATGTCATAGAGTGCGGCGGTCTTTCCGCTCTCCTTTTCCCATGTATCAATTGCATTCTCCGCCAGGTTGCCTATGGGTCCGATGGAGAGTACCGCAATGTCATCGCCGTCCTTTATCTTACGTCCGGTGCCGATGACAACGGGCTCAAGCGGCTTGCGCCAGTCAGAGAGGATACCGCGGCCGCGCGGGTATCGGATGATGAAAGGTCCCTGGTCGGGGAGCTGGGCGGTGTACATGAGGTTGCGCAGCTCTGTCTCGTCATACGGAGATGCGATGGTCAGGTTGGGGATGGGGCGCAGGAATGCCAGGTCAAAGGCTCCGTGATGGGTGGGGCCGTCTTCACCTACCAGACCGGCGCGGTCCAGACAGATGACCACGTTGAGTTTCTGTATGGCGACATCATGTATTAAATTGTCATAAGCCCTCTGCATGAATGAAGAGTAGATGTTGCAGAATGGCATCATGCCCTCCTTGGCCAGACCTCCGGAGAATGTCACGGCATGGCCTTCGGCTATACCGACATCGAAGCAGCGGTCGGGGAATTCCTTCATGGGGATATCCATGCTGCAGCCTATAGGCATTGCGGGTGTTATGCCTATGATCTTTGAGTTCTCACGCATGAGCTCCAGCAGGGTCTCGCCGAACACATCCTGGAACAGCGGCGGCTGACCGTCGCCGTTGCGTACTATGCGCTCGCCGGTTACCTTATCAAAGAGTCCGGGTGCATGCCATATGGCTGAGTCCTTCTCGGCCGGCTCGTAACCCTTTCCTTTGACGGTCTTGATATGCAGCAGCTTGGGGCCGTGCATGTTCTTGATATTGCTCAGGACGCGTACCAGATTCTGGACGTTGTGTCCGTCAATGGGTCCGAAATAACGGATATCCATACCCTCGAACATGTTGTTCTGGTGGGTGAGCTTTATCTTGAGATGGTTATTGCGGCGTATGATGTTGCGGCGCATCTGGTCATTCATGAGTCCCAGCTTGTCAAGTACCCTTGATACGTAGTAGCGGAACTTGTTGTATGAGCGTGAGGTGTGGAGCTGAGTCAGGTAGCTGCGCATGCCGCCTACGCTCTGCGATATGCTCATATCGTTGTCGTTCAGGATTATGAGCAGGTCATTGTCTGTTATGGATGCGTTGTTGATGCCCTCGAATGCAAGGCCTCCGCTCATGGCGCCGTCACCTATCACCGCAACTACACGACGTGAGGCGTTGCCGTTGCGCTTATCGGCCACAGCCATACCCAGTGCGGCCGATATGGAGTTGGATGCATGTCCTGCGGTGAAGGTATCATATTCACTCTCATCAGGTGAGGGGAAGGGCCTGAGTCCACCCAACTTGCGGTTGGTATTGAACCGGTCGCGACGTCCGGTCAGGATCTTATGACCGTATGCCTGATGCCCTACATCCCATACAATGCGGTCATAGGGGGTGTTGAAAACGTAGTGGAGGGCTACAGTCAGTTCGACGGTTCCCAAACTGGAACCGAAATGACCGGGATTATGCGAGAGCTCGTCAATGATCATCTGTCGGAGCTCACCACATACCTGCGGAAGCTGATCCGGGTTGAGTTTCCTGAGGTCATCAGGTGAGTCAATCGCTTTCAGCAGGTTTCCCAAAGACTGTTCCTCTTCTGCCTTTTGCATCCTCTTTTTCCTGTTGTTCAAACTGCAAATGTACCAAATTAGTACGAATATAATTCCTTTTTTACTACATATTGGGTTTTTTCAATAAGGTGACGTAAATATTCGTTATCTTTGGCAAATAAGAAACAAACTCCAAAAATGACTTATTCCATTGATGATATAGTGTCGATGACGGGAGCCGAAAGACACGGATTCTGCCCGGCCAGGATATCCTGGCTGCTTACCGACAGCCGTTCGCTCTGCTTTCCCGCCGAGACTCTTTTCTTTGCGTTGGTGAGCCGGCGGAATGATGGACACAACTATATCCGTGACCTTTACAACCGTGGTGTAAGAAACTTTGTTGTAAGTTATCTTCCGGACAACATGGATGATTACAGTGAGTCGAATTTCCTTCTGGTCAAGGATACTCTGGCTACGCTCCAGACTCTGGCGGCCGCTCACAGAAAGAATTTTGACATCCCCGTAATCGGTATCACCGGCAGTAACGGCAAAACGATGATTAAGGAGTGGCTTTATCAGCTGCTGGAATCGGACTATGCCATAACCAGGTCTCCCAAAAGCTACAATTCCCAGATAGGTGTCCCGCTGTCGGTCTGGCTTCTTAACAAACAGTCGGAGATAGGTATCTTTGAGGCCGGTATATCCAAAAGGGATGAGATGCGCCAACTATGGAAGATCATCAAGCCTACCATAGGAATTCTGTCAAATATAGGTCTGGCCCATCAGGAGAACTTCCAGTCACTCCAGGACAAGTGCATAGAGAAACTGCGTCTGTTCCAGGACTGTGACGTGGTGATTTACAACTGTGACAATGACCTGATACAGAGTTGCGTTGACAAGTCCATCATCACGGCCCGCGAGATTGCATGGTCCAAAAAGGATCAGGACAAACCCCTTTATATCTCATCGATAGTAAAGGGTGATAATTCTACCGAGATAACCTATCGGTACATAGGACTGGAAAACAAATTCACCATACCGTTCATTGATGACGCATCGATTGAAGACGTGCTTCACTGTCTGGCCGTGTGCATCTATTTCATGGTACCGCCTGAAAAGATTACTGAACGGATGGCCCGTCTCGAACCGCTTGCCATGCGCCTGGAGGTCAAGGACGGCAAGCAGGGCTGCACTATCATCAATGACAGTTATAACTCTGACATATCTTCATTGGGCATTGCGCTTGATTTCATGGCACGCCGTCAGGATGACTCTTCACGCAGCCGCACGCTTATCCTTTCTGATATCCTGCAGTCCGGATGGTCCGTGCATGAACTGTATCGTAAGGTGGCGCAGCTTGTTGAAAGCCGTGGCATTACAAAGCTGATAGGAATAGGTGAGGATATATCATCGGAGAGCAAACGTTTTGATCTGCCTGAGAAGTACTTTTTCAATACGACCGATGAGTTCCTGCAGTCAGACGTGATGAAAAAGATTCACAATGAGCAGGTGCTGATCAAGGGCGCCCGTATGTTTGAGTTTGACCGCATCGCCGAGCGGTTGGAACTGAAAGTCCATGAGACTATTCTTGAGGTTAATCTTCAGGCCATCGCGGATAACCTGAACCGTTACCGCAGCATGCTTAAGCCTGATACCAAGATTGTCTGCATGGTTAAGGCATCGGCATACGGATCAGGAGCCATAGAGGTTTCCAAGACGCTGCAGGACCGCAAGGTTGATTATCTTGCCGTGGCGGTGGCCGATGAGGGTGCCGAACTGCGCAAGGCCGGAATTACCACCAGCATTATGGTGATGAACCCGGAACGTACGTCATTCAATACCCTGTTTGACTACAAACTGGAGCCGGAGGTTTACAGTTTCCATCTGCTGGATATGATAATCCGTGCCGCCGAGCACAACGGCGTGACCAACTTCCCCATACATATTAAGATTGATACCGGCATGCACCGTCTGGGTTTCGCTCCGGAGGATGTTCCCGAACTTGTACATCGCCTGCAGAAACAGACGGCAGTAATTCCCTGCTCGGTGTTCTCTCATTTCGTGGGCAGTGACAGCAGTGATTTTGATGATTTCACCAAACTGCAGACAGAGCGTTTCAATAAGGCGGCCGATGAACTTCAGGCAGCCTTCAAGCATCATATCCTGCGGCATATCTGCAATTCGGCAGGTATTGAAAGGTTCCCGGATGTGCATTATGACATGGTACGCCTGGGACTGGGCCTTTATGGTATCAATCCCTTGGACAACCAGCCGCTTGAGACTGTCTGCACGCTCAAGACCACCATTCTCCAGATACGTGAACTGGAAAAAGGCGAGACCGTGGGCTACAGCCGCAAGGGTAAGATTACCAAGCATTCACGCATAGCAGCCATACCAATCGGATATGCCGATGGCCTGGACCGTCACCTGGGCAACGGCATGGCCTATTGCCTTGTGAACGGACAGAAGGCCTATTATGTAGGAAACATCTGCATGGATGTCTGCATGATTGATGTCACGGATATTGACTGCCAGGAGGGTGACAGCGTTGAGATATTCGGTCCCAACCTGCCGGTACATGTTCTCTCAGATGTTCTGGGAACCATTCCGTATGAGATTATATCGACGGTATCCATCCGCGTAAAGCGTGTTTATTACACTGAATGATAATAACTAACCGATTAAATAATGAGTAACAAGACAAATGTAGCCGCTCAGCGGATGACCAATTTCCGCTGGGTGATGTGCGCCCTCCTTTTTGTGGCCACAACAGTCAATTACCTGGACCGTCAGGTGCTTTCACTTACATGGAAGGACTTTATATCAGTTGATTTCCAATGGACTGACAGCCAGTATGGTTCAATTACCGGATTCTTCTCACTCTTCTATGCCATTGCATGCCTGTTCAGCGGCAAGTTCATTGATAAACTGGGTACACGCAAGGGTTATCTGTGGGCCATATTCATCTGGTCTGTAGGTGCCTGCCTGCACGCTGTCTGCGGATGGGCTGCCATGAAGTGGGTAGGTGCTGAGTCTATGGAGGCTGTAAAGAGTTCAGCCCAGTTGGGCCTTATGATATCTACCGTATCGGTCTACATGTTCATGTTCTGCCGTGCGGTGCTGGCCTTGGGTGAATCAGGAAACTTCCCGGCTGCTATCAAGGTTACCGCCGAGTATTTCCCCAAGAAGGACCGTGCGTTTGCAACGTCAATATTCAATGCCGGCGCATCGGTAGGTGCTTTGGCTGCACCTATGTGCATCCCGGTGCTTGCCGCCAAGACAAGTTGGGAGATGGCTTTCATCATCATCGGTGCCCTTGGTTTTGTTTGGATGTTCTTCTGGTTCGGACTTTACCGTAAACCGGAGCAGTCCAGATTCGTTAATCAGGCAGAACTTGAGTATATACATCAGGATGACGCTTCCGAACTGGCTGCTGCCAAGGCTGCCGAGTCTGCCGCCAAGGAGGAGAAGTCAATACCTTTCTTCAAGTGTTTCTCATTCCGTCAGACATGGGCTTTCATCTGCGGAAAGTTCTTTACGGATGGTGTATGGTGGTTCTTCCTCTTCTGGGCTCCTGCTTACTTCAGAGACCAGTATGGTTATCGTTCAGACTCAAAAGAGGCCATGATGCTGATTTTTGTGCTTTATCTGATTGTGACCGTAGTTAGCATTGGCGGCGGTTATCTGCCTAAGTACTTTGTTGAGAAGAAGGGAATGGAGCCTTATCCCGGCCGCATGAAGGCTATGCTCATATTTGCTTTCTTCCCGCTGCTGGCTCTCTTTGCACAGCCTCTGGGTAAGTACAGTGCATGGTTCCCGGCAATCATCATAGGTCTGGCAGGTGCGGGACATCAGGCATGGTCCGCCAACCTCTACTCAACTATCGGTGACATGTTCCCCAAGTCAACTATCGGAACAATCACAGGTGTGGGAACTACAATGGGTGGTCTTGCATCATATATGATCAACAAGGGCGCAGGTATGCTCTTTACCAAGAGCGGTGACATGGGCTCGTCGTTCACCTTTATGGGATTTGAGGGCAAGGAGGCCGGTTACATGATAGTGTTCTGCATCTGCGCCGTGGCTTACCTGGTTGGCTGGACGGTAATGAAACTCCTGGTACCCAAGTACAAACCTATTGAGGCATAAATGCTTATAGGAAATCAGATCATATCACTGAGCGGACTGAGGTTCTACGCATTCCATGGCGTGGATCCTCAGGAGACCGTTGTGGGTGGCTGGTATAGTGTCGATGTAGACATAGAGACGGATTCCCAATTGGCAGTCAGGTCAGATGACCTGAACGGAACGGTTAATTATGCCCTGATTGCCGATGTCATTAAACGGCAGATGCAGATACGTTCCGCCTTGCTGGAGCATGTGGCCGGTCGCATAGCTCAATCACTGCTGGACAGTTTTGCCGGCATCTTAAAGCTGACGGTAACTGTCCGTAAGGAACATCCGCCGGTTGGGATGCCATGCCGGGATGCCGGTTTCACACTTACAGTTACAAAATGAAATAAGGCCCTTTTGGAGGGCCTTATTCATTTGGTTCCGGATACTGTGATTTATCCGCAGCGGGAAGAGCCGCAGTTCTTGCAGATGAGACAACCCTCCTGGTAGACAAGGGATTCGCTTCCGCATACGGAGCACTTCTCACCCTTTACTGCGGTGCCGTCCTGAACGTATTTCTTGAGAGCACGCTCCACACCGTTCTTCCAGTTGTTGATGTTCTCTGAGCCCAGGTCAAGCGAGCCGATGAGCTTGATGCAGAGGTCAATAGGCATCTGGTAACGGAGTACGCCCGATATCAGCTTGGCGTAGTTCCAGTACTCCTTGTCAAACTTCTCGGACAGGCCCTCGATGGTAACCTTGTATCCACGCTTGTTGGTAAACTGGAAGTCGTAGCGCTTACGGCCCTCCTCATCGATATTCTTGATTATCCAGCCCTTCTCAACTGTCTTGGGCAGTACGATACCCTCATCGTCATCCTGCAGACCGGTGAATATCTCATAAGGACGTCCGTCCAGGATTCCTACGAATGCCACCCATTTCTCCTTGTTGTTCTGGAAACGTACCACATCGGCTTCAAGAACACGCGGGCGTATCTCAACTACCTGACGGGGTTCGCAGTCGCACGGTGCCAGAGTAGGCTCCTTGCCGTCCTTCTTCTCCTTGTCGGCCTTCTTGTCACTTTTGGCATCGACAAGCACTCCGTCACGTGAACCGTCGCGATAAACGGTGCAGCCTTTGCAGCCGCTCTTCCATGCCTCTACATAGAGCTGGTTGACCAGATCCTCAGATACGTCGTTGGGAAGGTTGATGGTAACGCTTATGGAGTGGTCTACCCACTTCTGCATGGCGCCCTGCATCTTTACCTTGTTTACCCAGTCTACATCCTGGGCGGTTGCCTTGTAGTAGGGTGAGCGGGCTACCAGATCATCGACCTCCTCAGAGATGAACTTCTGTGCGGGGTTGATGCCGTTCACGATCATCCATTCCACGAACTTGTGGTGGAATACTATGAACTCCTCGAATGCATCGCCGTTCTCATCGGTAAAGGTGATGTTGGCGTTCTCATCATCGCGGTTGACCTTGCGGCGACGCTTGTATACAGGCATGAATACCGGCTCAAGACCTGATGTGGTCTGGGTCATAAGGCTCACGGTGCCGGTGGGGGCAATGGTCAGACATGCAATGTTGCGGCGGCCGTATTTCTTCATATCCTCATAGAGCTGGGGATCGGCCTCCTTTATGCGCAGTATGAAGGGGTTTTTCTGCTCGCGCTTCCAGTCAAATATCTCGAATGCACCACGCTCCTTGGCCATCTCGACCGATGAACGGTAGGCGGCAAGGGCCAGAGTACGCTGAACGGTCTCGGCAAACTCGGTAGCCTCGTCAGTTCCGTAACGGAGTCCCAGGGCTGCCAGCATATCGCCTTCGGCGGTGATGCCTACGCCGGTACGGCGTCCCATGGTGCTCTTGCGCATAATCTTCTCCCAAAGACGTTTCTCGGTGTATTTGGTCTCGTCATCCTCCGGGTCACTTGCAATCTTGGCCTGGATCATCTCAATCTTTTCAATCTCAAGGTCGATGATGTCATCCATTATGCGCTGTGCAATTGCAACGTGCTTCTTGAAGAGGTCAAAGTCAAACTTGGCCTTGGGGGTGAACGGGTTCTTTACGTATGAATAGAGATTGATGGCAAGCAGACGGCAGCTGTCATACGGGCAGAGAGGAATCTCGCCGCAGGGGTTGGTGCTGACGGTACGGAATCCCAGGTCTGCGTAGCAGTCGGGAACTGACTCACGCAGTATGGTGTCCCAGAACAGCACGCCGGGCTCGGCCGACTTCCATGCGTTGTGGACTATCTTCTTCCAGAGCTCGCTGGCATCTATCTCTTTCTTGTATGTGGGCTTCTTGGAGTCGATGGGGTAGCACTGGGTGTATTTGCGGCCCTCGATGGCGGCCTTCATGAACTCATCGTCAATCTTGACCGATACGTTGGCGCCGGTAACCTTGCCGCTCTCCATCTTGGCGTCTATGAACGACTCTGAATCGGGGTGTTTGATTGATACGCTCAGCATCAGGGCACCGCGGCGTCCATCCTGTGCCACCTCACGTGTAGAGTTGGAGAAACGCTCCATGAACGGAACCAGTCCGGTTGATGTGAGTGCGGAGTTCTTGACGGGTGAGCCCTTGGGACGGATGTCCGAGAGGTCATGACCTACGCCACCACGGCGTTTCATAAGCTGTACCTGCTCCTCGTCAATCTTCATGATTGCACCGTAGCTGTCGGCCGCTCCTTCTGTGCCTATTACGAAACAGTTGGAGAGTGACGCAATCTGATAATTGTTGCCGATACCTGTCATGGGGCTTCCCTGCGGAACGATATACCTGAATCCCTTGAGCAGATCGTGAAGCTGGGCTGCGGTCATGGGGTTCTTGTACTTTTTTTCCACGCGGGCAATCTCATTGGCAATACGCCAATGCATGTCATCGGGAGTCTTCTCATAAATTTTTCCGAAGGAGTCCTTTACCGCGTACTTGTTCACCCAGACTTTGGCTGCAAGTTCGTCACCTCCGAAATAGTCCACTGAGGCCTTGAACGCCTCGTCGAAAGTGTAGGTTAGTTTTTTGTCGTCCATTTAATAATATTACTTGTTTGATGTATGCGCAAGACAAGCGCCCAATCCTGGGATTGGAAAGAGCATGACAAAAATAAATAATGTGTCCGATAAAAACTAATGTTTGAAAAATAAAAATCCCATCAAATTCAAAGTTTTCCGTTTTGCGGAGATAAAGTGTATAAAATCAAATAAATACATTTTTGGAAATGCTTAAAAGTTTTCCAAAACGGAAAAACTTGCCCGAAATTTGGCGAGCCGGATTGTTTTGAATAGAGAATGTATAAAAACAAAAAAGCGGTGAGGATGTCACCGCTTTAATCAACTACAGAGTTCTTTATAATCAGCAGCGTAATCCGCTTTCGATATTTTCCATATCGGCTTTGAAGTTCTTGTCAACCTGAATCTGGTCACGAACCATATTGCAGGCATGAAGAACCGTTGCATGATCACGCTTTCCGATATAGGCTCCAATCTTTGAGGTTGAATAGTCCAGATATTTCTTGGCAAGATACATGCTTATCTGTCTTACCTGAACGATCTCATGCTTGCGCGATTTTGTCTGTATGGATTGCTCGTCGATGTTATAATAATCACAGACTTTGGCAATTATAGACTCAATCGTGATAGGCTTCTGCTCGTGGTGCTGGCTCTTTTCTATTATCTCATGGGTAAGATTGAGGTCAATCTCCCTGCAATAGATTGTTGAATAGGCCATCAGTGATACGATCACACCCTCCAGGTCACGGACGTTATCCCTTACTTTGTCTGCAATGTAGTCTATTACCGGCTCTGGAAACTCAAGTCCGTCGCGCTTAGTCTTTTCACGCAGGATATCCTTTCTGAGATTAAGGTCAGGCCTTTCAAGTTCAGCCACCAGTCCCCACTTGAAACGCGTGATCAGTCTCTCTTCCAGATCCTTCATATCCTTGGGAGGACGGTCACTGGTAAGAATCAGTTGCTTGTGGTTGAGATGGAGATAGTTGAATATATGGAAGAACGTATTCTGTGTCCTTGTCTGCCCTGCCATTTCCTGAATATCATCTATTATCAGTACGTCAATCGTCTGATAGAAATGGATGAAATCATTTGTGGTGTTGTTCTTCACGGAGTCCACATACTGAACCATGAACAGATGAGCAGATACATAAAGCACCCTCTTTTCCGGGTGGAGCTCCTTGACTCTCCGGCCGATTGCCGTTACCAGATGGGTCTTTCCTACCCCTGATGAACCGTATATGAACAGCGGATTGAATGTTGTGGTTGCAGGATTCAGGGCGATGGCCTCACCGGCTGTACGTGCCAGCTTGTTGCTTACTCCCTCAACGAAGTTTTCAAAACTGTAGTTGGGGTCAAGCTGCGGATTGAGATCCTGTACCAACGGCGCGTCATTTACCGTAGGAGCCTTGTTCCCGGTATCGGCGGTACCTTTGATATTATTAGACAAGGTGTTTGCAGAACTCAGATTCTGGTTGATGTTGTTCTCCTTGTCAGTAAGGATGCTGTACATGAGCTTTGTGCCCTTGCCGAATACCTTAGTGAGGGCGGCCTTGATCACATCGATGCAATTCTGCTCAAGGAACTCATAAACGAACGGGCTGGGAACCTGGATCGTTAATTCACCCTTGTCCATCGAGACGGGCTGTGTAACGGAGAACCATGTATCGAAAACATTTTTCGACACATTGTCACGGATAAAATCCAGACATAAGTCCCATTTACCTTTCAGTTCGTTACCCGTCATTTTTAAAGATTAAGCATTATGGTCAAGTCCTCATTAATCAACTCTGCAATGCAAAATTGATAATCTTATTTCATTTGTACAAACAGCCTTTTTTTACCTGAAAAATGCAATCACGTAAAGTGTTGGGAATTAGGCACTTGTAAAACAGCGTCAAAAAGGTTGAAAACAGACTATTGATTTTTTATAACGTTATGGGTTACAGCGAGTTAACCTGTTGATAACTTCTTTTTGGTGCGCAATCGGAAGCGTTTTATTCCTTGCTTCAAGAGCTTTAAAAGCGATATAATTTCTCTGCCTGTTTTAAAAACCGGAATCGGTCCTATTTGGATGAAATCTAATTTGGGGCGTCTCTTGGAGTGAATAATTATGTGCTGATTATTTGTTTTTTGAGGTGATTTCCCGGGCTTCTTTGACGGAAATTCTTTTGCCGTTGTAAACCGCAATTACGAATGCATCCTTGTATTTTTTCTGGACTTCAGCCTTCGTCTTTTGGACGGCTTCATAATCAGTGGTGTCACCGCAAGTGTATTTGCACATGCCGTCTTCAGTATAGTAATCCACGTTGTCATACGCTTTGAGGCGCTTGTCGTTTTTCTTGAGAGGATTCTTAAGGCTCATGAACTGTACCTTATAGACCGGCAGTTCCCTGTCAGCGCCCTTGTTGCCTATGGCCTGGGCTGTAGGAACGGCTTTCTCCAGGAGCTTGTTGTGATAGTCAAGATACTCACAGAATGCCTTATAAAGGCTTTGTGACATCTCGTCAACACCCTTCTGCGATACCAGGTATTTGCACTCGGCGTCGTTGGAGATGAATCCCAGTTCAATCAGAATGCTTGGCATGGTGCTCTTCCACAAAACCAGATAACCGGCCTGATGGACTCCGCGGTCCGGACGTTTGGCCGAGCTTACCATCTGGTTCTGGGTGAACTGAGCCATCTTGAGGCTCTCCTTCTGGTACTCGTTCTGCATGAACTCGAAAATGATCATGCTTTCCGGGCTGTTGGGATCATAACCCTCATAATGAGCCTCATAGTCATTCTCCAGAAGGATGGCTTTGTTCTCCTCAAGTGCAGCATTCAGATTGGCGCTTGCACGGTTCTCTTCAACTCCCAGAAGATATGTCTCCGCTCCGTTGGCGGTCTTGCTCTTGGCTGAGTTGGTATGTACTGATATGAACATATCGGCCCCTGCCTTGTTGGCTATGTCGGCGCGTTTGTACAACTCCACGAACACATCGGTCTTGCGGGTGTAGATGACCTTGACGTCCTTGCAGTTCTCCTCGATGAGCTTGCCCATCTTGAGCGCAACATTCAGGTTGATACTCTTCTCCTGGTTCTTGCCGTTTACCGCTCCCGGATCCTTGCCTCCGTGGCCGGGATCGATCACAAGGATGAATTTGCCGTCTTTGTCAACGGCCGATACGGGCATAGCCAGTGTAAGCAATGCTATAACCGATATAATCCCTTTTATAAAGCGAGTCATAATCATTCTCCTTTTTTTGATTCAAATCCGGATTGGATTGTCGGTGCGCTTAAAATGAATGAAGCGAACTCTTTGGGCTTGATGCGGACAGGTTCCTTGATGAACTCGGGTATGTTGAACGAGTACATGAACGCGCGGTTGAAATCGGGGTCACGCTGGGGGAGTGTGAACGGTTTGGAGAATGTCCCGTCTTCATTACGGTGAGCTATGTAAAGACGTGTATATGCGCCGTCCTCACGCCTGGTGCTGAAAATGACCCATTTGCCGTTTGAGGACCAGGAGTGGTAACTTTCCACTTCGGGGCTGTTGAGTTCTTCAACACATCGTATGGATCCGTCCTGAAGGTTCATCATCCACAGTTCCGATTCCCTGTGCCAGATATGGAATACCCCGTATGGGGCGGCGGAGAACATAAGCCACAGCCCGTCAGGTGAGACCCTGGGAAGGGTGGCGCTCAGATTGTGGTCCGAAGCCTTGAACAAGAGTTCGGACCTGCCCCATGTGCGGGTGTCGGGATCAAAGCTCTTACGGTACAGGTCATATTTTATCCCGCGGCTCTCTATGAATACCCTGTCTCTGCGATGACTGTCAAAAGGAGCTTCATAATGGGCTGATACGTAGTAAAGCATCCGTCCGTCGGGCGACCAGGCGGGAAAACATTCAAATTCCATGGGGTTGTTCTCTATAATGCTGACTTTCCTGTTCCTGATGTCATACAGGATCAGGTCACTCTCCTCATCGGCAACTTCTATGCGGTTGGGGTCGATGGCATGGATTGACTGATGGGTCTTGTTGGTGGAATAGGCTATGTAGTCATGTGTGGGATGCCAAGCCGGATAGACTCCGGCCGATATGGTGGAGTCTGTCTTGAGGTTTATCTTATTGAGCTCTCCGTCCGTAACGAGTATGGTTCCTCCAAGATACTGGCGCATGTGGAACTGCATGTTACCGGAGGAGTAGTTGCGGAAGTGGTGGCAGTTGATGCACTGACCGCTTTCTCCGTGCTGTACCATCTGGTTTGCATAGATGACTTTCTCATCAAACGATGTGATGTCACGCTGGTTTATGCTGAGTCTCTCATAGCACTCTACCGACGGCATTATGAGACGGTATGCTATATAAGGGTCGATCATATCGGAAGCGGTGATGCTGAATTCCCTGTAACTGTTCCATTTCCCGTCATTGCGGACATACACCTTAACGCCTATTTGTCCGTTTTGCTTGAGTCTGTCCCATTTGCGTAAGGGTATGATTACCTTCTCTCCTCCAATCACGACCTTCTCGGTTCCTCCGGTCAGTACGGTAACGAATTTCTGCCCCTTCTCCTCAATCCTGAAATTGAGAGGCGCTATGTTTGACGGAATGACAACATCCGTATAGTCGGGGAATATGGACGGAGAGTAATCCGATTCAGTGGATGCATCGGGGATTCCGGTACAGCCGGCCATCAACGCCAGAGCTGCAGATATTATTATTGAATAGCGCTTCATGACTCAATATGTTTGCATGTCTCTGATAAAGTAGTAGAAATAGAAAAATGTCTTTCCGTATTTCTGCCAGTACGGATATGAAGATTCCTTGATACTGCGCACAGGATGACTCTGGGCAAACCGGTTGAAAGAGTCGTAGCTTTTCTGGACTTTCTCTTCCAACGGTAAACGGCTGTAGTCCCTGTTCTCAAGTGTGCTGTACAGGATGATGGCTTCCTGAACGTTGCGCGGCATTACCTTGAAGTTGTTGGAACTGACATAGTATGCCAGCTTATCCCAGAACAGGGGGATATCCTGGGTGCGCATTGCAAAGAACAGGGCGGCCCGGTCATACTCGGGGGTGGATGACGGAGGTTGCTGACCAGTGAAATGGCTTAGCAGAAAGGTTTCAGACTTGACCATATCGTTGGTCATCCTGTCGTCAAAACATCTTAACGGGAGGATGCTTCTGTAAGGTTCGGCCTTAGCCATTGCAACAGGGTCTGACCCCAGTGCCTGTTGGGCTTTTGCCCACTTGCGGTAGAAAAGGGTCTTACTCAGCTTGCCGGTGAACTTATCGGCCAGGTTACCGTCCTGCATGATTACGGCATGCATGGTAATGTATTTGAGCGTACTGTAATTCCAGCCGTTCTCCACAGCATCCTCAAAGCACCATCTGTAGCACATGTTTACAAGGCCGTAATGGAGATAGAACTGCTTGCCTGCCTGAAGGGCCATGGGAATCTGTGAACGGGAATTCTGAAGCCGGCTGCCGTCTTTCATGGAGAATGCCTCGTCAAGAGCGCGGTCTGACTTGAGAAGTGCCAGGTCGCGGTACATTACCATGTTGCGGGTGGGCTCAAAGAACCGTTTCTGATACCGCTCCGTTATCTCGTTTGCCTGACTGTTGTCTTTGACACCGGCCAGTTCTTTAGTGCGTGCGGCATAGGCTTTGGCATCGGACCTGACGTTTGCTGCAGTAGCTTTTGTGTAGATATCTGTTACCTGCTGCCAGTCAGAACGGTCAACCGCATAGGACATGGCCAGTTCTGTATGGAAATTATCATCCTTGTACCAAAAAACCCATACCGTCACAATGGCGGCAACGCAGACAGACAACTGAACAGCAGGACCTGCTTTCCTGTCTCTGAGCCAACGTGAAAAAACAGCCAGGACGGGTACGGACAGAAGGGCAAGCTGCAATGGCATTCTTGTGGGGCGCAACCATGAGTCATATGAAACATCAGGAAGCCCCATTTCCCAACTGTCAGGCAGGCGGTATGTCGTGTAGAGGCTGTAGAGGATAATCGGGACAAGTACTGTAAGCGCCAGTCCCGCAACGGATATTATGAGGCGGTTGGAGCGGCTGTCTTCCCGTTGGGCCAGCGTGAGAAGGGAGGCGGACAGAGTTCCCACCAATGCGAATGTACCCAGAATGGGATATCCCGCGGCTGTCCAGACCGATACAAACAGTATTCTCCCCCAAAGCGTACGTATGTTCCTGATGGCGAACAGAGGGATGAGAACTGTAATATAACCCAGCAAAGGAGCAAAGAAATGGTCCTGCGCCCTCATTATGAAAACACCGTACCCCAAAGACATGTTGTAAATGACCAAGAGGGCAACGGGTATCATGGCTAAAACTGACAGGGTATCGGGAATGCGTAAGGCCTTTATGGTGAGATTGTATGAAATCAGCAATAGAATGACCCATATCAGAGCGCCCAGCCATGGGATATGGAGAAACTGCGTGAGAAATGAGCCGGCCAGGCCCAGCAGGCCTCCGGGCGTGCTGAAAGAGTCAAGTACAAACCGGCCGTCAAAGAGGAACAGGGAGAGATCCTCAACTTTTCTCAGGTAATACTGCTCCCTGAAAACCAGGATAATCCATATAACGAATGCCAGGAGGAAGGGGAGGTATCTGAGATATCTCCCGGCGGCTTGCCTTATTCTGTCGGATATGATTTGTGGCATATGGTGATATATCAAGGATTCGCGCGCGTATGCGCGCAAATTCTGTGTAAAGGTAGTATTTTTCCCGATAACAATATTCTGTAACACAAAAAACAATTACTTTCGCAGACAATGAATCACAAAGTCACTGACATATGAAAAGATTTACTTTACTTACCCTGGTGCAGATTGCCCTTATCCCGGTTTTTTCACAGCAGCCAGTATGGCTTGACCCAAAGGTGAACAGTGAAAACGAGAAGCCGGATGTCGCTGATTATTTTGCCTATGAGAACCTGGAATCGGCCCTGAAAGGCGAGAAGAGTCTCTCTTCCAGATTCATGTCCATTGAAGGCAGCTGGAAATTCAACTTTGTAAAGAATGCATACGATAAACCAGAAGGTTTCTTTGCCGAGGGTTATGACGACAGCAAGTGGGCCGATTTCAAGGTGCCGGGACTGTTTGAGATGAACGGCTACGGAGACAAGATATACACCAACGTGACCTATCCCTGGAACAACGAGTATCCCATAAACCCGCCTATGGTAGGCGAGCGTGACAACTATGTGGGCTCATACCGTCAGAGTTTTACCGTTCCCGCAGACTGGAAAGGTGAGAGGGTCTATATCCACGTAGGTTCCGCTACATCAAACCTGTGGGTATGGGTAAACGGAAAGTACGTGGGGTACAGCGAGGACAGTAAGATGGAGGCCGAATTTGACATTACCGATTATGTCAGGTTTGGAGATAAGAACCTGATTGCTATGCAGATAATGCGCTGGTGTGACGGAAGTTACATTGAGGATCAGGATTTCTGGCGTTTTACCGGTATAGCACGTGAGGTCTATCTGTATTCACGTCCTGAGTCACATCTGGATGATTTCCGCATAGTGACTGACCTGGATGCCAAATACGTGGATGCCACCTTAAAGATTGATGCAACCTTCGCAGGTGCCGATGGAAAGACGTTGGGACTGCAGCTTAAGGATGCATCGGGAAAGGAGGTCTGGTCAGGTAAGGAGACTGTAGAGAACGGCGCTGCAAGCGCTGTGGCTCAAGTAAAGAACCCTTACAAATGGACTGCCGAGACCCCGTACCTTTACACCCTATACATTACACTGCAGGAGAATGACGGCAAGGTGATAGAAGTGGTACCTCAGAAGGTTGGATTCCGCAAGGTTGAGATCCGTGACCGCCAGCTGTTGGTGAACGGCCAGCCCATACTCATAAAGGGTGCCGACCGTCACGAGATGGATCCCTACGGCGGATATGTAGTTCCGCTGGAACGTATGGTTCAGGATATTCAGATCATGAAGCAGATGAATATCAATGCAGTCCGCACCAGCCATTATCCCGATGATCCCCGTTGGTATGATCTGTGCGATGAATACGGCATTTATCTGGTGGCCGAGGCAAATCTTGAGGGGCACGGCATGATGTACGGTTCCAGTCCGCTGGCCCGCAATCCCGAGTATGAGCAGGCTCATCTGGAACGTAACAAGTCAAATGTGATAACCTATAAGAACCACCCTTCGATCATTGTTTGGTCAATGGGTAACGAGGATGGTGACGGTCAGAACTTTGTAACCTGCTACAAGTGGATTAAGGAGTATGACAAGACCCGTCCCGTGCAGTACGAAGGTGCTACAGGGTCTCCTGACCATTGTGATATACACTGCCCGATGTATGCCGATTACGGCGCCATGGAGCGTCACGAGCGCGGAAATGACCCGCGTCCCATGATTGAGTGCGAGTATGCCCACGCCATGGGTAACTCCGAGGGCGGATTCAAGGAGTACTGGGATATCATCCGTGCCAACCGGTCGGTTCAGGGCGGATTCATCTGGGATTTTGTAGACCAGGCGGTATTCGGCAAAAACGCCGATGGAAAGGAGATTTTCCTGTACGGAGGTGATGAAGGCCGTTATCCTACATCAGACCAGAACTTCAACTGTAACGGACTGATTGCTCCCGACCGCCGCTGGAACCCGCACGCATATGAGGTGCAGTACTTCTATCAGAACATCTGGGTTACCCCTGTTGACCTGAAGAAGGGCGTTTTGGAGGTCTACAACGAGAATTTCTATACTGACCTGTCGGCTTACTATATGGAGTATGCGGTTCTGGCCGATGGAGCCGAGGTGTCACGCGGTCAGATAAAACTGCCTAAGATTGCTGCGCAGCAGAGGGTCAAGGTGACTTCTTCAGATATGGCCAAGGCTATAAAGAAAGCTCCCGCTGGCAAGGAGATTCTGGTGGATGTGGAGTTCAGACTGAAAGAGGCAGCTCCGTTGCTTGAGAAGGATTTCACGGTAGCGCGTAACCAGTTTGAAGTGACCGGTTATGAGTTCCCGCAAATGATGGCTGAGGGTGCATCAGAAAACGGCGGAGTCAAGATTGACGAGGCTGTGGCTTACGTGAAACTTGAGGCAGCAGGCGTTGTTTACACCTTCAACAAAAACACCGGTTGGATTGATTACATTGATATTGACGGCAGGCAGGTAACCCAGAACGGCAGTCAGCTCAAGAGTGATTTCTGGCGTGCTCCCACCGATAATGACTACGGCGCAAACCAGCACACCCGCATGCAGGCATGGCGTAATCCGGGTCTCAGGCGCACCTCTTTTGAGTGCAAGGTTGAGGACGGTCTGGGCAAGGTTAAGGCTACGTATGAGATAGAACAGCTATATGCATCACTGGAACTGGAGTATATCCTGACGCCGGCAGGTGAACTCCATGTTACCCAAAACATGATAACCCGCCCTGAGGAAGCCGCTCAGGCAATGCAGGCAGCCGCTCAAGCACAGCAGAGACAGGGACAGCGAGGCGGCCAGCGCGGACAACGCAGCATGCCGGACCTGTTCAAGTTCGGTATGACCATGAATCTGGCCAAGGAGTTTGACCAGGTTGAGTTCTACGGCCGCGGACCGGTTGAGAACTATTCGGACCGTAACAGTTCGCAGTTCCTGGGCGTTTACAAAAGCTCTGTCGCTGACCAGTATTTCCCATATATCCGTCCCCAGGAGAACGGTAACAAGACCGATGTCCGCTGGTGGCGTGTGACAAACGCTGACGGCATGGGACTGGAGTTCCACAGTGACGCTCCGCTGAGCATGTCATCACTCAACTACACTACCGCCGATCTGGACGAGGGTCCCAACAAGCATAACGTGCATGCCGGTGACCTTACTCCGCGACCCTACACTGTGGTTCACATTGACAAGGTCCAGTATGGCCTGGCCTGCGTAAACAGCTGGGGCGCCCAACCGTTGGAGCAGTATAAACTGCACTATGGTGACTATTCATACAGCTTTGTAATCAAACCGTTGAGATGAGCGTAGGGAATGAAAGCCTGTGGATGGGGGTGATTGACAAGTATTACTCTGACAATCAGCCTCTAAGGGACCTGTTGATGCTGCATAGCCGCCTTGTCGCCGACAAGGCTCTGAAGATTGTGGCCGCGCACCCGGAACTGGGTGCCGATGCCGGATTCATAGAGGAGGCGGCCATGCTTCATGATATAGGAATTTTTCTTACAGATGCCGATAAGATCCACTGTTTTGGCAAATACCATTACCTGTGCCATGGTTACCTGGGTGCTGACCTGCTCAGGAAAGAGGGGCTGCCGCGCCATGCATTGGTGGCCGAGCGTCATACCGGCACAGGCCTTACGCTTAAGCAGATAATGGAACGTGACCTTCCCGTACCCCACAGGGATATGATTCCCGTCTCAATAGAAGAGAAGATAGTCTGTTTCGCTGACAAATTCTACAGCAAGACCCGCCCTGAGGAGGAGAAAACCATAGATCAGGCTGAACAGAGTCTGGCCAAGTTCGGCCAGGAGGGGGTGGTCATTTTCAGGGAGTGGTGCAGGCTCTTCCTATAGTCTCCAGACAGGCTCCAAACAGCCCTTTTACTATTAAAAATTCTGAAAACAGCCCCGCGTGTGCGCTTGTGTAAGCTTTTATGGGTACTTTTGCAGTTTGGTAAAGAGAAAACTCATCAGCACGTGAGGGAAATAATCAAAAAATCGTGGCTTCCGGTTTTGATCGGATTGCTTCTTCCGGCTCCCAAAGCGGTGGCTCAAGTCCCTGCCGATTCAATTGCCGGAGCCGATTCTGTCCACGTTGCTGAATATCTTCCTACCGACACTCTTTGGGACAGTTCTCCTTACGATTCCCTTATAGCGGCAAAGAATAAGTCTGTTTCAGCGCAGGATACAACTCCTCCGCGAAGAAGAAACAATGCCCTGGACGATCCCGTCATTTATGAATCCAATGACTCAATGGTATGGGACTATGGCGGTTATGCGTCACTGTACGGCGGCGGCAAGGTCAACTACCAGAAAGTCCAACTTACAGCCGCTGTCATAAAGATGCAGATGGACAGCAGCCTTGTCTATGCCGACGGAGTCCGTGACTCGTCCGGAGAGGTATTCGGAAGTCCGGTTTTCATGGATGGACAGACGCCGTACGAATCAAACCACATAAGCTACAACTTCAAGACCGAGAAGGGATACATCAATGAAATCATAACCCAGCAGGGCGAGGGGTATATGACCAGCTCTGAGGCCAAGAAAGGCCCGGAGGGAGAATACTACATCGCTGACGGTGTCTATACCACGTGCGATCAGCATGATGACCCTCACTTCAACATCAGGATAACACGTGCCAAGGTGCGTCCGGGCAGGGATGTGATTTTCGGCCCGGCTTATCTTGAGGTGATGGGCGTGCCGTTACCGTTGTTCGTGCCGTTCGGATTCTTCCCCTTCCTGGAGGGAGATTATGCTTCCGGAATCATCGTGCCTACTTACGGTGACGAGATGGAGCGAGGTTTCTATCTCAAGGACGGCGGTTATTATTTCGCGGTATCGGATTATTTTGACCTGAAAGTCCTGGGTGAAATATTCACCAAGGGATCATGGGGCCTGTCGGCAGAGAGCAAGTACAAGAAGCGGTACAAGTTCTCGGGTAACCTTTATGCCAGTTCTCTTACCACCAAATACGGAGACAAAGGTTTGCCTGATTACTCCGTCACTAAGAACTTCAAGGTGCGTTGGACTCATCGTCAGGATGCCAAGGCCAATCCTTATCAGAACTTCTCGGCAAGCGTGAACTTCGCTACCCAGAGTTATGAACGTTCCAACCTGAGCAGCCTCTATAATCCCTCTCTGACATCGCAGAGTACCAGGACGTCAAGTATAAGCTATTCACGCAGTTTCCCGTCAATAGGACTGTCTCTCTCCAGTTCAATGAACATGTCGCAGAACATGCGTGACTCTACGATATCGATGACCCTTCCTTCACTTAGCCTGAGCCTGCAGCGCGTATATCCCTTCAAAAAGAAGAAGATGGCCGGCTCGGAGAAGTGGTATGAGAAGATTTCATTCACCTATAACGGTACGCTTAGTAACAGCGTATCGTCAAAGGAAAACGAGCTGTTGGACAAAAGTCTTGTCAAGGACTGGAGGAATGGCATGAGGCATTCCATTCCCGTGAGTGCCACGTTCCAGATATTCAACAACATAAATATCACGCCATCGTTCAACTACAACTCCCGATGGTACACCTACAAGATAATGCAGTCATGGGATGATTCCCAGATGAAGGCGGTCAAGGATACCGTGTTCGGGTTCAACCGGGTTTTTGACTACAGTTTCAGTGTGAGTGCCAATACCAAGCTGTACGGTATGTACCTGCCGACCGACTTATGGAAAAAGATATTCGGCGACAACCTGATTGCAGTCCGGCATGTGTTCACTCCTTCTGTGAGTTACAGCATGTCACCTGACTTCAGCGCTGCCAGGTACGGCTATTATGACACGTACGTCTATACCGATGAAAAAGGTGAAGTCCGTACCGTAGAGTATTCCCCGTATACAGGATCCATGTACGGAGTGCCTGGTAAGGGAAAATCCGGGACACTCTCTTTGAGCGTGGGAAACAACATCGAGATGAAAAAGAAGGGAAAAGAGGAAGGCGAAGAGATAAAGGTTCCCATAATCGATGAGCTGGGTGCTTCGATGTCATACAATTTTGCGGCCAAGACAAAACCGTGGAGTAACCTTAATACCAGATTAAGGCTGAAATTCCCCAGGCTTAACAACTACACGTTCAGCCTGAATGCCACATGGGCCACTTACGCTTATGAATTCAATGAAGCGGGAAAGGTGGTTGTAGGTAACCGTACGGAATACTCATACGGACGTTTCGGCCGATTCCAGGGCATGAGCCAGAACTGGTCTTATACCTTCAATAACAACACTTTGACCAATTGGAGAGACAAGTGGAACAGTTGGTTCCACCCAAGCACGACGGAGGATACCGAGGAGGGTGAATTCGACGAGAATCCTAACGCCGACCGTTACGACAGACAGGCTCCTTCGGCTCCCGGTAAGAACAATAACAAGGCTACGGTCGATGAGGACGGTTATCTGGATTATTCGCTCCCGTGGTCTTTCTCCATATCGTATGGCATAAGCATGAGAGAAAACACTCAGGCTCAGATAGACGTGAAACGTATGCGCTATCCGTGGAAATTCACACACAGCATGAATATGTCCGGAAACGTGAAACTGACCAACAAGTGGAACATAAACTTCTCGTCAGGTTGGGATTTCACCTATCATGAGTTTACCACCACGACTATGAGTGTGACACGTGACCTGCACTGTTTCAATATGTCGTGCAGTGTAGTGCTCAAGCCGTACACTTCCTATAATTTTACTGTCAAGGCTAATTCAAGCATGCTCTCTGACCTGCTCAAGGTTAAGAAACGCTCCGGCTACAACAGTTACGTAAACTGGTATGATGATTAAACAGATATAAAATGAGTTACCTGATTATTCCTGAGAATTACAAACCGCTCATGTCAATGCAGCAGACTGAGCAGGGCATCAAACTTATCAAGGAGTTTTTCCAACAGAACCTTTCAACCGGTCTGCAGTTGAGACGTGTAACAGCACCGCTGTTCGTACTTAAGGGTATGGGTATCAACGATGACCTTAACGGAGTGGAGCGTGCCGTTACATTCCCCATCAAGGATCTTGGTGATGCCAAGGCCGAGGTGGTGCATTCACTGGCCAAGTGGAAACGCCTTACGCTTGCCGAGTACAATGTCAGACCCGGCTATGGAATTTATACTGACATGAACGCCATTCGTGCCGATGAGAGTCTTGGCAATCTTCATTCGCTGTATGTTGACCAGTGGGACTGGGAGCGTACCATAACAGCCGATGACCGCAATATCACATTCCTTAAGAGAATTGTAAGGAAGATTTACTCGGCAATGCTGCGCACTGAATATCTTATAAACGAGACATATCCTCAGCTTGAGCCGTTCCTGGCCCGTGAGGTCTTTTTCATACACTCCGAAGAACTTCGCCGCCTGTATCCCGACAAGACTCCCAAGGAGCGTGAGGATTCAATCTGCCGTGAACACGGAGCCGTGTTCATCATGGGCATAGGAGGTAAGCTGGGTGACGGACAGGAACATGACCTGCGCGCTCCTGACTACGACGACTGGACCACTCCGAATGAGGACGGATTCCTTGGACTCAACGGTGACCTGCTGGTTTGGAACCCCATTCTGGGCCGCGCAATGGAACTCTCATCAATGGGTATCCGCGTAGACAAGGAGTCAATGCTGCGTCAGCTGGACCTTTGCGGTAAGCAGGAGCGCAAGGAACTCTATTTCCATAAGAAACTCCTGGCCGGTGAACTTCCTCTTTCAATAGGCGGCGGTATCGGTCAGTCACGTCTGTGCATGCTGTTCCTGCAGAAAGCACATATAGGTGAGATACAGGCAAGCATCTGGCCGGACGATATGCGTGCCGCTTGCGCCAAAGCCGGAATTCAATTGATTTGAAATGGAAGTACGGATAGACCGGAGCTGGAAGGAGCATCTTCAGACTGAGTTCGACAAGCCCTATTTCAAGACTTTGACGGACTTTGTCCGTGACGAGTATGCCCGGGCTACGGTATATCCTCCCGGACGTCTTATATTCAACGCATTTGACCTGTGTCCTTTTGACAAGGTCAAGGTGGTTATAATAGGACAGGATCCTTATCATGAACCCGGTCAGGCACACGGACTCTGTTTCTCGGTTCAGGACGGGACCCAGTTTCCGCCTTCACTAAGGAATATTTTCAAGGAGATAAGTGACGATCTTGGCAAACCGGTCCCTGTGAGCGGAGACCTTACACGATGGGCCAGGCAGGGCGTGCTGCTGCTCAATGCAACCCTTACGGTCCGAGCCGGTCTGGCCGGATCACATCAGGGAAAGGGTTGGGAAGAGTTTACCGATGCCGTGATACGTGAGTTGAATGCCTCACGTGACGGACTGGTCTTTATCCTTTGGGGCAGTTATGCCAAGAAGAAAGGTGCTGTAATTGACCGCAGCCGTCATCTGGTACTCTCATCGGCCCATCCGTCACCCCTTTCGGCATACAACGGCTTTTTCGGGAACCATCACTTCAGCCTGACCAACGATTGGCTCATAAAACACGGAGAGGCCCCCATTGAATGGTAGCCTCCCGCGTGTACACCCATAGGGAATCGAACCCTAATCTTGGGAACCGGAATCCCATATTCTGATCCATTGAACTATGGGTGCATGGATTAAACCGGACGCGAAGATAGTCAATTATTTCGGGATTTATTTTCGTGCAGAACATAATTGGTTTATTTTTGCACCTAATATATAGTGCAACCCTTAACCAATAAATAACTTATGAAGAATTTACTGACCTCTTTGCTTGTGGCTGTAATGGCATTGGGCGTATCGGCTCAGGACAACATGGAAGCTTTCCGTCATCTTTCAATAGGAGCAGAAGCCGGACTTCATGGTTTTGGAATTGAACTGGCTACGCCTCTGGGTCAGCACGTAGTCCTCAAGGCCGGTTATAACTTCTTTCTTTCCGGTGATATGTTCAAGACCAATGTAACTCTTGATACAGAGGAATTGATGGAGGCTCAGAAATCTTATACGGCTAATACGGGTTACAAATTCCAAAATTATTTCGAGGAAAAGACTGTTATCAGTTCGGGAGTTCATATGGGGCTCAGCAACTATAAGCTGATGCTAAACTGGTATCCTTTCAGCACAAGTCGTTTCTATGTGGCCGGAGGATTCTATCTGACACCTTCTTTCAGGAAAGATGACTCTTTTTTCAGGATCAGCGGATATTCAACAGCTAAGGATTGGGCGGCTCTGCAGGAAATGAACGAAAAAATGGAGAATAAGAATCCTGAGTCAGGAGGCGCTTATCAGCTCGCTTTGACCATTAACGGTAAAAATTATGCCGTCAAAGAGAAGGATGGCCGTGGTTATCTACAGGCTGATTACGAGATGGGCCGTCTGAAATATTACATAGGCATGGGTGTGGG
>Ga0265298_10002241_pt1 | contig 27180 bp, 17 predicted proteins | sample AusTroGonzalo_MG_3_FD_193486 | JGI IMG/M metagenome (GOLD analysis project Ga0265298, IMG submission 193486) | Bovine rumen microbial communities from tropical cattle in Woodstock, Queensland, Australia - Gonzalo_01 | ecosystem: Host-associated > Mammals > Digestive system > Stomach > Rumen ...
ATGCGCCGGCGAGTGAGAACCTGGGTTCATATATGCCAAATGCAGAAACCGGCGAGTACGAGATTACTGACGTGGGTGCGGACGCACAGGTGGTTCCTGAGCGCGGCGTGATCGTGACACACGCTGCCGCGGAACCAATGTCCGGAGAACTCGCCGAGAAAATCAAAGAGATCCTTGGGCCGGATGGACGGCACGCAAGCGATTACTGTTGGAAAGAAGATTGAAAAAGGTCGCTTGTCGAGAGACCGTTTAGAGGATGGGCCATGTAAAGGGGTGCAAAGTATTCACTTTTTTTGCATGAAAAAGGGCAGCTGCCTGTCGCGGGCAGCTGCCTGAGGAAGTGAAGGGGCTTCCTCTGTCAGTTATTGATATATGCGGCGGTCGGATCCAGGATGGTCACGTCCATGTCTCCCTCATGGTCCTGCTCCAGCACGACGATCAGGTCATCACGCACGATCATTTCCTTGCAGTCCTTCAGATCGCCGTCGTCGTCGATCACGTACCGGGCGCTGCCGATGTTCGCGGCGTCAAAGGGAACCGCGTCGCCGTAGGTCTTTACCAGAATATCCTTGATGGCTTCATAGTTGGTGCCCTCTTCCAGATCGTAGTGGATAGCAACGAGGCTGTTGCCGACGAAGCAGAACTTCATGTCTCCGTTAATGCCGTCGCCGCCGTTGACATGATCATAATCCAGTTCCCAGAACTCCACGGCGCCGCTGGTCCGCTCCCTGTCAATTTCCGGATTTGGCAGGTTCATCAGCTGCATCACCTGGTCCATATCCATATTGAACTGGACGCCGGCTGTAAAGGTTGGTGCGGCGGATTCCTCCGCCAGGGCGGCGCCTGCCGCGACGGTTACCATCAGGGTCAGAGCCAGTAAGGTTGCAAGTACTTTCTTCATCGTTGTGTCCTCCTCTTTTTTTATCATCGTTTTCTTATACTTATTTGCGCCGGTCTGCTCAGCGGCCCGACATCTGTTTATACGCTAATCGTTTGCATGGTGGCAGCATGGCTATCACTTTTTTTTCCACAGGACGAAGTTTTTCTTTTTGTTCACGCTGTACAGGAAAGGACAGGCAATGATGCCTGAAACGGTTGAAAAATAAGGGATTGAGCAATGAACCGACGGAGGTGCAATCCACAGATCAGAAGAACAGATCTGGGAGAGACTTCCTTTGGGCTGCAGATGCTTTCGCTCCTGAACCTCTTTTCTCTGTCATTTATTGTATATCGACTGTCTGCGTAAAGCAAGAATAAATTCTGAATTGGGGGTATCGTCATGTCCTGCAACGTTTAATCTCTCCCTGACTGCAAGTCCGTCCTGTATCACCCGGATGCCGGGACGGCTAACCTGCAAAAAGTGCCTGACCGGCCCTTCGACCGGACAGGCACCAACCTGACCTATACGCTGCCCGCAACGACGATCACGGAGCAGTGAACCGGAACAATTCTCACTCATTCCCCATCCATCCGTATATTGCCGGCTCGCAATGAAAATGCTTGCAGTACGGACAATTCCATCCGCCTGAAACCGCTTCCAGCTGGCCCGGAGACAGTTCATAGCCCGCTTCCTTTGCAAAGGCAAGGAGCTCTTCCGGGGATTGGGCTGTTTCGACCTTTTTCTTCTGCTCATCGGTGAGTGTGTTAAGGATGTTCTCAGGAATATTCATGATGGGCCCCCCTCATTTCAGTATGGCCTTGCTTCTGCCGGATATTGTATAACGAGTTTTTTTTCGATGCAAGGAGAATAATTTCCTGAGCATGCCATCAAGATCATTGGACTGTATGAGGAGCCCCGGGAGGAATGAATTCCGGGCGGATTGACCTTCGGGGGAACGGTCCTGACAGCATCGGGAAGAAAGCGGGAAGAAAGGCAAAGAAAACTTGCGTCAGGGGGACTGGAAGTGGTATACTAAAATGTAATTTTGTGCGCTGTTTCAAGGCGCTTCGGTAAGGAGAAACGGATGCTTGATTTTCTGAAGAAGGTACTGGGGAACGGGAACGATACCCAGCTGAAGAAACTGGAAAAACCCGTCGAGGCCGTGATGGCGCTCGAAGACGAATACAGAAAGCTGACGGACGAGCAGCTGCAGGCAAAGACGGCGGAATTCAAAACGCGGCTGGCGAAAGGGGAAACAGAAGACGACCTGCTGCCCGAGGCCTTTGCCACGGTGCGGGAGGCGGCGGACCGGGTGCTGGGCATGCGGCCGTACCGGGTTCAGGTGCTGGGCGGTATCGTGCTGCACCAGGGCCGGATTGCCGAGATGAAGACCGGCGAAGGAAAAACGCTGGTTTCCACGATGCCCGCTTACCTGAACGCCCTGCGGGGCGAAGGCGTCCACATCGTGACGGTGAACGACTACCTGGCCCGCCGGGACAGCGAATGGATGGGCAAGGTGCACCGGTTCCTGGGCCTGAGCGTGGGCCTGATCGTCCACGACCTGGACAGCGCGGAGCGGCAGAAGGCCTATGCCTGCGACATCACTTACGGGACGAACAACGAGCTGGGCTTCGACTATCTGCGGGACAACATGGTGATCCGGCAGAGCAACCTGGTGCAGCGGGGCCACGCGTTCGCAATCGTGGACGAGGTGGACAGCATCCTGATCGACGAAGCCCGGACGCCGCTGATCATCTCCGGCCAGGGCGAAAAGAGCACGGAGCTGTATGACCGGGTGGACGCCGTGGTCCGGACGATGAAACCGGGCGTCCACTTTGAGGTGGAAGAGAAGAAGAAGGCCGTGACCCTGACGGACGAGGGCGCCCAGAAGGTTGAGACGGCTTTCAGCATCGACAACATCAACGATCCGGAAAACAGCGAGCTGAACCACCACGTGAACTGCGCGCTGCGGGCGCATAACCTGATGAAGCGCGACGTGGACTACGTGGTGCAGAACGGCCAGGTGATTATCGTGGACGAGTTCACCGGCCGCCTGATGATCGGCCGCCGGTATTCGGAAGGCCTGCACCAGGCCATCGAGGCGAAGGAGCACGTCAAGGTTGAGCGGGAGAGCAAGACCCTGGCCACGATCACATTCCAGAACTACTTCCGGATGTATAAAAAACTTTCCGGCATGACCGGTACGGCAAAGACGGAAGAGGCCGAGTTCCAGGGCATCTACGCACTGGACGTGGTGGAGATTCCGACGAACAAGCCAAACATCCGCAACGACCTGGAAGACATGGTCTACAAGAACAAGAACGCGAAGTTCAATGCCGTGGTGGCCAGCATAGAAGAGCGCCACAAAACGGGACAGCCGCTGCTGGTCGGCACAATCAGCGTGGAAGTCAGTGAGATGCTGAGCGACATGCTCAAGCGCAGGGGAATTCCGCACGAGGTGCTGAACGCCAAGAACCATGCGAAGGAAGCGGAGATCGTGGCACAGGCCGGCCACTGGGGCGCGGTGACCATCGCGACGAACATGGCGGGCCGCGGCACGGACATCCTGCTGGGAGGCAATCCCGAATATCTGGCCCGGAAAGCGCTGCGGCAGGAAGGCATCGACGAGGAGATTATCGAGGAGGCTGTCGGCCACAGCGAACAGGTGAGCGAAGAAGTGCTGGAAGCGCGGAAGCTGTACAACGAACAGTACAACCGCTTCAAGGCCGAGACAGACAAGGAACACGAGCGGGTGCTGCAGACCGGCGGACTGCACATCATCGGCACGGAACGGCACGAGAGCCGTCGGATTGACAACCAGCTGCGGGGCCGGAGCGCCCGGCAGGGCGACCCGGGTTCCACCCAGTTCTTTATCAGCCTGGAGGACGACCTGATGCGCCTGTTCGGCAGCGACCGGATCGGCACGATGGTGGACAGGCTGGGCCTGAAGGATGACGAGCCGCTGACGGCCGGCCTGCTGACCAAGCAGATCGAGAGCGCCCAGAAGCGGATTGAGAGTCGGAACTACGAGACCCGGAAACATGTGCTGGAATATGACGACGTGATGAACCGCCAGCGCGAGGTGATCTACGGACAGCGCAGGCGCGTGCTGATGGGCGAGAACGTCCGGGACAGCATCCAGCGCATGGCAGACCACGTGATCGACTTTGCCGCCGGCCGATGGATGACCGGGGAGGACGCGGAAGAGTGGGAGTGGCGGGAAGCCACCAACTATCTGGAAAACCTGTGCAACCACCACGGCGTGTTGGAAGAGAACCGGAAGCTGGCTGAAGAAGAGGACCGCGAAGGCTTTATCGAAGCGCTGAAGGAGGACGCAAAGGCGTTCTACGAAGAGCGGGAGAAAATGATCAGCGATATGCAGATCGACATGCGCGAGGTGGAGCGGGTGATGCTGCTGCGCAGCGTAGACAGCCGGTGGATGGACCACATCGACGCGATGGACCAGTTGCGGGACGGCATAGGATACCGCGCATACAGCGGGAAGAACCCGGTGACGGAATACCAGATCGAAGCCGGGCATATGTTTGAGGAACTGAACCACCTGATCCGGGAGGATACGGTCAGACGGGTGTATCAGACCAAGATCCAGGTGACGCCGGAACGGGTGCAGGCCGCGAAGCCTACGGAAGCCCGGGTAGCCGGGGACGGGCCGCGGCAGCCCCGGAAAGTGAGTGCTTCTGCCAAGATTGGCAGAAACGATCCGTGTCCATGTGGGAGCGGGAAGAAGTATAAGAATTGCTGTATGAATAAGGAATAAGGGGGCTTTCCGATCGCCCCCTTAGACCCCTTCGGGTCCTGTGGGGAAGAGCAGGAAGAAAGAACCTCCTTCGGGTCCGTTGAGGAAAGCGGGAAGAAGTATAAGAATACAAGGATAAGGGAACCCCTTCGGAGGAGATATAGGATATGCTGGAACTGGAACAATACGCGCAGGATATTACAGGGATCCGCAAGAGCATTCTGGCGGCCGGCGAGGCGCTGCACATCGATCACATCAAGGAACAGATTGATGAACTGACGGAAGAGATGAACCAGCCGGAATTCTGGAACGACACGGACCGCTCCACAAAGGTGAACCAGAAGCTGGGTCACCTGAAGAACAAGCTGGAGCACTATGAGCACCTGCTGGCTGCCGCGGACGACATCGACACCATGATGGAACTCGCCAAGGAAGAGAACGACGAGGAAATGGTGGCGGAGATCGGCGAAGAGATGGCGAAGCTGAAGGAGCAGGCGGACGCGCTGGAACTGGAAACCCTGATGCGGGGCGACTATGACGACAGCGACGCGGTGCTGAGCCTGCATGCCGGCGCCGGCGGAACGGAAGCCCAGGACTGGACGCAGATGCTGTACCGGATGTACACCCGCTACTGCGAGCGGATGGGCTTCCAGGTGAAACTGCTGGACCTGCTGGACGGGGATGAAGCCGGAATCAAGAGCGTGACCTTTGAAGTCAGCGGAGACCACGCGTATGGCTATCTGCGGGGAGAGAAGGGCGTGCACCGGCTGGTACGGATCAGTCCGTTTGACTCCAACGCCCGGCGGCATACCAGCTTCTCCAGCCTGGACGTGGCGCCGATGCTGGAGGACGACGGGGATGAAATCAAGATCGACATGAAGGACGTGCGGGTGGATACCTACCACTCCAGCGGCGCCGGCGGTCAGAACGTCAACAAGACCAGCTCCGCCGTCCGGATGACCCACTATCCCACGGGAATCGTGGTGGCATGCCAGACGGAACGGGATCAGGTGCAGAACCGCGCAACCTGTTTGAAAATGCTGAAGGCGAAGCTGCTGGAACTGCGGGAACGCGAGAAGGAACAGCAGATGGCGGATATCAAGGGCGAGATGAAGAAGATCGAATGGGGAAGCCAGATCCGGTCTTACGTGTTCCAGCCCTATACGATGGTGAAGGATCACCGGACGAATTACGAGAGCGGCAATATTGACGACGTGATGAACGGGAATCTTGAGGGATTCGTTACCGCATACCTCAAGATGCAATGAGACTGGGGGGCTTTCCGGTCGCCCCCCAGACCCCCTTCGGTCGATGTGCGTTAGTTGGAACCCTTCGGTCGAAGCGCGTGTAAGATTGGAACCTTCGGGAGAATGCTTTTATGATTTGGGGGCTTTCCGATCGCCCCCAAGCCCCTTCGGTTTCGGATGATGGTGCTTTAGGTATATGCAGGAACGTAGAGTGCAGGGTTTTCCGGGAGGTATCGTACTCGCCTGGGCGGTGATTCTTTTCACGGTGGCGGCGGCGGTATGCGGGATTGCCGGGAACGGCGGACTGCTGGCGTCGGAGATGCTGAGGAACGCGCCGCCGGAGGTTACCGGGCTGCCAGAGAAGGAATACGAGGCCGTGGGGCGGATGACGGCGGACTACCTGAGCGGACGGACGGACGTGTTCCAGCATATGTTTTCGGATGAGAACGGCACGATTTACCAGTGCTTTCAGCCCCATGAGGCGGAGCATATGGCGGACTGCCGGAAACTGATCCGGCTGGCGGAGATCCTGAGACTGGTGTTCGGGTTGCTCGGGATGATGATCGTGATTGCGGGAATCCTGATGCCGAAAAGACGGAAAGGGATTGCCCGGAGCGTAATCATCGGACTTGTGTCAGCGGGGGCTGTCGGGACGGTGCTCCTGATCTGGGGTGTGATCGATTTTGACGGACTTTTCACGGCGTTTCACCGGATCGCGTTTACGAACGACGGATGGCTGCTGGATCCGCGGACGGATCTGCTGATCCGGCTGATGCCGACGGAACTGTTTATCAGGCTTGCAGCCCGAATCCTGCTTTGGGTGATGGGGGCAGCAATCGTTATGGCGATTGTTGCAAGAGTAACATATAGGGGGGCTTTCCGATCGAATCCAACGTAAGCGCCACTGGCGCTTACGCCCCCAAACCCCTTCGGCCGGATCTTTTACCTAAACTCCGTCAAGTAAGGAAGTAATAATGAATTACTATGAGATGTCCCGCCGGAAGGCGGAGGAACTGAGAGAACGGGGTACGGCGCGGATTCTGGCGCTGGAGACCAGCTGTGACGAGACGGCAGCAGCCGTGATCGAAAACGGCCGGAAGATCCTGAGCAACGTGGTATTCAGCCAGATTGACCTGCATGAGCTGTACGGCGGCGTGGTTCCGGAAATCGCCAGCCGGGCGCACATGGAAGCCTGCGACCGGGTGGTGGATCAGGCGCTGAAAGAAGCCGGCATGGGACTGCAGGACACGGACGCGCTGGCGGTGACCAAAGGGCCGGGACTGGTCGGCGCGCTGCTGACCGGAGTCAACTGCATGAAGGGATTGGCTTTCGCTGCGGAGAAACCGCTGGTGGGCGTGAACCATATCGAAGGGCATGTGAGCGCCAACTATCTGAGCCATCCGGAACTTGAACCCCCGTTCCTGTGCCTGGTGGTATCCGGCGGACACAGCCACCTGGTGGAAGTGGCAGATTACGGAGTCTACCGTCCGCTGGGCCAGACGGCGGACGACGCGGCGGGCGAAGCCTTTGACAAGGCAGCCCGGGCGCTGGGACTGCCATATCCCGGCGGCCCGCGGATCGACGCCCTGGCAGAGGAAGGAAACCCGGAGGCATTCACGCTGCCAAGTCCGAAAACGGAAGGGCGGTACGACTACAGTTTCAGCGGACTGAAGACCGCATTCATGAACACGGTGCACACGCTGGAGCAGCGGGGAGAATCCCTGCCGAAGGCGGATCTGGCGGCAAGCTTCCGGAGGGCCGTATGCCGGGAACTGATCGGGAAAGCCAGACTTCTGATCGAAGAACGCGGCGGGGACGGATACCGGGGATTTGCCCTGGCCGGGGGCGTGAGCGCCAACCGGGAACTGAGACGAATGGCGACGGAGATGTGCACAGAGCTGGGAATGGCGCTGTATATGCCGGAGATCGGGCTGTGCACGGATAACGGGGCGATGATCGGGAGCGCGGGTTTCTATCGATTAATGAAGGGGGAAGTTGCTGACCTTGCATTGAATGCAATGCCAGCATTAAGACTTGTAGAACACAAAGGGGTGTAAGCAGGCCGTGAAGGAAAAACTCCAATTCTGGAACCAGTACGGGTTTGAGATGGATGTCTTCGACAAGTACCGTGACTCGGTCACAAGAAGCAACCGGGTGGCAATCAAGGTGTTCAGCTCTCTGGTGCTTGTCATCACAATAGTGATCATTATCTTCGGACTTATCACCCATCAGCCGCTGGCAGGTGCGGTATTTTGCGGTATATCGCTGATTGCCGGCATTTACGGCATGCGCATCACCTTCCGGGAGGAAAGCACAAGGAAGAAAATCCTGACAGCGGGTTATTTCCTGTGCATCGCGACCTATATGCTGTCCATTTACGGATCCTATTCGTTCCGGACCGATGTGTTCTGGGTTGGGACGCTGGTGGCAGTGGGATGTTACATTTTTGACTACGCATGGCGGGTGGGCCTTTTACAGATTGCCAGCTATGCTGCGATAATGCTGGTCTGGAATATGGCGGGTACCGAGCTGAACGCCATTCGGATTATTTTCAGCAGTATCTATCTGCTGATCAGCCTGGTGACGATCTACGCACTGAATCGGTCAAGAGTAAAGCTGATCGCGGGGCAGCAGCAGAGCCAGTACCAGGCGGATACGGACCTGCTGACCGGGCTGACGATGCGGACGGCCGCGCAGAAACAGATTGAGGAACACCTGAAGACGGACGAGCATGGCGTGATGATGCTGTTGGACCTGGACCGTTTCAAGAGCGTGAATGACCGGCTGGGTCACCAAATGGGTGATGCAGTGTTGATTGATGTGGCGGCTGACCTGAAGCGGATGTTCCGGAACAGTGACGTGCTGAGCCGGCTGGGCGGCGACGAATTTGTGGTCTATATGAACAGTGTGCCGGAGAAAGAATGGGCACAGCAACGAGCCAGCCACGTGGTGCGTGCGGTACGCCGGTGGGTCGGCAACGGGACAACAAATATCCAGATCACAGCAAGCGTAGGTATTGTGATGACCGACATGGTGGAACGAAACTACGACGAGCTTTACAGAGCAGCGGATATCGCGATGTATGCGGCCAAGAGCCAGGGCGGAAACCGGGCGCTGTTCTATTCGCCTGAGATGCTGGAACACGCGCAGGAAATGGAAGATCAGCGGCATCTGACCAGCGAAAAGGTCAAGAGCGAAGAAGAGATGAGCGAGTTGAGATAAGGGGGCTTTCCGATCGCCCCCTTAGACCCCTTCTGGAAGTAAGTTTTTAGGATTGGGGGCTTTCCGGTCGCCCCCAAACCCCTTCGGCCGAATTGCGTTAGTTTAGACCTTCGGACGAATAAAACAAGTTTGTTGGATGATTAAAAATATTTATGAACGAGTATCTTGAAATCCGCGGGGCGCGGGAACACAATCTGAAGAACATCTCTGTGAAAATACCGCGGGATAAGCTCACCGTGATCACGGGACTGAGCGGCAGCGGAAAGAGCAGCCTGGCTTTCGACACGATCTATGCCGAAGGCCAGCGCCGCTATGTGGAAAGCCTGACGAGCTATGCACGCCAGTTTCTGGGACAGATGGACAAGCCGGATGTGGACGGGATTGACGGACTGAGCCCGGCGATCTCCATTGACCAGAAAACCACGGGACGCAATCCCCGGTCCACAGTGGGCACGGTGACGGAGATTCACGACTATCTGCGGCTGCTGTGGGCGCGGGTGGGCGTTCCCCATTGCCCGGTGTGCGGCAGGGAGATCCGGAAGCAGAGCGTGGACGAAATTGTCGACGCTGTGTGCGCCGTGCCGGAAGGCACACGGATGCAGATCCTCAGTCCGCTGGTGCGGGGACGGAAGGGCGAACACAGGGACCTGCTTTCATCCGCACGGAAGAGCGGGTATGTGCGGGTCCGGGTGGACGGGACTATGTACGACCTGGAAGATACACCGGAACTGGACAAAAAGAAGAAGCATACGATCGAACTGGTGGTGGACCGTCTGATCCGCCGGGAGACGGACGATTTTCGCCACCGGCTGGCAGAGGACATCGAGACGGCCGCCAACCGCGGTGCGGGACTGGTGATCGTCGAGTGCACCGGGCAGGGCGAGACGCTGTACAGCATGAACTACGCCTGCCCGGACTGCGGCGTTTCCATCGAGGAACTGACGCCCAGAATGTTCTCGTTCAACAGCCCGTACGGCGCGTGTCCGGGCTGCAGCGGCCTGGGGATCCGGATGCGGATCAGCCGGGAAGCGATTTTTCCGGACGAGCGGGTGACGCTGCGGGAAGGCGCGATGAACCTGATGGGCTTCAACGCCAATGAGGAGAGCGGCATCGCGGCTCAGTACTTCGGCGCAATGGGCAAACGGTACGGATTCACACTGGACACGCCGGTGGAGGCGATCTCCGAGGACGGGATGAACGCCCTGCTTTTCGGCACGGGCGACGAACAAATCAGCATTGCCTACGAAGGCGCGAAGGGCATGAGGGAGTATTCCACGACCTTTGAGGGGATTATTCCCACGCTGGAACGGCGGTACCGGGAAACATCCTCGGAAAGCATGAAGCAGGCGTACGAGGAATACATGGCAGAGGAAATCTGCCCGGACTGCGGCGGGCAGCGGCTGAAGGCGGAAGCCCGAGCAGTGACCGTGAACGGGAAGAGCCTGCCGGAGGTTTCGGACATGAGCATCCTGCAGGCCCGGGAATTCTTTGCCGCGCTGAACCTGGAAGGAAACAGCCGGGTGATCGCACAGCAGATACTGAAGGAAATCGACAACCGGCTGGGGTTCCTGAGCGACGTTGGACTGGGATACCTGACGCTGAGCCGGGGGGCAGGAACGCTGAGCGGCGGCGAGGCGCAGCGAATCCGGCTGGCGACCCAGATCGGCAGCGCTCTGATGGGCGTGATGTATATCCTGGACGAGCCCAGCATCGGCCTGCACCAGCGGGACAACGCGAAGCTGATCGCCACCCTGAAACGGATGCGGGATCTGGGGAATACGGTCATCGTGGTGGAGCATGACGAGGAAACCATGCGGGCTGCGGACTGGATTGTGGATGTCGGACCCGGGGCGGGCCTGCACGGCGGGCAGATTGTGGCCGAAGGGACGGCGGAAGATATCATGGCCTGCGGGGAGAGCCTGACGGGGCAATATCTGAGCGGCCGAAAAGTCATTCCCGTACCGGCAAAACGCCGGAAACCGGCCGGATGGCTGACGGTGAGGGGCGCGGAGGAACACAACCTGAAGCATATTGACGTGCGGATCGCGCTGGGCGTGCTGACCTGCGTGACGGGCGTCAGCGGCAGCGGCAAGAGCAGCCTGGTGAACGAGATCCTGTACAAGCATCTGGCGCGGAAACTGAACCGGGCCAAGACCCGGCCGGGCCGCTTCGACAGCATGGAGGGCCTGGAACAGCTGGACAAGATTATCATGATCGATCAGAGCCCCATCGGAAGGACACCCCGGAGCAACCCGGCCACATATACGGGCCTGTTTGACCTGATCCGGCGGCTGTACGCCATGAGCCCGGAAGCGAAGGCCAGGGGATACAGGGAAAACCGGTTCTCCTTCAACGTCAAGGGCGGGCGCTGCGAAGCCTGCCAGGGAGACGGGATGAAGAAGATCGAGATGCACTTTTTGCCGGATCTGTATGTTCCGTGCGACGTATGCCACGGGCACCGGTACAACCGGGAGACACTGGAAGTGACCTGGCAGGGGAAGAACATCAGCGAGGTGCTGGAGATGACGGTGGAAGAGGCGATCCGCTTCTTCGAGAATCATCCACAGATCCTGAAAAAGCTGGAGACCCTGCAGGACGTCGGGCTGGGCTATATGAAGCTGGGGCAGGCATCCACGACGCTGAGCGGCGGCGAGGCGCAGCGCGTGAAACTGGCGACGGAGCTGAGCCGGAAGGCAACGGGCAAGACGATCTACCTGCTGGACGAACCGACGACGGGCCTGCACGCGGCGGACGTGGACCGGCTGATCAAGGTGCTGCAGCGGCTGACGGATGCAGGAAACACGGTGCTGGTGATCGAACATAACCTGGATGTGATCAAGGTTTCGGACCGGGTGATCGACCTGGGGCCGGAAGGCGGAGACGGCGGCGGAACGGTGGTTGCCGAGGGGACGCCGGAGGAGGTTGCCGGTGTGGAGGAATCCTACACCGGGCAATATCTGAAAAGTGTTTTGGGGGCTTTCCTCCCTGGGCTGCCGCCCGTTCTTCACTGAAACAGAGCCGCTGGCTCTGTTTCCGGGCGTTCAGAACCCCCCGCCCCCTTCGGGAGCAATAGTTTTTGATGGTATTTTCAGGAGTATAATGCGATGTGGACGATGATACTCAAGATGTCGGCGGCTACGCTGCTGTATGTGGCGATTACAGCAGGGATGTGGTACGTGTGCCGGAAAAAGGAAAAGTTCGGGACGGGACTGCAGGTGCTGATCGGGCTGATCTACGGCGGCTGTTCCGTGCTGGCGAACCATATCGGTATCGACTACGGGGACATGATTCTGAACGTGCGGGATATCGGCCCGCTGGCGGCCGGCCTGTTCTTCAGCCCGGTGAGCGGCATCATCGCCGGTATCATCGGCGGAGCGGAACGCATCCTGGCCGGAGAGCTGTGGAACATCGGACGCTTTACGGAACTTGCCTGCGGGATGAGTACATTCCTGGCGGGCCTGCTGGCGGCACTGCTGAACAGGAAGGTTTATAAGGGACGGCGGCCGCCGGTGACCCAGGCATTTTTCCTGGGCGCGGTGATGGAAGTGTTCCATATGTACGCGGTGCTGTTCACCAATCGGCAGGATATGACGATGGCCTACACGGTGGTACAGACGGCGGCAATTCCGATGATTGTTTTCACAGCGGCCGGCATGGCGATGTGTTCCGCAGTGGTGCTGAAGGTGTCCGGCGAGAAACCCCAATCCGGGCTGCTGAAGGATGAAGGAAAAGTTCCGCTGACAGTCCATTTTCAGCGCCGGCTGATGATCGTGACCATCGTGGTGTTCCTGATCAACTTTGCCGTTTCCTGGGGAATCCAGACGCGGATTGCGGATTCGAATGCCTCCACCGCGCTGAGTTATATCAGCTTTGAAAACAAAAGGATTTACGAGGAAAACGGAAAGAATATCGATATCCTGAAGAATCATCTGCAGGAACAGTACCACTCGGATGTGACCTACTGGCTGATCAACGCAGACAGCGGGGAGATTATTGTGGAGCCCACCGGCGTGCTGATCGGCAGCAGGATCAAAGGGGAGGATCTGGAGAAGGCGAAGGAGAACGCCGACCAGCAGGTTTACCGAACGGAGATCCAGACCGCTGACGGGGTTGCGGTGCTGTGCAGCAGCAGATCTATCGGAGAGGATGCGCTGCTGATGGTGATGGAACCGCTCGACTATGTCTATAACAACCGGAACGGGGAGGTCTATGAGAACACGCTGTCGGATCTGCTGCTGTTTGCAGTCCTGTATGTGCTGGTCGCGATGCTGCTGGACAAGCTGGTCATCAGGAGCCTTCAGCGGGTCAACGTATCACTGGACCGGATCACGGACGGCCACCTGGACGAGAAAGTCTGGGTGCGCAATTCATCAGAGTTTTCGGAACTGAGCGACGACATCAACCAGATGGTGACGGCACTGCGGGGGTATATCGATCAGGCGGAAAAGCGGATGCAGGATGAGCTGAAACTGGCGAAAAGCATTCAGGACGCCGCACTGCCCAAGAATTTTGCCATGCCCGGGGAGAACATCGATCTGTATGCCCTGATGACGCCGGCGAAACAGGTTGGCGGCGATTTCTACGACTTCTTCTACTGTGACCGGGACAAGCTGTGCCTGGTGATTGCAGATGTGAGCGGCAAGGGCGTGCCGGCAGCGCTGTTCATGATGCGGGCCAAGACAGCCATCAAGAACTACGCGCGCCACGGGAACAGCGCCGCGAAGGTGCTGGAGCATGTGAACCATACCCTGTGCGAGGGCAACGACGCGGAGATGTTTGTGACGGTCTGGCTGGGAATCCTCGACCTGAACACCGGAAAGATCCAATGCGCCAATGCAGGGCATGAGTATCCGGTGCTGATGCGCGCCGGCGGCGACTACGAGCTGCTGATGGACAAGCATGGGCTGGCGCTGGCAGCGATGGACGGTGTTCCCATGAAGGAGTATGAGATTGACCTGGATCCCGGTGACAGACTGTTTGTCTACACGGACGGCGTACCGGAAGCCATCAATGAAAAGGTGGAGGCGTACGGGACGGAACGGCTGTGCGACAAGCTGAACACGCTGAAGAATGTGCCGCAGCAGCAGGCGCTGGAAAGCGTGCTGAGAGATATCCGGAATTTTGCCGGCGCGGCGGAGCAGTTTGACGATATTACGATGCTCGGAATCACATACGGGGGAGCGGTCAGCGGAGAGTGAAGAGTGGAGAGATCCGTTGACAAAGAAGGCTTCGGGATATACAATATCAATATTCACCGGATTTTTTGGAACCGAGTTGTCAGACGAAACGAGACGAGACGAAAACAACCCGAAAGGTGGATCAGATTATGGCATGCACAGCTATCGTGGGCATTAACTGGGGAGATGAAGGCAAGGGCCGGATGGTCGATTTGCTGACCGAGGCTTTCGACGTTGTTGTGCGCTTTCAGGGCGGCGGGAATGTCAGCCATGAAGTAATCAATCAGTACGGACGGTTTAAACTGCATACGCTGCCTTCCGGGGTCTGCCGGAAAGGCGTCGTGAACATCCTGGGAAACGGTGTGGCGCTGGACCCGGAAAGCCTGTCCAAAGAGATCGAGGATGTAAAATCCAAAGGCATTGAGATTACGCCTGATAATCTGAAAATCAGCGACCGGGCGAGCCTGCTGCTTCCATGGCACCGGGAACTGGACACGCTGGAAGAGGCGCGGCTGAAGGACAAGAAGTTCGGCAGCACGAAGCAGGGAATTGCCCCCTTCTACAGCGACAAATATCAGAAGAAGACCGTCATGGCCGGCGAACTGTTCTATCCGAAGACGCTGAAAAAGCATCTGAAGGATCTGATGACCTGGAAGAACATGATCCTGACCAAGGTGTACGGTGCGGAGCCTGTAACGGAAGCGGATCTGGACAAGTGGATGAAGGAAAGCTGCGAGAAGATCAAGCCCTACATCCAGGACACGCGGGCCTACCTGCTGCAGGCGCAGAGCGACAACAAACGGATTCTGTTTGAAGCGACGCTGGGCACGCTGCGGGACCTGGACTACGGGATTTATCCCTTCACGACGAGCTCCAACACGCTGGCGGCCTATGCACCGGTGGGAAGCGGACTGCCCGGCGCGGATATCGACCGCGTGATCGGCGTGGTGAAAGCCTACTCAACCTGCATCGGTGAAGGACCGTTCGTCTGCGAGTATTTCGGAGAGGACGCGGAGCTCCTCCGGAAAATCGGTCATGAAGGCGGAGACGCCAGCGAACGGCCGCGCCGGATCGGCCCGATCGACCTGGTGGCTACACGCTACGGGGTGGAAGTTCAGGCGGCGACGGAAATTGCCCTGACGAAGCTGGACGTGCTGAGCGAACTGGATGAGATTCCGCTGTGCACACATTACGAGCTGAACGGCGAAAAAATCGACTATATGCCTTTCCCGGCAGTGCTGAACGACTGCAAACCGGTATATGAGAGCATGCCGGGCTGGAAGTGCGACATCTCCAAGGTCCGGACCTGGTGGGACCTGCCGGAGGAAGCCAAGAACTACATCATCCGCATCGAGCACGCGCTTGGCCAGGTCGTCAAATGGATCTCCGTCGGACCGGAGCGTCACAGCATTATCCGCCGCGGATAAAAATCACACAGATGCGAAGCCGGACCGAAAGGCCGGAACGTCATAAAAAGAAATCTTATGAAAGAAGGGTATCTCACACATGAAAGGTAACGTTATTGTCGGTCAGTCCGGCGGCCCCACTGCTGTTATCAACTCCAGCCTTGCGGGCGTTTACAAGACGGCGATGGAGCGCGGCTTTACCAAGGTGTACGGCATGCGCAACGGCATCCAGGGCTTCCTGGACGAGCAGTACATCGATATGAGCCAGTATATCCGGAACGAGCTGGATCTGGAACTGCTGAAGCGGACGCCTTCCGCCTTCCTGGGCACCTGCCGCTACAAGCTGCCTGAGATCCACGAAGGCAAGGAGATCTATGAGCGGATCTTCGAACTGCTGAACAAGCTGGATATCGAGGTGTTCATCTACATCGGCGGTAACGACAGCATGGATACCATCAAGAAGCTGAGCGACTACAGCCTGCTGACCGGCGCAAAGCAGCGCTTCGTCGGCTGCCCGAAGACCATCGATAATGACCTGGCCATGACAGACCATACCCCCGGCTTCGGCAGCGCGGCCAAGTACATCGCCACCTCCACAAAGGAGATTATCTGCGACGCGATGGGCTTCAGCTACAAAAAGAAGAACGTGAATATTATCGAGGTCATGGGCCGGAACGCCGGCTGGCTGACCGGCGCGGCGGCACTGTGCCGCAGCGAGGACAATGACGGTCCCGACCTGATCTATCTGCCCGAGCTGACCTTCGATATCGACAAATTTGTCGAGAAGATCCGGAAGCTGCTGGAGAAGAAGGACGTGATCGTGGCGGTTGTGAGCGAAGGCATCAAGACCGCGGACGGCCACTATGTGTGTGAGAAATCCGCCGGTTCTGAGACCACGGACGCTTTCGGCCATATCCAGATGACCGGTACCGCCAGCTATCTGGCCAGCGTTGTGCAGAAGGAACTGGGCTGCAAGACCCGCGCCGTGGAACTCTCCACCCTGCAGCGCGCGGCGGCTCACCTGGCCAGCAAGATCGACGTGGATGAAGCGTTCAACGTCGGCGGCGCCTGCGTGAAGGCTGCGGACGAAGGACGGACCGGCGTCATGGTCGTCATCGTGCGCGTGTCCGACGATCCCTATCAGAGCACGACAGATGTGAACGACGTGCACCGGATTGCCAACGACGAGAAGATTGTTCCGCGCGAGTGGATCAACAAGACCGGCGACTATGTGACCGAAGAATTCCTGGACTATGTACGGCCGCTGATTCAGGGCCAGTACACGCCCATGATGGTTGAGGGCCTGCCGCGGCATCTCACCATGAATCTGAAGAATTACGACTGGGCTACTCATAAGTAATTGATCAGGGGGCTTTCCGATCGTCCCCCAAACCCCCTTCGGTTCGGTGCCTCCCCGTAAAGACGGGGAGGTTTTTTACGGAGATCTTTAAATTATTACAAAAAGATGAAAAGTTGTTGACATTTTGTGACGATTAAGATACAATCACCGTGTATACGAATGTCAACGGGGCAACTGTGTCCCAAGGCTGTGTGCGGGAGGTTTTGAAATGTTCAAGCTGAAAAAGAGACTTCACATTCTGCCGGTGCTGGCGATGGTGACCGTGCTTGCTTTCAGCGCTGTTCCGGTGACGGGCGGCGCGGCAGGAAGCGATGCGGAACCGACGGCAACGCTGGAGATCGTGAGCAGCTATCCTTACACCACAAAAACAAAGGTGAAGGTGAATCTGCGCGCTTCCCGCTCTGTTCGCAGCGAACTGCTGAAACATATTCCGGCCGGCGCTGAGATTACGGTAAACAGCGTGAGCCAGAAAAGCGGCTGGGCCAATGTAACCTACGGCAAGTACACCGGCTATCTGAAATCCGAGTATATCGTGCTGAAGGAAGTCAAGAAGATCAAGGTGACGCCTACGCCCACCCCTGTTCCTACGCTGAGCCCGGAGGAAGATGCCGGCGGATATCAGATTCTTCAGAAAAACGATTCCGGAGCTGCCGTAAAAGCGCTGCAGGAAGCGCTGATTGAACTGGGATATCTGAAAGGAACGGCGGACGGCAAATTCGGCGCCGGCACAGAGAAGGCCGTGAAGGCTTTCCAGGAGAAAAACGATTATCCGGTTACAGGCATTATGGACGCCAACATCCAGGCTTTCCTGTATACGGGATCACCGAAGAGCGCAAGCGGGGACAAAACCAATGTCAGAACCCTGAGCCCTGTGGAAGGCGTTTCCATGAAAAAAGGCAACAAAGGCTCCCAGGTCACGGCGCTGCAGGAGAGACTGAAAGAACTGGGCTACTATAAGGATACGCCGACAGGCACCTATGATACGAACACCATCGGCGCGGTACGCTCCTTCCAGAAAAAGAACGGCCTGAAGGCAGACGGTACGGCAGGGGAAGAAACCCAGAAAGCGATTTATTCCGCAGATGCAATCACTGCTGACGCCACACCGACGCCGAAGGTGACTGAGGAGCCGACACCCACGCCCACTGTGGCGGTGCCGGAGGAGTCCCTGAAGGACGGAGCCAAAGGCGCTGATGTCAAAACACTGCAGAAGCGGCTGAAAGATCTGGGCTATTTCAAGCATACCGTCGACGGGAAGTTCGGCCGGGATACCACGAACGCGCTCAAAGAATTCCAGGCGGATCACGGACTGGAAGCTGACGGCGTGGCGGGAAAAGCCACCTATGAGGTTCTGTTCAGTGAAAACGCGATGAAGAAAGGGACAACGCCGACGCCTGTTCCCACGGAGACACCGAATCCCGAAGATGAAGAGGATGCCGTCGCATGGCCCAAGCTGACAAAAGACAGCACGGGCGACAACGTGGCACAGCTGCAGGAAGCGCTGATTGAACTGGGCTACCTGAGCGGAAAGGCAGACGGAACATACGGGGAAAAGACCGTGACGGCGGTGAAGAACTTCCAGAAGGCCAATGGACTGACCGCAGACGGTACGGCCGGAGAAGAAACCCAGAAGGTCCTTTACGGCGGAAACGCCAAGGCCGCTTCGGCAGCGGCAAAGGCTACGGCGACTCCGAAAGCGACAGCTACGCCCACTCCGACGCCGGAGCCCACCGTGCTGAAAACCGGATCCAAAGGCAGCGAAGTCAAGGAACTGCAGAACCAGCTGATCAAGCTGGGATATCTGACCGGCAAGGCGGACGGCGTTTACGGAACGAAGACGGCAGAAGCCGTGGCTGCTTTCCAGAAAGCCAGCAAACTGACCGCGGACGGCGTGGCGGGAGAGAAAACGCTGAGTAAGCTGAACAGCGCTTCCGCGACGGCGGGCAGTACGACGACAACAGCAGCAAGCACTTCCTCAGCAAAGTCCAGCAGTTCGGGAGCGCAGTACGCGAACTGGTATGACAAGATTAAAGCCATAGCCCGGAAGTATCCGTATGTTACCATAACTGATATCGGTACCGGGATCAGCTGGCAGGGGCACATTATTTCCCTGGGCGCGCACGCAGACTATGAGCCTGTGACCGCGAACGATACGGCAAAACTTCTGAAAGCGTTCGGCGGCAATACCTGGACGCCCAGAGCGGTGTATGTCAAATTCTCGGACGGGAGCGTTTATATCGGATCGACGCATTCCATGCCTCACGATGTGTATCACATCAAAGACAATAACTTCAACGGACACAGCTGTATTCACTTCCCGCGGACGCAGGAACAGGTTTCCGCAATCGGACCGTACGCGACGAAGCATCAGGAGACAATCGACGCAGCCTGGGGAGCAAGTCAAAAGACGAAGTAAAATAATGGGGGGCTTTCCGAACCTCGGGATGACACGGAGGAGATCCCTCGACTTCGCTCGGGATGACATAGTTTGCATGTGCGGAAACAAAAAAAGAAAAGAGTCGTTTCCTATATTCTGGCAAAACGAAAAGCCGGGCTTTAATGCTTCCGGCTTTTTTCGTTGAGTTCGTCTATTTTTTCCCGGCGGCCCTGGGGGGCGCAGCCCGGGCAGGGAGTCAGTTTGCTGTAAGGCTTTTCATCCAGCTCGCCGTAGGTGAAGGATGTCATGGGCTCGTATTTATCCTTGACGAGGGAACAGGTCGGCTGGGAGTGGTAGTTGGTTCCGCCTTTAGGATTATAGTACAGGAGCAGCTCATCGGAAGGATAGGTCAGCTCCCGGTCCAGATCATCCCAGATGATCACTTTGGTATAGGGTTTACGGTGCAGGTTATCCCAGAGCCACTTGGCATTGACGCCCTCGGGAGTGAGCTGGCGCTGCACACGGATACAGCCGTGGCTGGCTTTTTCGCCCAGATAGCGCTCACAGCGGGCATAGGAGGTGAAAGTTACCCCGTTCCGGTCGGTTTCTTCCCGGCTGGGCACCTCATGGACGAGTATACCGCTGTTGATGCGGATGCCGTAGGCGCACCAGAGCGTTTCCGCCTGGAAGCCGCCGACCCAGCTGACCATCAGGAATTCACCGGCGGGGGTCTCGTGGAAGAGATGCTCTTTGTTCTTGGCAAAACCGGTGGAGCAGAGCATGGTTGTAAAAAGCTTGCCTTCTTTAAAGACATAGAGCCGCTGCTGCAGCTTATCGATGACGATGCCGTAGGTTTGGTCGACCTCTTCTTCTTTCAGGCGGTCGGTTCTGACATACCCCTGGAACTGCTCGGCAAAGACCTTGACCGCGGAGCCTTCCTCCGAAGAGGAATAGGCTTCGATCAGTGTCCACGTATCGCCCCGCTCCAGGACATGGACCGCCTGGCTGGCACAGGTGACTACCCCTACATAATCCTTGCAGTCCGCATCCGGCCGGGCAAGCACACGAACCTGTTCCCGCTGTTTGCCTGTGAGCACGGTGACCGGCTGGGTAAGGACTTTCCAGATGGCTTCCTCATCCATATGCCCCATTTCCAGCTTCCAGAAACAGACATCATGATCACATTTGACCGCGCTGTGCTCATTGGGTGTATGGTAAAAGACATCCGTGGCCAGCAGGGTATCCCCGGGACCGTCCGGAAGGTCCTCCCACTCTTCGATTTCGTCCTGTTCTTCGGACAGGTCGATCTCCTCATCCTCCGCAAGGGCAAAAGAGAAGAGAACTGTCAGACAAAGCAGCAGGGCTGTGATTTTCTTTTTCATCACAGCAGGGGGATGTTGCCGTTATGGCAGGCGCGAACGACTTCCTCGGGCCAGAGGCTGGCCTGGACTTCACCTACGTGGGCCTTGCGAAGGAAATAAACACACATGCGGCTCTGACCGATACCGCCGCCGATGGTCTGGGGCAGCTCACCGTTCAGGAGGGCTTTCTGGAAGGGCAGCTCCGCTCTTTCCTCACAGCCGCGGATGGCCAGTTGTTTCCGAAGGGTTTCCGGATCAACACGAATGCCCATGGAGGATACTTCGAGGGAGATATCCAGCAGGGGATCATAGAGCAGGATATCGCCGTTCAGGCTCCAGTCGTCATAGTCCGGGGCGCGGCCGTCATGGATTTTGCCACTGCGCAGCAGCCCGCCGACCTGCATCAGGAACACGGCGCCGTACTCCTTGGCGGCCAGGTATTCCCGCTCTTTGGAGGTTTTGTCCGGATAGCGGTCCTCCAGCTCCTGGGTGGTGACGAAAGAAATCTTCTCCGGCAGCTCCGGACGGATATGGGGATAATGGGCGCAGACATATCCTTCGGTTTTCCGGAAAGTCAGGTAGATCCGGTTGACAATTTCCCGGAGGAAGGCTTCATTGCGCTCACTGGGGGCCATGATCCGCTCCCAGTCCCACTGGTCGACGAAGATGGAATGGATATTATCGGTCATCTCATCCCGGCGGATGGCGTTCATATCCGTATAGAGGCCTTCCCCGACGGAAAACCCGTAAGTCTTGAGCGCCAGGCGCTTCCATTTGGCCAGGGAATGAACGATTTCCGCGTGAGCGCCGGTCTCCAGAATATCGAAGGATACAGGGCGCTCCACGCCGTTCAGGTTATCGTTCAGGCCGCTCTCGGGCAAAACCATGATGGGAGCGGAAACACGGGTCAGGTTCAGCGCCTTGGCCAGTTCCTGCTCAAAGAAGTCCTTAACGAGCTTGATGGCGATTTCCGTATCGCGCAGGTCCAGGACGGGATTGTAGTTTTTCGGGATAATCAGGTTCATAAAGATGCCCCCCGGATGAAAAATGATATCAAATAATAACACTTTTACGGCGAAAAGGAAAGTATTGCCTGTGTTCTTGACAGTGCAGGCAAAAAATGAGAAACTGTTGGCAGCGAAGGTGGGGAAAGCTCATCTTCGCGAAAAGGTGTTTTTGGGGCTGGAGGAAAAAATGGAAATCTATCTGATTATCGGGCTGGGAAACCCGGGAGAGCAATATGCCCACACCAGGCATAACGCCGGGTTTGAAGTGATGAGCCGGCTGGAGGATCGGTTCGGCGTGAAGCTGAAGAAAAAACTGCTGCTGCAGGGCGCGACGGCGGAGATTACCGACGGGGAGAAGAAGATCGTGCTTTGTGAGCCGCTGACGTTTATGAACCGGAGCGGCGAGTGCGTGAAGCGGGTGAAAGCCCGGTTTCAGGTGCCGGACGAGCGGATGCTGGTGATTTACGACGATATCGACCTGCCGCCGGGGAAAGTTCGGGTCCGGAAGAACGGTGGCCCGGGAACGCACAACGGCATGCGGAGCATTGCGGAGCAGCTGGGGGAGACCAATTTTCCGCGGATCCGGGTCGGCACGGGAGACCGGCCGGCCGGGCAGGATCTGGCAGCATGGGTGCTGGGGCATTACGCGGCGGAGGAAAAGCCGATGATGGAAGAGGCTTTTGATCGCGCTGCGAACAGCGCTGCGATATGGGTTAATGAAGGGATTGAGAAGGCGATGATGAAGGGGAATAGTTAAATGTGGGGGCTTTCCGCAAGGAATCGCACGCGCACCGCGGCCGGTGTGCCGGCTCGCGCACCGCGCGCGACATCCCCCAACCCCTTCGGCCGGGTATTTTTCAAGGCGTGTGGAATATTTTGAGTATGTTGTAAGGTAAGATATGATAGACAGAATCATTTCGATTCCGGAGATGCCGGGAATAGAGGAACTGATGCGCACCGCGCCGGGAGAGGCGACGGTGCTTTCCGGCGTGAATCCAGCACTGGCGGCGATGATCGCCTGTGAGACAGCAGCGCAGGGGAAGAAAATCCTGATCATCACGGAGAACGACCTGAAAGCAGCGCGGCTGGCGGACGACGTGCGTCAGCTGACCGGCGGGGAAGGCAGCTGCCTGCCGGGCGGGGAGATCGACCTGACCCGGGCGGCCGGAAGCCTGGAGACCAGCTGGCGGCGGCTGGAAGCGCTGAGCGCGGTGAGCGAAGGGAAGGTCAGGATCCTGTGCGCCGGGGCGGAAGCAGCAGCCCAACGGATGGGGCGGCCGGAACCTTTCCGGGAGCTGAGCCTGCGGCTGAAGACAGGAGACGTGTTTCCGCCGGCGGACCTGGACCGGCGGCTGAGCCGGATGGGCTACGACCGGGTGGGCATGGTGGAGGGCAAGGGACAGTTTGCCCGCCGAGGCTCGATCCTGGACGTGTATCCTCCGGCGCTAAGCCAGGGATTGCGGATCGAGTTTTTTGACGACGAGATCGACGGGATCCGGCTGTTTGACTGTATCAGCCAGCGGAGCTTGGGAGAAGCAGAAGAAGCGGTGTTGACGCCGGCGGCCGAAGCCCTGCTGCCGGAAGGCGAATATCCCGAAGCCGCGAGACGGATGCGGGAGGCATTGGAAGCAATTCCGGGAAGCGGACAGGTCAACACCAATCTGTTTGAAGACCTGCCGCCGCTGCCGGAGGACGAGGACGAGAGTGAAGAGTGGAGAGTGAAGAGTGGAGAGAAAGCCTTTGGCAAACGGGGAATGACGACGGAAGAGGAGGCGGACCGGCGGATCGAACGCCTGCGGGAAGATGCGGAACTGCTGGAGCAGGGACTGCCCTTCCGGCGGATGCGGGCATGGCTGCCGGTGCTGACAGACCGGACAGCGACGGTATGCGACTGGTTCGGACCGGACCTGATCCTGCTGTGCGAACCGGACCGGCTGCGGATGCGGATCGAAGAGCGGCTGCAGGGCTTTGCCGAGGACCTGAAAAGCGCGATGGAGCGCCGGGAGGCAGTGGCCGGGCAGAGCGAGCTGCTGACGGACTGGACAGGCGTACTCCGGATGATTGCGCCTTATCCGCTGGGGCTTCTGACGGAACTGCTTCACGGACTGGGCGGGATCCGGCCGGAAACAGCGGTAAACCTTGACGCGGCGGGGATTCCCGGATACAGCGGACAGATGCGGAACCTGAAGAACGATATCGCGCAGTGGCGGGAGAAAGGATACCGGGTCTATCTGCTGAGCGGCGGAAGTTCCCGCGGAAAGCGGCTGGAGGAAACGCTGAGGGAGCTGGGAGAAAAGGCTGTCCTGTATGAAACGCCTGAGGAGATCCTTCACTGCGTTCAGGATGACACGGACGGAGCCGGCATTCCGGTGATCCTGCCGATCACGCTGAGCAGCGGCTTTGTGCTGAAAGGAACGGACGGAATGCCGGGGACGGCGGTGGTCTCGGACGCGGATATCTGGGGAGAAGGATACCGGCACAGCAAGAGCCGGAAACACAGCGGAGAGCGGATCTCCACCTTCACGGACCTGAAGGTCGGGGACTATGTGGTGCACGAGGATCACGGCGTGGGCATCTATCAGGGGATCACCCGGATCCAGAGCGAAGGCAGCTGGCACGACTACCTGCTGATCCTCTACGGCGGAAACGACAAACTGTACGTGCCGGTGGAACAGCTGGAACGGGTGCAGCGCTATATCGGCAATCCGAACCAGGCGCCGAAGCTGAACCGGCTGGGCGGCGGCGAATGGGCCCGGCAGAAGGGCAAGGTCAAGGAAGGCCTGAAAACCCTGGCTTTTGACCTGAAGGCGCTGTATGCCGAACGGAGTCAGAACACGGGGCATGCCTTCAGCCCGGACAGCGCGTGGCAGCGGGAGTTTGAGGACGAGTTTCCCTGGGAGCTGACGGCGGACCAGGCCCAGAGCGTGCGCGAGATCCGGGAGGACATGGAAAGCGACCGGAACATGGACCGGCTGCTGTGCGGCGACGTGGGATACGGGAAGACGGAGGTCAGCCTGCGGGCGGCGTTCAAGGCGATCGCGGACAACAAGCAGGTGGCCATGCTCGCGCCGACGACGATCCTCGTGCAGCAGCACTACAATACGATTGTCAAACGTTTCCGCCATACGGGTGCGCGGGTGGATTTCCTGAGCCGGTTCCGCACGGCGGCGGAACAGCGGGAAGTGCTGAAAAAGCTGGAGGCCGGGGATATCGACCTGATCGTGGGCACGCACCGGCTGCTGGCGAAGGACGTGAAGTTCAAAGACCTGGGGCTGCTGATCGTGGACGAGGAACAGCGCTTCGGCGTGGCCCACAAAGAGATCATCAAAAATATGAAAAAGCAGGTGGACGTGCTGACCCTGAGCGCGACGCCGATTCCGCGGACGCTGCATATGAGCATGACGGGGATCCGGGACATGAGCGTACTGGAGACGCCGCCGGAGGAGCGAATCCCGGTGCAGACGGTGGTGACGGAATACTCTGATGCGCTGATCCGGGACGCGATCCTGCGTGAGCTTGGTCGGGGCGGGCAGGTCTATTTCCTGTACAACCGGGTACGGAGCATCGGCAGCTTCTATGAGCGGCTGCGGGCGCTGGTGCCGGAAGCCCGGGTGGGCGTTGCCCACGGGCAGATGAAGGAGCATCAGCTGGAAGACGTGATGATGGACTTCTACAGCGGGAACTACGACGTACTGCTGTGCACGACGATCATCGAGAACGGGCTGGACGTACCCAGCGCGAACACCCTGATCGTCTACGATGCGGAACGGTTCGGCCTGAGCCAGCTGTACCAACTGCGGGGCCGGGTGGGCCGGAGCAACCGGCAGGCATACGCTTACTTTACGGTACGGGCGGACCATATGCTGACGGAGACGGCTCAGCAGCGGTTGACGGCGATCCGGGAATTCACGGAGTTCGGCGCCGGATTCCGGATCGCGATGCGCGACCTGGAGATCCGCGGAGCGGGCAACATTCTCGGTCCGGAGCAGCACGGGCACCTGGCCACGGTCGGGTATGACATGTACTGCAAGCTGATGGAAGAAACGCTGAACGAGGTACAGGGAAAGCCTGCGGCCAGGGAACTGGAGACCCGGGTCGACCTGCGGGTGGATGCTTACCTGCCGTCCGACTATGTGACGGAAGAGAAGCAGCGGATGGAGATGTACAAGCGTATCGCCTCGGTGGTGACGGATGAAGACCGGGCGGACGTGACGGACGAGCTGATCGACCGCTACGGCGAACTGCCGGACGCGGCGAAAACGCTGCTGGATGTGAGCCAGCTGCGGGCGCTGTGCAACCGGCTGGGTGTGAGCCGGGTAACCCGCGGGAAAGAAGGGCTGATCATGATGCTGGATGAACGCTTCGTGCCGGATCCGGCGTGCCTGCTGCAGGCGATCAGCGAGACGGACGGGCGGCTGGCCCTGAGCGCGCGGGCATCGGCCAGGATGATCCTGAAGACGCCGAACCTGCAGGAACAGGAACTGCTGCAGGAGGCCCTGCAGGTGATCCGGAAACTGGCGGCGCGGGTCGGCGAACTGGAAGAGGCCGCAAAGGAAAAAGAGGAAAAGGCGGCCGGGACCGCGGAGGAAGCGCATGAATAAAAAAGGCCTGTTCTGGGGGATCACGCTGGCGGTGATCGCGCTTGACCGGGTGACGAAGCTGCTGGCACCGGGGCTGCCGGCGGAAGGAACAGTACTGATCCCCGGGGTTATCGGCCTGCGGTACGCGGAGAACCGGGGGATTGCGTTCTCCCTGCTGAGCGGCTATCCGAGACTGCTGGGGGTGCTGAGCCTGGTCCTGATCATTGCCGGGTATCTCTGGCTGCGGAAGAAGCAATTCGGCAGCTTTCCGCTGGCCGGACTGGCGCTGATGGCCGGGGGCGCGGCGGGAAACATGATTGACCGGCTGATCAGCGGATATGTGCCGGACATGATCGAAACGCTGTTTGTCCGTTTCCCGATTTTCAATATTGCGGACAGCTGCCTGACAGTGGGCTGCGTGATGCTGGTCATCAGCCTGCTGGCACGGCCGGGGGATTGGGAAAAGCGCTGACGGGACGGAGATCTGATGACTTGAGGCTAAGGGAACGATGAGCGAAAGAAAAGGAACGGAATACCGGGTTGTTTCCGATGGCCGGCGGCTGGATGTACTGCTGAGCGAGGAGACGGGCTTAAGCCGAAGCAGGGTGGCATCCCTGATGGAAGAAGGCCTGTGCGAAGCCGGCGGGAAGGAAATCCGGAAGGCCGGAACAAAGATTCCTGCGGGGCAGGAAGCGATTCTGCGGGTCCCGGCTCCGCGGGAGGCCATCCCGCAGGCGGAGGAGATTCCGCTGGAAGTGCTGTATGAGGACGCGGACCTGGCGGTGGTGGTGAAACCGCGGGGCATG
>Ga0265298_10002243_pt1 | contig 27164 bp, 12 predicted proteins | sample AusTroGonzalo_MG_3_FD_193486 | JGI IMG/M metagenome (GOLD analysis project Ga0265298, IMG submission 193486) | Bovine rumen microbial communities from tropical cattle in Woodstock, Queensland, Australia - Gonzalo_01 | ecosystem: Host-associated > Mammals > Digestive system > Stomach > Rumen ...
CCCAGACCGGTTGGACTGCCGACGAGGCTAAGGGCTTCATCAAGGTCAGCTCTACCCCACTCCGCGTGTACTACGGTATTCACAAGGACGAAAAGAGATAAGCCAACACAAAAGCAAATAAAGACCAACGGGGGTGCATCTGTCATGATGCATCCCCGTTGCTTTTTATTTTCATCTACGCCCCTGCCTATTCTATCCGAGGCAGATGGAAACGATATTTCTTGCAGAACAGTTCCTTCACCGTATTGATCTCCAGGAACTTCGTGCCGCCACACTCACCCACGTTACCACTCAGGTAAGCTATCTTATCCTCGTCTTCCACATAACCCTTCTGGCGCAACATACGTACAGCAGCCATAAACAAGGTTTCGCTGTCAATATGCCCTTTCTGATATACAGGAATCACCCCATAGCTCAGAGCCAGCAGTCGCTGCAGTTTGTCGTTATAACAGATAGCCAACACGGGGTTAGGACCACGGAAAGCCGCTAACGAACGGGCTGTCAGACCAGTCGTTGAGTCGGTGATGATACCCTTTACGCCCAATTTCTCCGTTGCCTCAATGGCACTGTGTGACATAAACTCATGAATATCACAGTTTGCCGACAGCGGTATCTCGATATCGTTCTCACGCAACTTGTCACGCTCGGCCTGCTCAGCTATCTGGGCCATCGTCGTCACAGCCTCCACAGGATATTTACCAGTAGCCGTCTCGCCAGAAAGCATCAGCGCATCCGTACGATAATAGATAGCATTGGCAATATCAGTTACCTCAGCACGCGTAGGACGCGGATTCTGAATCATCGAGTGCAGCATCTGCGTAGCTACGATAACAGGTTTCTTGGCCTGCACACACTTACGGATGATGCGGCGCTGAATACCAGGAATGCGTTCTATAGGCACCTCAATACCCAAGTCGCCACGAGCAATCATAATACCATACGAAGCCTCAATGATCTCATCAATATTATCCACACCCTCCTGATTCTCTATCTTCGAAATAATCTTGATATCCGAATTGTAGGCATCCAGGATGGCCTGCACAGCTCTCACGTCGGCAGCCGAGCGCACAAACGAGTGGGCAATGAAGTCAATGTCCAGTTCTATAGCCAGCATGATATTCCTACGGTCTTTTTCAGTGAGCGCAGGCAGGTCTATATGCACCCCAGGCACATTCACGCTCTTCTTAGAACCCAGTATGCCGTCGTTCTGCACTTGAGCCACCACCTGAGGACCACTGATACCAATCACCTTCATATCAATAGCACCGTCATCAAAGAGGATATGACAACCTTCATGCACATCAGCTGCGAAATCGCTGTAAGTCACATTAATCATGTCGTGCGTAGTATCCATCTCCGGTCGCCCGAAAATCTTCACCACGTCACCCGTCTTGTACTGAATCGGCTCGCTGCAAGCGGTCGTTCTCACCTCAGGGCCTTTCGTATCAATCAAGATACCAATATGGTGGCTCACTTCCCGCACATTCTTCACAATTTTGCGGATACCCTCCTCAGAAGCGTGGGCAGTGTTCATGCGCACCACGTTCATACCAGCGTTGAAAAGCGCGCGTATAAAGTCTGTGTCGCATCTTCTGTCACTAATCGAGGCTACTACTTTCGTCTGTTTCATAAACTAATACCTTAAATTTGGTAGCAAAGGTACAAAAAAACATCCGAAAACAGGCACAAAGTTTGTCACTTTATAGATTTATTAGTATCTTTGCGCCTCGAACAGACATAAAAACTTCATTTTTAGCACCAAGAACAGCAATGGAAAGAATAAAGATTGGAATACTGGGAGCTGCAGGCTATACGGGTGGTGAACTCATCCGTGTGCTGCTCAACCATCCTCAGGCAGAGATCATCTTTGCCAACTCTGAGAGTAACGCTGGTAATCCCGTAAGCGATGTTCATGAAGGACTCATTGGCGAGACCGACCTGAAATTCACCGACCAGATGCCCTTCAACCAGGTTGACGTCGTGTTCTTCTGCTTCGGCCACGGCAAGAGCGAAGCCTTCCTCAAGGAGCACACCATTCCCGAAAACGTGAAGATTATCGACCTGGCACAGGACTTCCGCATCAAGGGCAATCACGACTACGTCTATGGTCTGCCCGAGATTAACAAGGCCGACATCGCCAAGGCACAGCATCTGGCCAATCCCGGCTGCTTCGCCACAGCCATCCAGTTGGCTCTGCTCCCTGCTGCCAACCTCAACCTCCTGAAAGAAGACGTCAGCGTCAACGCCATCACTGGTTCTACAGGTGCAGGCCAGAAGCCTGGCGCCACTACCCATTTCTCTTGGCGTACCGACAACCTCAGCATCTATAAGCCCTTCCAGCATCAGCACATCGCTGAGATTCGCCAGTCGCTGGCTCAGGTGCAAGGCTATCTGGATGCCGACATCGATTTCATCCCCTATCGTGGCAACTTCGCCCGTGGCATCTTCTGTACAGCCGTTGTCAAGACCGCCGTACCAGCCGAAGAAATCATCGAGGCCTACAAGGACTTTTACGCCGATGCCGCCTTCACCCACTATACCGACAAGGCCATAGACCTGAAGCAGGTCGTTAACACCAACAAAGCCTTGGTGCATTGCGAGAAGTTTGGCAACAAGCTCCTCATCACCTCTGCCATCGACAACCTCCTGAAGGGAGCCGTTGGTCAGGCCGTGCAAAACATGAACCTGATGTTCGGCATCGACGAGACCGCAGGCTTGCGACTGAAAGCCAGTGCGTTCTAAGGGAATAGGGAAAAGTGAATAGTGAAAAATTTGCTACCGCTATTATATCTGTTACTGTCTATTAGTGCCTCGGCCGCTGAGCCAGCACAAAAGACTGACTGTCCGCAACGGAAAATCGTGGCCGAGCGACTGCCTGACCTGAATATTCCCCGTTGCGGGCATAGCCTTTATATCGCTGACGGACAGCCCACGGTGACAGGCGGCCACACCTCAGGTTTCGTACTTACTCCTACCATAGAATACTTCAGCGAAGGCCAGTGGCACATTGTACCCACCGTCTATCCCCACGATGCGGGCGGTAGTGTACTTCTGAAGTCAGGCAAGATTCTGCTGTTTGGAAGTCACGAGAAGAACCTAGGCATAGGTCAGACCTTTGAGGTGGAGATGTACGACCCCACAAACCATGCTTGCGATGGTTTCGGATGCCTGTATAGAAAGCGCGTCATGCCCTCAGCCATAGAGATGGATAGCGGCAAGGTTATCGTTGCGGGCAACTGGTATAATGACGATGGTATCGAGATGTACAGCGGAGAAAGTCAGTTCACTTTTGTAAAAGAGGTAGCCCAGCAGCGTGCCCATCCTTATCTGCTGCCAATCTCTGGAGGCGATGTACTCATCTTCGGAGATCATGATATTCACGGGAATACCATTACCAGCCCACTGGTAGATCGTTTACGCGGTGATGCTTTCAGCGTACCGTTGTTCGAGCAGTGGCGTCCGCATTCCCTAGACGTCATCTCGCCCCATGCCGCCGAGTGCCAGATAGCGCCTAATACCTATCTCTTCCCTATTACAAACAGACAGACTGGTGAGGTCTCTATTGCGCAAGTAAACGACACCATTTTCTCGTTTTTCCCCACCACGACTCCCATCCCTGTGAAAACACAGTGGGACTCCATTTCCTATCGCACCCCTATTTTCACTGACCAACAGACCAAGCGGGCCTATCTGGCGGGAGTTGATAAGGGGCTGCGTCTCTGCATTCTTTCCATAGAATACGACAAATCGCCCGCTCCCCTCACACTTTATTACACTGACCCCATTCCGCACTTGGGGCTCAATCAAATGGTGCTTACTCCCTCAGGCAATCTGTTGATTGCAGGCGGCGTCAATGGCATTGATAATAACAACTTCTCGCCCAGCAATCAGGTATGGCTCGTTCCCCTTGGCGATAAAGAAGAATACCATACGGCAGCCACTACCACATTCCCTTGGTGGGCGTTTGTTGTTGGGTGCTTGGTAGTTCTCGGAGGTTTCCTATGGTTACATCGCCGCAAGTTACGTATCATCGTAACCCATCCCCGTCAGACTGACGAAGAAGAAGACGAAAAACTGATGCAGCAGCTCCGTTTGTTAATGGAAAATGAAAAGCCCTATCTGAAAAGCGACTTCCGTGTTACTGACGCAGCACGATTGCTGAACGTAAACCGCAGTCGTCTGTCAGCCTGCATCAATGCGAAGACGGGCGACACGTTCAACCAGTACATCAACAGTTTCCGCGTAGAATATGCCAAGCAGTTGCTCATCAGCCAGCCTGGCATCAAGATGGCTACCGTATGCGCTGAGTCGGGCTTCAATAACGAGACCTCCTTCTTCCGCGCCTTCAAAGCCCATACCGGCAAAACGCCCCGCGAGTGGATAGCAAACGAATAGTCTGCACTACGAAAAAGGATACTATGTAAAGAAAATCGACTAACAAAAACGCTTTTGTTAGTCGATTTGCAATTTTGATAGTCCCCGTCTCGTTTATTTCCACTAAATTTGTGCAAAATAATCAACAATAAGTACTTAAAACTATGAAAAAAAGGAACCTAATACTGATGTTGCTATGCACCCTGAGCCTTGCGGGCTGGGCACAGGATATCAGTGAGACGGAAGCCCAGCGCATAGCCCAGCAGTTCCTGAGCAGTAGCGCAGCAGGCAAGATGAGACGTGCACCTGCTAAGACGGCAGGAATGCGACTGGCACATCGCGTGCAGAAAGCTGTCGACAATCCAGAACTCTATGTGTTTAACACCCCCGACAACACGGGATTCGTCATCGTGGCTGGCGACGACCGTGCCAACGGCCCCGTGCTGGGCTATAGCGACCGCGGCGCCTTCGACATAGAGAAGGCTCCTGGCGGACTGCGCTATCTGCTTGACTTCTACGCCAGAGGCATTGCCTATATGCGAGAGACGGGCGAGGGCGTGGTTACCGACAAGCAATCACAGCGGGCTAGTGATGACCTGCCCGCATCGGTAGCCCCACTACTCAATACCAGTTGGAGCCAGTGGTCACCTTACAATGACGACTGTCCGATAGGACCTACCGGTTGCGCGGCTACGGCCTTGGCCCAGATTATGAACTATCATAAGTGGCCTAAGCAGGGCAGCGGTCAGCACACCAATTTAAATTATTCAGGACAGACAGTCAACTTCTCCGAGTCCACTTACGACTGGTCTTACATGCCAAACAATAAGACCGAGAATTGGACCGACCGCCATAATCGTGCTGTAGCAAAGTTGATGGCCGATGTGGGCTGTGCCGTGGACATGATTTACACTTACGGCGAAAGTGCCGCCTACACGCACAACGTCTTCATGGCCCTGATTAAGAATTTCGGCTATGACGAAAGCACTGTAGGAAAGCCTTTTATCGGCAGGCAGGAACTGGCCGCTGGTCGTCCCTTCTACATCACCGGCTACGACACCATTCACACCCAGCGCTTTATCTATGACCGTTATTATGACGTCGTTGAATATACTACAGGTCATGCCTTCGTCTGCGACGGCTACGATGCTGCGGGTATGTTCCATTACAATTTCGGCTGGGGAGGATCATACGATGGGTATTACAGGGAGAACGCCATTAATCCCGACCGCTCCGACCTCCACGGCAAAGGCTTTTCGTTTATGCACGAATCTATCGGTGGCATCAAGCCCGCCAAGTATCAGCGCGTGGTGGTCAATGGTGTGTTCTACGATATCATTGATGAAAATTCCGTCGTCGTTGCCAGCAGTAATGGTGCGCCCGACTATGAGGGCGACCTGACCATCCCCGCCGTTGTCAACATCGAGGGGACAAACTATAACGTGACGGGCATTCGCTCCACGGCATTTATTGGCCGGTATGATGAGAATGCAAAAGCCACCAAAAGTCCTAACCTCACTGGCCTTACCATTGAGGCCCAGATGGACAACCTGCCCGCTGACGTCTTTTCAGGACTGACAGGCCTGCAGACGCTGAGCATCAAAAACGTGAAGACCATCAATGAAGGCCTGTTCCACGATATGCCCAACCTCACCACATTGACACTGGGTGAAGGCGTGGAGAAGATTGGTGCCCGTGCCTTTATAAATTGTGAGAAACTGCAAACTGTCACCCTGCCGGAAGGACTCACCAACATTGCCGACAGCGCTTTCTTCAATTGTAAAGCCCTCTATCGCATCAATCTCCCCGAAGGACTGAAGACCATTGGCCGCCAGAGCTTCTGGAGCACGGGCATAGGCTGGTTGAAACTACCCCGCTCCTTGGAGCGTATGGGCGTTGGCGCCTTTGGAAATGGCAAAGTTTATGGACTCGATGGCGGTCTGCCCGACCTGACAGAGATTCCCGACAGCGCATTCTTATATTCCAGCCTCTACAATCTGGAGATTCCCGCCACTGTGAAGCGCATTGGCAAATATGCCTTCCACTGTGGCAGCGGCGGCGGCAGTGTGAAGTTCCATGGTACCAGATTCACCATCGATGAGAATGCTTTCTATAATTCCGATGGTTTCACCATGGAGGGTCTGGAGAATGCCACCGAGATTATGTCCTATGGTATTAGGGGGCTGAAAGGCAAATACACAGTGAAAAAAGGCACCAAACTGCACCCCTACTCTATCAGCGGTGCCCCCTTCGACGAAATTTACCTGCCCGCCGATGTCACCACGTTCGACGAGACCTCAGTCACCAACAGCCGTTCCTATCGTGTGGATACTGACAATCCCAGTTTCACCGCCTGCGACAGTATGCTTATGAACAAGGACTGCAGCCGACTGATCGTGATGCCTACTAACGGTTATTCCAGTGGTGTAATACCTTCTACGGTGACCACCGTTGGCCCAGCGGCTTTCAAGGGGATGCGCTTCCTGAGCGTACCCTCAGGGGTTACCACGTTCGAGATGGACTATTCACCCTTCTCTGGTCAGGACAACCACGGTGTCTATTGTCTGAACCCCACGCCACCCGTATTCCCCAACATTGATACGACTGCACATTTCAATTACGGCTACCACGGCAAGCTGCATGTGCCCGTAGGCAGCAAGGAGGCCTACGCCAACGCCCCCGTATGGCGCGACTTCCCTTATATCCTTGATGACGTGACCTGCGATGACAATTATTTCTATGAACTCACAAGTGTCATCGTTAACCCCTGGACCAATGAGCGCTCCCGCTATGCCACCGCCGTTGGCCGCAACACCCGCGCGAAATGGAACGGGCACGCCTTTATTCCCTCGTCAGCGATGATTGGCGATGAGCGCCTGCCCGTAAACGCCATTGCTGATGCTGTGTTCATGGGCGACCGCTCTTTGAAATCGTTCACCTCTACTCCCATGCTGCAAGGCATCGGCAGCTTCCGAGGCTGCGACTCGCTGGTAAGTGTTGAACTAGGCATCGGCATCACCACCATCGGTGGTTTCGAGGGATGTACCGCCCTGAGCGACATCACCATACGCGGACAGGTACGCTATATCACTGATGCGGCCTTCAAGGGCTGTACCAGTCTGAAGAGTCTCTCGTTCAAGTCCAGCCTGGAGCAGATTCGTAGCGAGGCCTTCATGGGCAGCGGTCTTGAGAAGATTGACCTGGGCGGCAACGTGCAATATATCGAAAGAGCCCTATTCAAGAACTGCGCCAACCTGAAGACCGTCAAGGGCATGGAGAGCATTGTCACCATCTCTGATGAATGCTTTGCCGGCTCTGGCATAGAGACCATTAAGGTGCCCGCCGCCACTACCTGCATTTACCCCTCGGCCTTCAGTGACTGTCAGCAGCTGTGCGCCATCGAGGTGGATGAGAACAACACCATGTTCAAGAGCATTCACGGCGACCTCTACGGCATAGGCAATAGCGGTTATATGGAGCTCTACGCCATCCACTTAGGAGAGCGTGGCGATGACGGACAAATCACTCCTCGCACCTCGCTCTATATTGCCAGCGAGTGCGTCACCACACAGCGCAATGTTATTCCCAACCAGATTACCGACATCGTGCTGCCAGCCTCTGTTCTGTATATCGGCTGGGACAGCTTCTACGACTGCCGAAACCTGAAGACATTCACCAACCTGAGCACCACGCCGCAAGACATCAGGAGTTCAGATTTCTACTATGAGATTTTTGAGACCTGTACATTGCAAGTACCCAAGGGCTCTAAGGAAGCCTACGAACAGGCCACGAACTGGAATCGCTTCAAGAATATCGTGGAGATAGACCCGAAGGACTTCGTGGAACCTGAAGACCCGAAGCCCGAGGAGCCCAAGCCCGAGGTCGATGACCACATGCGCACAGCTATCGTGGTATGGATGAAGGACGGCTCTACGCATACCTTCTACCTCCGTCACGAGCCCATCATCACCGTTCAGAACCGCAACCTCCATATTGAGAGTAGGGCTGGCACGGTCGAGGTTCCCCTCACCAGCGTGGCACGCTACACCTTCGACCGCTACGATATTACGGGCGTGACGGAGATGAGCGATGAGAAAACCGACGTCAGCCTTGAGCACAACCAACTGGTGGTCACTGGTCTGAAGATTGGCGACAACGTGGACGTTTATGACGTCAGCGGAAAACTGATACAACACGTGCAGTCGCGCCGCAACGGCAGTTACCGCATCAACCTCTCAAGCCTGCCTACAGGCGTCTATGTGGTGAAAGCAAATCAAACAACCGTTAAATTCATGAAGCGATGAAAGGCATTATCTCTATATTATTGGCACTACTGCCATTGGCAGTCAATGCACAGCAGACAGAGGAGGACGCATTCTACATCTATCGCAACGACGGAGGCTTCAACGGCTTCTTCTTCTCGGAGGTAGAACGTATGGAGTTCAGCAAGGTGGACACCCTTGGCGTCACCCATTTCGACTATGTCGTACAGGAAATCCAGACGGCCGACTCGCTCTATCGTATTCCCATCTCGGCTATCGACAGCGTGTCGTTCGTTACCCCGAAGACCGTCTATAAAAAGGATGTGGCAGCCACGACCGAAAGTCAGCTATGGGACTATGTCGTGGGCAGCGACTCCATCAGTCGCCTACTGCTCTCCAGCAGTATGCCTGCCTCGCTCATGCCAAGCGTGGGCGACAAGCTGGTTACCACCAAGAGTCGCGCCTATCTGCCTGGTGGCTTCTATGGCGTGGTATCGTCTGTCAAGAACACGGCCAACGGCACGGAGATTCTGTGCAAGAGCGCCAGTCTGACGGAGTTCTTCGACCGTCATATCTTCAAGGGCGGCATGGAACTCACAGCCCCTGGCGTTGCCTCTTCTCGTCGTGCTGGCGAAAGCGGAAATACCTATCATGAGGAACTGGAGCCGATAGAAGGCGAGATTGAGTTGGAAAAGGAATGGGAACTGGTGGATAACTGGAAGTTCACGGGCACTGGCACCATCGGCGCCAAGATTACCCCCGACGTCTATATCCATGCCTTCGGCTCTGTTGACCCCGCAGCAGGCCTTAACACCGATATGTCCCTTCACCTGAAGGCCGACAGCGAGTTAGACCTCAGCATCAAGGGCGTGCTGGAAGGCAACATCGACTACGAACTGGCACAGTCTAGGAAATGGATTCCCGACACACCGTTCTTCATCGTCACCAAGGGTGGTATCAACAACACCATCTCGGGCGAGATGGAGTTCAAGTACCACTTCGAGAATACCTCCACAATCATCGGTGCAGCCCAGTTCAACGAGGGCCTGTTCTACAACAACATGATGACCCACATGGAGTATAAGAACATGGGCAGCAAGCAGGAGTTCGAATGTACGGGTACCGTCACCGCCAAGGTAGGTCCCTACTTCACGCTGGCTCTGGTGATTGCCCATGAGGACTTGGCAAAGCTGGAAGCCCGCGTTGATGCCGGACTGCAAGCCATCATCTCAGCACAGATCAAGAAGTCCGACTGGGACTTGGTCTTCGGCGATGAAAGCAACACGGCACTCTACGATGCCCTCAACCGTGACGGCAGCGTAAAGACAGGTCTCTTCGGCACAGGTGTGCTCAACGTGGGATTCATGAAGGAGGAAGAGAAGCTGGCCGACCTCTTCGAGCTGGAGCGCGGCTTCGACTTCGAGGGCGGACTGGTGCCGAAGTTCGAGACACCCACTGCCTACTACAGTTCCGAGTCAAAGACCCTCTCAGTCTTCGGAAAAGCCAAGCGTAAGGTGCTGACGCCCGTTTCCTTAGGCTTCGCCATCTACGACATGGATGGCAAGCAGGTGGGCAATATTGAATGGGCTGAAGACCACTATACCGACCCTGGCGATCGTGATTACTTCACCTTCAACAAGGAAATCAGCAACATCCCCGTTGGCTGGTATAACATCCACCCCGTTGTCAATCAGTTCACCAAGGACATGCTGGCTAAGCCCGCCTATAAGTTCTATGCCGGCGAGCGCACGCTGAAGGTCACCCCCGACTCTCTGGGCTTCGACTACCAAGGCGGCACAGGACGTGTCAAGGTAGAGAACACCCTGAGTCCTAACGCTTTCAGCATCAACATCATCGATGTTGCCAACTGGGTAAGTTACGACCGTGATGGCGAAGAACTCGTTGTCACCGTGAAACCCAACGAGACTACGCAGCGTCGCCGTACCACCGTCAACGTCATTGCCAGCGAGCCTAACACATGGAACTCCATCACTCGCAGCATCACCATCACGCAGGACATCGACCCATCACTCATCGGACTGCTCCCCACCGAAATCAAGAGTAGCAGCATCTGTAGTGACTATGCGCCTGACGACCGCGATGCCTATTATGTAGATATGTACTCTACAACCAATCGAGAAACCGATTGGGGTCCTGCAGGCACCACCGTATGCTTCGCCAAGTTCCCCATCGACCGCAATTCCAACGATGTGAAAGAGATGTTCCAAAAGGCCGTGCTGAAGTACAAGGAAGACGGCAGTTTCAGCGCCGATGTTGACGGACTCACCATCACAGGCCAGTTTGAGCCTCGCAAGAAGGGCGAACCGTGGCTCAAAGGCTCAGGCACCTTCACCATCAACTCAGCGAAGCCCGACCACCGCAAGACGGCAGAGGAATACAGCGCTATGTGGCGAACATCGAAGGCCTTCTATAACGACATTCTGGAGACCTACAACCCCACCCTCGACGCAACGATGACCCGCCGCATAGATGGCACGTTCACCGTAGTCTATAACGAGAGCACCAAGCGCTACGAGTTCACCTACACGGGCACTGGCACCTATAGCTATGATGCCACCTGTGCCGACTTCATCAGCGGTCTGAACTTCGACTTTGGCGGATGGGATAATTGTCCGTCACCCAACGCCACCGTAACACGCACCATGAATAAAGTGGTGAATGGCGAAAGCGAACTGAACTACAGCATCATCTACGAACTGGTAGAATAACGAAGGCTTCACATCATTGAGGGGGGTAGACAATTTTCGTCTACCCCCTTCTTTTTTCCTTTCAACTGTGATGTCAGCCGAAAATTCGACCCGTTGACTTTTTTCATTTGACAATTAGTTTTTCTATTCGTTTCATCTGCGATATTCCAGTGTCTCATCGCTAAAAAATCATCGATTTCATCGGGTAAAAGACAACAGGTCTCTGTTACGCGTTACAAAAAGTTCACAGACATTGAAAAAACTTTGCGTATCATTCGAGAACCGCAACGGGAATGTTGTACCTTTGCTGACGAAATCAACCGACACAACTCCGAAAGTTGCGAGGCACAACTTGGCCAATTGGGCGGAACGACTTGGGAAGGTACGTTCGGACTACTTTGTTAAAGAAACCTAAAAAAACATGCATTTTCGTCATTTTTTCTTGTTTTTTCGAATATTTGTCAGTAAATTTGCAAAATACCATTAGAAATATTCTAACCTAATAAGTTTGGAACTTAACTAAAAAAATTAAGACTATGACAAAGAAAACCGTCTTAACCGTTGTATTACTGTTTCTAGTAACTACAGTATGCCATGCACACGCCTTAACACCTGAACAGGCCAACACCATTATCGTGATATTATCAATCATCGTGATTGTGCTCCTTATACTCGGAAGCTACAGTCTGCATTTCAGCAGGGTGGTCTATCGCCGAAACGAGCAGCTGAACCGCATACTTAATGCGCTGAACGACTACCGCGCCATCGTGGGCGAAAAAGAATTGTCGCTTGACGAGCTGGAGAAGTTGCTCAAGGAAAGACAAGCGAATCAGAAAACCAACAAGCCCATTCCAACGGGAGAGGCTCAGTCCTTCTTTGTAAAAATGGACGCGCGTGTTAACAAGGAGAAGCCCTTCACGGATCCTGATTTCAACCAGCAGGCGCTGGCAGAGTTTATGGAGGTTGACTTGGAAACATTCTGCAAGTTGGTGCCTCGCTATTCCGACCCCGACAGAACACTTGAGTATATCAACTCCCTGCGTGCAGAGTATGCCGCAAGGGTGCTCATGGAGCCATCGGAATGCTCGCTGGACGACATTGCCACGAAGTGCGGCTTCAAAAGCACATCAGCATTCAATACCGCGTTCAAGTTTGCCTTCGGTGTCCTGCCAGCTGACTATCTGAACAGCGTGAGCCAGATGTTTAAGAAAACCAAGAAGCCATTCTTCTCAGCTTTCACTAAGATTTTCTTTTCCGTGTGGACTTTTCTTCTTACATCGTGAGACGCATAGAATAAAAAAAGTTTAAAAATTGTTTGGAAAGTCGGAATAATTTGTTTATATTTGCAGGCGAGTAACAGTTAATCTATAAACTACTACGCCATATGAAGAAAACTAGACACCGACTTTCGTCATGCTGCGCAATGCTGCCGGATGCCTTGTTGACGGCTATCATTGCACTGGTTTTACTGAGTATTCCCCAGACCATACACGCTCAGGAGTGGACGGTCGTAGAACTACCCGACACGTATGCCGAAGTGCCTGCACTTATACAGGAGCAGTTTGGCTGTACGTATGAAGAACTGCCTGAAAAGAAGAACATCACCCATCTGCGCATCGTAGGAACCGACTTCGGCCGCACTGACTACAACAATGACGGTCGTGAAGCGCTAAGGGCCTTGGCCAGAAAAGCGATAGTCATTGACATGTCGGAGCTGAAGGACAACCCTGAGACGCAGCAGTGGTATGCCGAGAGCGATTGGTACAAGGATGATTATCCCGGTCCTACCAGTGCTACGGAATACATCGCCTTAGGTGCTGATTCCGTGGAGCATTTCATCTTCCCCAAGACGCTCACAAGGATTAGTAACACATTGGGAGAGAAAAGGAAACTGACACAGGTGACATGGCCCAACCAGGTAGTTGAGCTATCATCATCCTTGTTCTATAACTGTCGCAGTTTGAAGCAGATTGCTATTCCAGAAGGTGTAACCCAGTTGTCATCGGGCATCTTTAGCAATTGTCAATCACTCACCAGCATTACCCTACCTTCTACGCTGAAAACCATCGATGAGAAGGCATTCGAATTCTGCAGCGCACTGGAAAGCCTCACCCTGCCCGATAGCGTAGAGACCCTAGGATTCCGCTGTTTCATCTACTGCGAAAAGCTCAAGGACATCACGCTGCCCCAGACCATCACAAAGATAGGTGACGATGCGTTCTATTACTGCAAGTCATTACCCACTGTGACCCTGCCCCCAAGAATCAAGGCCATCAGTAACAGCATGTTTTGTGGCTGCGACTCGCTCACCAGCATCGTCATTCCCGACAGCGTGGAGACCATCAAGAATTCTGCCTTCTACCAGTGCAAGGCCCTGAAGCGCATCACCATGCCTGCGGGACTGAAGAGCATTGGAGGCTATGCTTTCTATGAGACTGGCTTGGAGGAATTTGACATGCCCGATTCCGTCAGCTCGATAGGTGAGCATCTCTTTGATAACTGCATGGAGCTGCGCCGCGTACATCTTAGCAGAGCGCTGACCACCATTCCCACTCAGTGTTTCGGCGATTGTCAGCTACTAGAAGAGGTCAACATACCGTACCGCGTGACCCGCATTGAGGACGACGCCTTCTTGCGCTGTTACCAGCTGCCATCGCCCGTACTTCCCGACGGTATTACGCACATTGGCGCAGGTGCTTTCCGTGAAACCTGTTTCGACTACATCACCCTGCCCAAAAACCTGCAATTCATTGGTGGCGAGGCTTTCCGCTATAGTCATCTGAAGAGCATTGATGTACCTGCTAAGGTGGTGGAGATAAAGAACGGTGCGTTCCAAGACTGCGACAGCCTGAAGCACGCCACACTGCCCGAAGGACTGCTCTATCTGCACGAGTGGGCTTTCAGCGACGATGATCTGCTGGAGGATGTCACCCTGCCCAGCACCCTGCGCTTCCTTGGTGGATATGTGTTCCACTATAACAAGAGCAAGAAGAGCTACGTGCAGCCACCGCTCATCAACACGGTACCAAGCAGTATTTGCAGTAACTGCGACAGCCTGACGAGCGTAACCCTTCACAGCAACGTGACGCTCATTGACGGCAGTGCCTTCAACCTATGTCCGAAGCTGACGCGCATTGACTTGCCGGAGGGACTGGAAGTCATTGGCACTTGGGCATTTGCAGAGACAGCACTGAAGGAGATAAACCTACCCGCATCGCTTAAGAAGATTGAAGAGCGTGCCTTCTGTGATATTGACGCTAGTCGCGTAGTAGTGCCCGAAGGCGTGGAGTACATCGGCGACAGAGCCTTCTACAGCAAGAATTTACGCTATGTAGATTTCCCCAGCACCGTAGCGTTGCTGGGCGGCTTTGCATTCCAAGGTGACGGCGGTGCCTGCGACAGTATCATACTGCGTGCAGCCGTGCCACCACGCAACTGGGGTGACCTCTACCGCACATGGCTTACCGGCTCGCTATACGTACCCGAGGCATCAGTCAATGCCTACAAGCAAAACGAAGGCTTCAACACGAGCTTCACCAGCATCAAGCCGCTGAAGGGCTACGCGCCAGAGAATATAATTGTAGCAACACCTGCCAGCACTGACTCTATCTGGTTCCCCACGCCAGCCAATGCCAACCTCACCATTGCCTATAATCCTGATTACAGCGACGGTTTCTATGGCGGTCATCTGCATGTGGGCAAGAACACCAACTGGCCCGTGAACCACCTGCGCTACGACTACCGCCTGAGTTGGAACGGCTGGGACGAGCAGGCCACGGCCACACTGATCAATGAGGGCACGATGACGGCTCAGACCATGGAGATGAACCTGGAATACGAGCGTAATCAGTGGTTCTTCTTCACCCCACCATTTGACATGAAAGCCAGCGACTTCACCTGCAACGACTCGCGCGCACCATTCGTGCTGCGCACCTTCAGCGGAGCCCAGCGTGCTGCCGGCAATCACTACCGCGTATGGCAGGACGTATCAGCCAACGACACGCTGAAGACTGGTCAGGGCTATATTCTGCAATATGGCGTCTATCGATACCTGACAGGCTATGACAAATGGAGTGACGCTAAGGACGACCAGATTTTCAACATGAAGGCATCGGCTCCGCTGCATACAATGGCACTCACTGCAAGCGATGTCACCATCCCACTGACTGAATACAAGGGACAATACGCCCATAACGAGGGATGGAACCTGATAGGTAATCCTTACATGGCTTATTTCGACATCAGCGAGCTGGAGACCGACGGTCCCATCCTCGTAGCAACGAAAGAACCCTACACCGCTCTGGAGGCTATCAGTCCGCTTGACGACAGGCACATTCTGCACCCGTTGCGCGCCTTCCTCGTTCAGCGCAGCAATAATCAGACGTCTGTGACCTTCCACGCGGCAGGACGACAGGCTGACCGACAGGTTCGCGAGGCTAGTACTAACGATTCGCGCTCACTACGCCGAGCCGCCCTGCGCCAGCAGCGCATTGTGTTTGACGCCATGTTGCAACGTCACACGGAGAAGGGCGACAGCCTCCTTGCCCGCACCCGCATCGTACAGACGCCTCGCGCCACAGAAAGCTACGATCGCGGACAGGATGCCCCCTTCATCACGATGGACGACAACGCCACAGCACTCTACAGCCGCACCAACGGACTGCGCTACAGCATGAACGAGCTGCCACTGACCACGGCCACCGTAGAACTGGGTATGCACCTGCAGAAAGCTGGTAGCTATACCATTGCCATGAACGTACGCGGCGAAGCATACCAGGGCTTACACCTATGGCTGAAGGACACAGAGACAGGCACAGAGACCGACCTGCTCACCGATAGCTACACCTTCACCGTGAGCGAGCCATGTACGCTGAACAACCGCTTCGTGCTAAGCCTCAACGACGGCATCACCAGCGTTCCGACGGTTGAAACCAAGACGCAGCAAGCAGCGCAGCAAATCTACGACCTGCAGGGCCGTCGTGTCAACACACCCGGTAAGGGACTCTATATCAAGAACGGAAAGAAAGTTACACAATATTAATATATAGCGACTATGAAACGACTACTGAGCACACTTTTCCTGTGTCTCGTGGCAGCCACGACGACACTCTATGCACAGCAGCAATATACGCTCACACTGAAAACCACGCCACAAGGCATGGCCAGTTTTACGGTGTACACCCGAAGCGCTGACGACTACCACTCAAACTATCGTGGTCAGGTCAGCACGTTAGAGGTGAAGGCAGGCGATGAGGTAAACGTCTATGTGAGAGATATTCCTACGGGATGGAAGATTAAGGAGTGGCGTCCTACCGAAGGATTTGCCGAAATCGACATCCATGATACGTATAATGAAGGTAGAAAAGATGATATCTATGTCACCATGCCAGCCACAAACCTCACACTGACGGCTGTCTTGGAATATAATCCTGAAAATCCCGACAACCCGCTGCCCAACGCATGGTATCCCGATGAGGGAAAGTTAGTCATCGACTACATGAACGAAAGGCTTTTCAATGACGTGGTTGGGGAGTTTATTCCCGATGAGAACTTGAATCTTGTAAATTCTATTATCATAAGCGGACGTCTGAGCAGTTCAGACTATAACATCATAAGTTATCTGACTGCTGAAGACTATCCGTCGTTGACCTATGTCGATCTCAGCCGCATGGAATACTATGAAAACTGGTACATCTCCAATATGCAGGAACGCCCCTGGCTGCATGTACTTTTGCCAGCCTGCGTAAAGGGATTCAGTTGGGGAGCCTTCGATGGGACCTTCCTTGACGATCTCACGCTCTACGCCACCACGCCACCAGAACTAAGCTATACGGAGGAAGACGACGGAAATGGCAATTACTACAAGAAGCAGGACGTATTCCCGTCAACAAACCTAACGGTATATGTGCCAGAGGAAGCCCTGCCACTCTATAAGGCCGACCCGCTATGGAAAGACTTCGACCTGCAGCCCATCGTTGAGGATGCCGCCAACCTGAATGTCAAGGTTCAGACTCCTAACGGCAACATGAAACCTTATTGGGGCATGACGCTACAGGCAACAAACATCAAGAGTCAGGCCACCAGATCATTGATTATCGGTAGCCGTGAGGAGTACGCATTCACCACCCTGCCCAAGCACACCAGCTATGACGTTCGTTTGCTGAGTCGCAGTGGTGCCGTGGTGACACAGGCTCGCAATGTACTCATTGACGATAAGGATGCCAGAGTGGAACTCACGAACCCGCGTCGTCCCTACACCGTACAGTTTAATGCCAGCAACGGCGAAACGGCTCTCAACAGCAATCAGTTTGACTGCCTATGGCTCACTGAGGACGGCAACATCCTGCTGCGTGGCCCTCAGCAGATAGAGAGCATACTGGAGGGTGAAAAGATTCAGCTCATTTTCAACCTCACGGACAAGGAGTTGAAAGCCAACTACCGCGAGCGTGACACCATCAGCATCACCCCCACGGCACCAACTGGCAACGCTACGACCTACACGGTAGATTATCAAATAAAGCCCATCCCCACGCATCGTCTCACCACATTGGTGAAACGTGCTGACGGAGAGTTTATGGGCAAAAGAACAGCCACCATTGTCATCCATCATTCAGCTACAGGTCAGCAGGTACGTCGCCTGGAGTTCAACACACTGGCTGCCGGTGGCGCACTGACCAGCGGTGAGCAGGAGCCACTGCCTGAGGGTGAGTATGACGTGACTGCTAGCATTGATGGCGCGAATATGACCACTGTCACTCAGCACCTCAGTCTGTACACTGACCAGACGCTTACCTTCAGTCTGAGCGAAGCCAAAGGTAGTACCATTAACCTGAAGTGGACTCACTATGGCGTAGCCGAAGAAGGAGCCGAGGCTGACACAGCAGAGAAGAATGAGAAGAATGCGTACGATGCTGCCATCACCCTGCGCGACATCACCAACGGACGTACGCTCACCGACTTTGCATTTACTGCTACAGGCAACCTGCGACTGAAGGAACTGCTGGAGCCTGGCACCGTAGTAGAGTTGACACTGGGCAACATTACAAACGCCCAGTATGCGCCCGCCGTGATGACAGCCAAGGCCGATGCAGAAGGTAACCTGAGCTATAACGTCATCACACGCGACTACGGCACACTGCTGACGACCTTTGCCGCCACAGAATGTAGTCGTGTGTCCATACGCGTTTACGACGCTCAGGGACAACTCGTCTCAGCCGGCAATGCCACCACCACGGCGAAGAGCTTCAGTCAGTTGCCCGACGGTGACTATACCGTAGTGATGATGGAGGGTAGCACCATAGCCGATGCCATGAATAAGATGAGCGACATAGAACAATTCCTGAAAAAAGATATCGACTATGTGGCAGAGCAAGTGAAGGTAAGTTCGGGTCTAACCGCAGTAGCGCAGTTTAGTACTGTGCCGGCGTTAAGTGACAATGCCCACCTTTACACCGACGATGACAACACCCGCATAACGCCGAAGAAGCCAGCCATCAACATCGGTACCTACCAGACATTGTCAACACTCGTCGTATTCCGACCAGAATACAAAAGCCGTATCAGTCAGCCCAAGGTGGTCATCTCACTGCCCGATGATGCCGAAATGCGCTTTGTAGAAGGTTCGGTCATCGTTGACAATCTCAAGGCTGATTATTCTATCAATGATGGTGAACTCACCATCCCTATCTTAGAGAAGCGTCTGTTGCGTTACTGCATGGTACCTCATGCCGCTGGCGAGCATAGCATCTGTGCACGCGTATCCTTCCTGCTGGACGGCATACCCACGGAGCAGCCACTGCCAGTAGCATCGTTTACGGTGAACGAGGCTGACATCTACGTTTATGATGTAGCGGCATCAGAACAAGTTGACGTGAGCGGTACTGCCATGCCACAGGTTCCCGTTACCGTATTTGTCAACGGTGAACAGGCTGGCACCACGACGAGTAACATCTATGGCGCATGGAACATGGCGGTAACGCTGACCAACACCTACAACTTGGCTTCCAACTCTATCTACGCACAGTTTACCGGCAGCGATGGATATACCCTGCAGACGGAAACAAAGGAAGTCACTATTGATCGCAACTGCATACGACCGCAGAACGTACGCATGAGTCATTACAACCAATGGATGAAGGCCGAGCAAGTGGTCAATTTCGATGTAGTAAACAACACCGTGGATGCTACCGCGTATAATTTCTACCACGAAGCAGAATTTACCTTCGAGGTGACACTCAACAAGAAAGACTCCACAGACATTGACAACGTATTACTCTATGTGTACATGAGTGGCGGCCAGCGCCGACTGCTCTTCCCAAAATACAATGAAAAGACTGGCACATGGATAACTTCCGACATATTCGACGCCAAAGGTCTTCCTTCACAGGTTCGTGTCTATGTAGAGGAACATGCACAAAAGGTATTAGGCGACCAAATACTACATGACCGCATTCACGCCTATGATGATCTTGCTGATTTAATGAACAGCGAAGACCCAGAATTGAAAGACATCTTCGAAAAGCTAAACAACAGCCCAGAGGGTAGCGCCGAGGAAGAGGATGCTATGCGTCAGTTGATGATTCGCAATGGCGTGGACCCCGACCAATCCATGAACGTTCCCACATTGCCTGATACACCTGAGGCAAGAGCTCAATGGGAGGCTGAAATGGACGCTCTTCTGGCTGCTTTCGATGATTATGATACTGAATTTAATCAAATGGCTGCTGAGGGATACTTTACTCTTGAAACAACGCCTATGAATGAATTGGGTACGGTTTTCGGAGGCTACAATTTCTCAAAACTAAGCAGTAGCACACGTGAGTATTACGAGGCACGAGCACGCGGAGAGCACCGTGCTGCACCTGCCGCCGGCCCCAATGAAGAAGAGTATATCGTCAACCTAGAGAGCGGTGAGAAGATTTATTATCGCCTGCATGACAACGGCTACGTCATCGTCATTCCGCATGAGGATCTGCAGATAACCTGCGACTATGCAGCTATGGATCCTGAGATACAAACTTCCATAAACGGACTGCGTCAAGAACTGAAAAACTTAGCCAAACTTAAACAGCAGGCACCCTACCGCGCCAGCGATCCAACCTTCTCCAGGGAAGTGGCGCGAATCGCCAAAGAAATTGACTGGTGGATAGAAAAGATTAACGGCCTCGTTGGAGAAATTGAGGCCGCAATCCAGATGAAAGCATCGTATGGCGTTGAGAATATTGACAAAAACGTGAAAACGATTCACAAGAATACCATGGCAGCATGGGATAAGTTCCATTCCTCTAATCAGAGTTGGGGCGTTGGGGCTTACCGCCAAGCTATGAAGATTAAAGGCCAGCACTCCGCTAACCAACTGGAAAAGCTACGACTGGGAAGGATAAAACTGGAGAAGCTCAGTTCAATATGGAATAAAATCGGAGTTGCCAGCAAACTGCTGTCGGTATTATCAATCATCTCCGACTATACAGCATTTATTGAAAGCTTTGAACAGGTAGAAAACCTCTACTATTCCGTGCCTAATCCCTGTGAAAAGAATCAAGCAAAGGCAGATGCACTGCGCAGTGACATTGACAAATGGGGCACTGCCCGATTAGTTCAGAAGGGTACTGCCATTGTTAGCGATGTAGCGTCATTCGCTTCGGGTGTAACAGCCCTCGCCACACTCATCATGTCCGGAGGTTCTGGCGCTTTAGTAAGTGGAGGTGAAGCTGCATTATCATTCGGTCTCTCTACCGCCAACTGGATTAGCAACGAGGCCAGTGACTACTTATGGCCAAAATGGATAAGAGACTGGGAGAAGCAAATTAACGAACTGAAGTGTAAAGATGACTCCATAAAATGTCCGGCAAAGAGGTTAAACTTTGACAACAACAATGAACTAGGTCAAGCGGCTGCAGGCCCTGGCGGTGGTGGCGGCGGTAAGAAAAAAGGCGAATGTCCGAATGATGAATGTAACAAGACTAGGAATACCAAGAAGAAAGATGGCCCTGGTGGATGTCCTGGACCTCCTCCCCCACCACCTCCTGGTACAACCCCCATCATGGACCCCTCTGGCTATGTTTATGAGGCAGTAGCTTCCAACCGTGTAGAAGATGCGTTGGCCAGCGTTTACTACAAGGAGATTTATGAAGATATGTATGGCGATGATCAGGAACGCACCGTACTATGGGATGCCGAGAAGTTCGGACAGGTGAACCCCATGCTGACTGACCAAAACGGTGAATATGGCTGGGATGTGCCGGAAGGACTATGGCAGGTACGTGTAGTAAAGGACGGCTATCTGACCACTGAGTCGGAATGGCTGCCAGTACCTCCACCACAACTCGACGTGAACCTCAGCATGATACAGCCAACAGCACCTGAGGTGAGCCGCGTCGTGGCTACCGAGCAGGGTGTGAAACTTCGCTTTGACAAGTACATGAAGCCGCAGCACCTCACTACGGAAAATATCTTCCTGACACGCGATGGTCAGTTGCTTGAGGGAACGATAAGACTCCTTGACGCTGCACTGACGCCTGACAGCACTAGAAGCTATGCACGCAGCCTGCGCTTTGAGCCTACTCAGCCCCTGAAGCTGAACGAGAAGGTACGCCTCACGGTAAAGAGCGGCATTGAAAGCTATGCCAACGTAGGTATGCTGCAGGACTTCACGCAGGAATTCGATGTGGAGAGTCGCGTGAGCCAGATTGTGGCCGACTCCGTAGTAGGTATCATGTATGACAGCGACTACACGCTGAATATCAGCGCACTGCCTGCCGAAGCTGCCAAAGGCAAGAAGGTGAAAGTAGAAAGCCTCAACCCAACAATCGCTGCCATCAGCGGCGCTAGTGAGACTGACGGAGCTTCTACTGAGATTACCCTCGATGCCAACGGACAGGGCTCTATCACCATCAATGGTAATAGCTATGGCACCACAGCCATCAGTCTGACACTGGCTGACGACAAGGAGGTACAGGCGATAACCATGGTCAGCGTGAAGGATGCCAACGACATGGTAGCCAAGAAGCCAACGGCCTCACGTATCAATGGTACGGAAGTGCCCTATGGTGGAAAAGTACAACTGCGCTGCGAGACGCCAGGTGCTACTATCTACTACACGCTCGACGGCTCATGCCCCTGCGACAATCCTGAGCGCATACGTTATGAGATGCCTATCACCATCGTTGGTAAGACTACCATCAAGGCTATCGCCATAGCTCCTGGTTATGCAGAGAGTGACGTGGCTACCTTCGACTACCTGCTGAAGGCCGACCCGCTGTCTATTACTCCTGCCCAGTCAACCAAGTTTAAATCTTCAATCTATTCTCTGCAAGGTATGAAGATGAAGCCTGGTCAGCAACTGCGAAAAGGAATCTACATTCAGCAAGGTAAGAAAATTATCGTAAGATAATCTTTTTGACGCTTTTTCCTAAAATTCCCGAACAACATGCAGTTTGTTCGGGAATTTTTTGTAACTTTGCCCACAGATAACAACAAAAACGTAACAATATGCAATTATTTGACGTTTATCCCCTTTTCGACGTCAACATCGTGAAGGGCGAGGGATGTAAAGTATGGGACGACAAAGGTCAGGAATACCTGGACCTCTACGGTGGTCACGCCGTGATTAGCATAGGCCATTGTCACCCACACTACGTAGAGAAGATGACAAAGCAGTTGCAGACGCTGGGCTTCTATAGCAACTCCGTACAGAACAAGTTGCAGGTGGAGTTGGCAGAGCGACTGGGTAAGATTAGTGGTTACGAGGACTACCAGCTGTTCTTGGTGAATAGTGGTGCCGAGGCCAACGAGAACGCGCTGAAGCTGGCATCGTTTAAAACAGGCAACATCCGCGTGCTGTCGTGCGAAAAGGCCTTCCACGGTCGCACTTCACTGGCTGTCGAGGTGACCAACAACCCCAAGATTGTGGCCCCCATCAACGATAACCATCACGTGCGCTTCCTGCCCCTCAACGACATTGAGCCTTGGGTGCGCGAGTTGAGTCGCGGTGGCATTGCTGCTGTTATCCTAGAGTGCATTCAGGGTGTGGGCGGTATTCAGATGGCCACACCAGAGTTTGCTCAGAAACTGGCCTATGCCTGCAAGCGCTATGGTGCCGTGCTGATTTGCGATGAGATACAGTGTGGCTACGGCCGAAGCGGTAAATTCTTCGCTCACCAGTGGCTGGGCATCAAGCCCGACATCATCACCGTGGCAAAGGGCATCGGCAACGGTTTCCCCATGAGTGCCGTACTGATTTCGCCTGAGTTCAAGGCCGTCTATGGACAGTTGGGCACCACCTTCGGCGGTAACCATCTGGCATGTACAGCAGCCCTGTCGGTTATCGACGTGATGGAGCAGGAGAACCTGGTAGAGAATGCCCGCGAGGTGGGCGACTACCTAATGGAGAAGATTCGCAACCTGAAAAACGATAAGATTAAAGAGGTGCGCGGTCGCGGCCTGATGATTGGTATCGAGCTCTACACACCGCAGAAGCCCGTACGCCAGCGTCTGGTTTACGAGCAGCACGTCTTCACAGGCTGCTCAGGCGAGAATGTGCTCCGCCTGTTGCCACCATTGACCTTCACCAAGGCCGAGGCAGATGAATTTGTAGAACGTTTACAGAAAGCATTATGAAAATATCAGTGATAGGCGCAGGTGCCATGGGCGGCGCCACCGTAGAAGGCATGATTAAGGCCGACTACTTCGACAACAAAGACTTGATGGTAAGCGACCCCGCAGAGGTCGTACTGAAGAAATTCTCGGCACAGGGCATCCGCACCACCACCGACAACGCAAAGGCTGCGAAAGAGGCCGACGTGGTGATAGTATGCGTAAAGCCCTGGTTGGTAGAAACCGTGCTGACAGGTATCAAGGAGAGCCTGAACCCCGAGAAGCAGATTCTCGTGGTGATTGCCGCTGGTGTGAAGTCAGCCAGCATTCAGGAATGGCTGGGCGCACAGTGTCCCCCACTCTTCCTCTGCATCCCCAACATCGCTATTGCACAGCTGGCTTCGATGACGTTCCTGGTTCAGTGTGGCGCTGTATCACAGCACCAGACAGAACAGGTGAAGGCCATTTTCGATGCGATGGGTAACACCCTGTTTACTGACGAGGCTCACCTGGCAGCAGGCACTACCCTCGCCTCTTGCGGCATCGCCTATGCTATGCGCTATGTCCGTGCAGCATCTGAGGGCGGCGTGGAACTGGGCTTCAAGGCCGACCAAGCCAAGGAGATTGTGATGCAAACCATGCTGGGTGCCGTGAAGCTCTTGGAAGCCAGCGGATTGCACCCCGAGGCAGCTATCGACTTGGTAACGACCCCTGGCGGCGTGACCATCAAGGGACTGAACGAAATGGAACATGCAGGTTTCACCAGCGCAGTTATTAGAGGACTAAAAGCAGGAGCAAAGTAAAATATGGACGAACAACTGAAACAGATAGGTGAGCGTCTGCGCGGATTGCGCGACGTGCTCGATATCCCCGTGAGCGAGATGGCTGACACCATCGGCATCTCAGCGGAAAAGTACGAAAAGATAGAGGCTGGCGAGATGGACATCACCATCTCTAACCTGATGAAGATAGCGCATAAGTATGGTGTATCAACCGAGGAGCTGATCTTTGCCGAGGCGCCCCACATGAAGTCATACTACGTGACACGTAAGGGTCAGGGCATGAGCATCGAGCGTACCAAGGCGTATAAATACCAGAGTCTGGTAGGTGGTTTCGTGAACCATAAGGCCGACGTGTTCATCGTTACCGTAGAACCCAAGCCCGAGGCTCAGGTGGTGTACAAGAACTCGCACCCAGGACAGGAGTTCAACCTGGTACTGGAAGGAAAGATGGAGCTCTACATCGCTGGTAAGACCATCGTACTGGAAGAGGGCGACAGCATCTACTTCGACGCCACCAAACCCCACGGCATGTTGGCTATGGGCGACAAGGCCGTAAAATTCTTAGCATTTACTGTAGAATAAAGACCCCATGATAGAGAGATTTTTAAAGCAGACACATTTCGAGTCCGTTGAGGATTACAATAAGAATTTGGAGTTCATCATCCCTGAGCACTTTAACTTTGCTTACGACGTGATGGACGCATGGGCTGCAGAGGCACCTGAGAAACTGGCACTGCTTTGGACAAACGACCAAGGCGAGGAAATTCGTGCCACATACGCACAACTGAAAGAGCAGAGTGACCAGGCTGCTTCATACCTGCAGTCGCTGGGCATTGGCAAGGGCGACCCCGTAATGCTCATTCTGAAGCGCCGCTATGAGTGGTGGATCATCATGTTGGCCCTGTGTAAGATTGGTGCTATCGTGATTCCTGCCACCCACATGCTCACGAAGAAAGACATTATCTATCGTAACACGCGTGCCAGTGTGAAGGCTATCATCTGCGTGGACGATGCTTACGTCACGGGGCAGATTCAGTTGGCTATGTCAGAGAGTCCCACCGTGAAGCAATATATCACCGTGACAGATCACGGCAAACCCATTCCTGAAGGTTTTCGCGATTGGCAGGCAGAGTGGAAGAATGCGCCGAAGTTCGTGCGTCCTGCCTTTGTCAACAACAACGAAGACACGATGATTATGTACTTCACCAGTGGTACCAGCGGCGAGCCAAAGATGGTGGCTCACGACTACCTCTATGCGATGGGACACCTCACCACGGGCTGCTTCTGGCATAACCTTCATGAGGGTTCGCTGCACCTCACCGTAGCTGATACGGGTTGGGGTAAGGCCGTTTGGGGTAAGTTCTACGGACAGTGGTTTGCTGGTGCAACGGTATTTGTGTTCGACCATGAGAAGTTCAATGCCGACACGCTGCTGCGCCAGATGGAGAAATACAAAGTGACCTCGTTCTGTGCACCTCCTACCATCTACCGCTTTATGATTCGTGAGGATCTGTCGAAGTACGACCTGTCTTCGCTGCAGTACTGCTGCACAGCCGGCGAGGCACTGAACCCAGCCGTTTTCGATAAGCTGAAGGAGTTGATAGGCCTCAACATCATGGAAGGCTTCGGACAAACCGAGACCACCATGACGCTGGGTACCTTCCCATGGATGAAGCCGAAGCCAGGCTCTATGGGTATTCCCAACGCCCAGTACAACATCGACCTGATTCGTGCCGACGGTACGCCGTGCGAAGATGGCGAGAAGGGTGAAATTGTGGTTCGCGTGGGCGACAAGAAACCCGTAGGACTCTTCAAGGGCTACTATCGCGACGAGGAGAAGACTCGCGAGGCTTGGCACGACGGGCTCTATCACACGGGTGATATGGCTTGGCGCGATGAGGATGGCTACTACTGGTTCGAGGGTCGTATCGATGACGTCATTAAGTCTTCTGGTTATCGTATCGGTCCGTTCGAAGTAGAGAGCGCCCTGATGACTCACCCTGCCGTCGTAGAATGTGCCATTACGGGTGTACCCGATGATGTGCGTGGTATGGTGGTCAAGGCTACCGTAGTGCTGGGTAAGGAATGGAAGGACAAGGCTGGCGATGACCTGGTGAAGGAACTTCAGCAGCACGTCAAGAAGGTGACTGCTCCCTACAAATACCCACGTATCATCGAGTTTGTTGACGAACTGCCAAAGACCATCAGCGGAAAGATTCGTCGCGTAGAAATCAGACAGAAAGACAGTCAGAAATAACACTTTAAATACCTTATGCCTATGAAAAAGATCCTGTTTTTAATCATCAGTGCCTTGTTCCTAACAATTAGCAGTTGGGGGCAGGGTGTTGCTGCAAATGCGCCCAACAAGAAGTTGGAGACGCCGTATTTCTATTTCGACAATCCTGATGGAACCATCGAGATGTATCCTGAGTATGGCATCGCAG
>Ga0265298_10002244_pt1 | contig 27158 bp, 59 predicted proteins | sample AusTroGonzalo_MG_3_FD_193486 | JGI IMG/M metagenome (GOLD analysis project Ga0265298, IMG submission 193486) | Bovine rumen microbial communities from tropical cattle in Woodstock, Queensland, Australia - Gonzalo_01 | ecosystem: Host-associated > Mammals > Digestive system > Stomach > Rumen ...
GGGTGAGTGATTATAAATTCACAATTTCCTGGTAGATAAGAACTTGGTACTTTAATTACTGGTACTCCATCTATTTCTCCAACTACTCCCTTATAAGATAATTTAGTAGCCATATCACCAGTTTTAGTGAATGAAGAATCTTGCTTAATTGCTTTGTAGAATGAAGTGTTTACAAATGCAATTCTTCCTTCTGTTGGTACTAATTTGTTGTCTAATACTTCTTGTCCATCTAGGAATTTTTCATAAGCATTTGCTTTTGAGATTGCTCCTGTACCATATTGGCTATTTGCAACTGATGCTGCTGCAATTTTTTCTAATACTTGTTTATCTTGAGCTGGTACGATAACTTGATCGATTTGTCTTTTTAATGCTCTTCCTGCATCTTTTACATTTAATTGGTCTTGGTTATTTCCTTTATCAATAGTAAATGTAAATGATTTATCAGTTGTTAATTGATAAGTGTCAACTTCATCTTGTAATTCATTTGGTGAACCATAACGGTTAGTTCCTGTTCTTGAATAGTTATTTAGTGATACTGTTGGAATACGATAGATTTTAATTGTATCTACTCCATCAAAATTATAATCGTTGTTTACTGCTGGTGCTGTAAATGATGCCTTTTTAAATGCTTCATCTACTTTCTTTTCATATTTTGCAGCTAAATTTACTGCCCTTTGTCATCATCCTTTCTTATTCGTTGAATCCTTCTAAGAAGAAGTCAACTTCGTGTTTTTCATTTGTTTTTCCAGTAGATGTTATAGAACCTACTGATGTCTCTTTATTTTTTTCATTTGTTTTTGCTATGCTTAGTTGAGTTTCTAAATCTTTCATCTTCCACTCCATATAAGCCTCTGATAGACTTGTTTTTTCAGCTTTTTCAAAAACTTCTTTTGGAATTTTATCAGGGTTGACATCTGGGAATCTCTTTAAGAAATCCTCATATTCTTTGTTTTTCTCTGCTTCTTTTTTAGCAGCCTCTCGCTCATCCCTAATTTCTTTTAATTCCTTTTGTAATTGCCTTCTTTGTTCTCTTCCAGCAATTAACTCTTTTGCAAGTGCCTCTGGCATTCCATTATCTACAAGTTCATTTAATTCGTTTTGTTCTTGTTCTCTTTGTTGATTTTCCTCGTATTTTTCTACTCTATCCATGTACTCATCAACTGTGATACCTAAAGCATCTGCTTTTTCTTTAGCATACTTTTCTAGTCTGCTATTTTGTAGATTTTCTAGTTCTTGTAGTTTTTTATCGTAATTTAGCCCTTTTTGATAGTTTTCAATTAGGTTTTCGATTGAATCTACTTGAACATCTTCTTTATTGTACTTAATCTTTCCTGATAAAGCCTTTAATAAAGGTTCTAAATCTACTTCATCTTTAGATTCTTCTTCCTGAGGTTCGTTTGGTTGACTTTCCTCATTTGATTCATCCTCTGATGGTTCTGACTCTTCTGTTTCATTAATAACTTCATTATCAACTTCTGCAAAAAAGTCATCATTTGATTCCATTGTTTCTGTTGGTTTACTTTCAACAACTTCTTCCATTTTTTCCTCCTCTGCCTATGGTTGGGCTTTAGTATCTTATAGATACTTTTCTATCGCCTATTTTTAAGCAATAGAAAACTACCTATAAGGTAGTTATGATTATAGTTCTTTAGCAAGTTCTTTATATTCTTTTGCTCTCTTTTTTAATTCTTTAATTACTTTTTCTCTTACTTTTTTATCTTCAGTTAATTTTTTGTATTCTGTAAAAGAACGAATAGCATCTTCTACTTTCCATTTCATTTCCTGTTCTTTATTCTCTTTCATGTACGTGCTCCTCCTATTTGTTCTAATTCAGCCATTTTCTCTGCTGCATTTCTTCCTACTGATGTTTGTCCTTCCATTAAAGGTATTTGTCCTGTTTCTCCCATTTGTAAAGTTCCAGCTAATTCTTCATCGGTTGGCATAGGATTTTCCATATCTTCAACTTCATTATATCCTGTATTATCTTGTAATGCTCCCATCATCTCAAGAACTGTCTTTTCCATTTGTTCTGGATTTAATTGAGTTAGAGAAGCTCTTGTTTCAGGATCTAATGTATCCATATATTGTCCCATCAAGTTATACAATGCTTGTTTATATAAGTCTTGTTGTTCTATAGATGTAATTAATTCTTGTTTATTTGGTATTATTTCATCTGGAATACGTTTTAAATATTCTACAAATTCTATAAATCCGTTATTTAATAAGTTATCTAATGTTTGCACTGATGCTACTTCACTAAAGTATGATGCGTTTCCTACATCTGTTTTAACGTGTAACCACATATCTTTTAACTGACTAAAATCAAACATCTCTACTGTACGTTCATTATTTGGTCCTGTTACTACTACTGGTCTTATTCCATATTTAGTTCCCATCATATCAATAATAACTTTTCCACAATCTTCTACAAATTCATAAAATGCTGCTTTTACATTCTCTAATGGTACTGCTGCACTCTTTTGTATTGCTATAATTGCTGTTGCATTATTCATTGTTACATTTCCTAATGAAGCATCTCCTACTCCTAATGTTTCTTTTGTATATTGCATAGCAAGTTCAATAGCATTGATTATTTGTGTTGACATTGTTGCTGGTTCTAAATATCCTGCAACATTTCTTATAGGCTCTCCATTTAGGTTTGTAACTGGTATCTGAGCTCCTATTTCGTTTGTCCATCCTTCTATACGGTCTGCATCATAAACTCCTGTAGGAAAGGCTGTAAGCATTAAATGATAGATTACCATAGCAAACATTTTATTTATTGCTATTTGGTTAGGAATTATTCCTGTTGTTTCACTTCTACCATGATATGAACCTTTCACTTCTTCCCAGTTATTAAAACATACTGGATAATAACTAAATTCTGTATCTTTGTCTTTATAGATATATGTTCCTCTTACACTCTTATTTGCATATATCTTTCCATCTTTTTTATAATACTTGATGATATAAAGTGCTTTTTCATACCCTTTAGCATCATTTTCTACTTTTCCATTATCTCCCATTTGATATTCGGTTTCAGAATCACCTTTTATCGAATCTATATCTTTAGAACCGTTCTTTTTTGCTTCTTCTTTTAGGTTTGATACTAAATCTCTTCCTACTAGAATGATATATGGTTGTTTTTCTACTTGTCTTGTATTAGGATTTCCAAAAATTACGTTTGTTGAATCTATTATTTCTGCTTTTATTAGTCCTTTTACATTTGGCATTGTCTTTTTAAATGGTTGTTCATCTAAATCAAAGTAAAAATGTAAGCACCAATCACCTGTATCAAACCCATCTGCTAGTAATGTACGACTTTTTGCATCAAATTTAATGTTTTCTAGTACATTTTTAATTTCTGCATTGGCTAAATCTGTATCTTTTACTTTTTGTTGCATCCTTAAATCGTTTGTTTGAGGTCTATATTCCATTGGTTGTATTGATATTGATATATTATCTGCCTTTAATGAGGCAATTTTAAATTGTTTTACTCTTTTTATTATGTTAAATACTGGTTTTGGTAGTCCATCTGCTACTACATTTCTCCATTGGTCTCCTGATGCAAAGGCTATATTTGTATCTATTACATCATAATAGTTCTTATCAGCCCCATATAGGCTCATATTGTACTTTACACCAGCTTCATATAATTCCCAGTCTTTTGTTTCCCTTTAATCACTCCTTCTTGCCTTTTAAAGCAGTTTCATATCCATATTCCATCATATTATTGAAGGATTCTCTTAATTTTTCTTGTTTTTGCTTCTCTTTTTCGGTTAATTGAGGTTTTGGTGCCTCTTTTTTTGAGTTTATTTTGTTTAATTCATCAATTTTCTTCTGTAATTTCTTTTTTTCTATAAATTCTAGTATATATAGTCCTAAAATTACTGCTAATAACACAATTTCCATATCTAACCTCCATATTTCATATAATCTTTTGTTGCTGTTGCCCCTGCTATTCCTAATATTCCTAATCTTCTTCTTTGTTTTCGTGATTCTTCATATCTAAGTTCTTCTTCTGTCATTATTCTTGTTGCTTTTGTACGTTCTATACAAAATCCTCTTATTGCATCTGGTGCATGGGTTAATTCATGGGGATTCTTTGCTACATCATTAGGGTTCTTTTCATCTCTTTGTACTACTGGTAGTGTTCTTATTAGGTTTATACAGGTATTAAATATTCTTAATTTACTTCTTCTTATTTCTTTTCCTGTTTGCTCATCTTTTTGTTTTACTATTTTTAAGTGCTCTTGTACTGCATACCATCCTACTATTCTATCATTGGATGATTTTGTTAATTTAACACCATTTTCTCTAAAAATCTCATAAGCACTCTTTCCTGTATCATTTCTACGATTCCACAAATCAGGTGGTGCATAAGAATATTTAATTTTATCTTCTCCATTTATCTCTAAAATACGTTTTGCTGCATCTGATATGATTAAATCAGGTTCATATAGTTCTTTATAAACAAATTCATTCCCTCTTGGATCAATTGCTATCCAATAACAAGCTAACATATCAAGTCCATAGTCCATTGTACGGTATCTATCCCATTCTTCTGGTATTTCAAAAGGTTCTATTACATGGATTGAACGGTCAAAATCTTTAAAATATTGTCCATCAAATATATCCCAATTACCTTCTTTTAACGCTTTACGTTCTTTTTCAGGCAAAGCATCTAATCGTTTTACATAATCAGGATCGGATTCCATTAAGAATTTATTATCTGTTACAAAACTTGGTATGAATAGTCTTGTATTTACTTGACCTGTTTCCATTCTACATTCATGTATTTTTCCACTTGGTCCTATATCTACAAATCTTTCCTTTACCCACATGTGTCCTACTCCTCCAGGATTGGTAGAACTTTTTATTCGTTTAGGGTATCCATTCGCTCCTCTACAACGTGAAATCATATATACATACATATATTCCGTAAAGTGAGTTAACTCATCAAACCTTATACAATCATATTCTGCTGATTGGTATTGATATACATCATTTTCATTGTCTATATATCCAAAGTCTATTATTGAACCATTTTGAAATGTCCAAGTGTGCTTTGATGAGTTATATGATGCTATTTGTTTTGGATATAACTCTAATGATGTACGAATTATTGACCTTTCCAAATCTGGAAATGTTCTACGAAAGATTATTTGTTTACTTTTTTCATATTGTAGTGCATATATTAAAGCATCTACTAATTGTCCGTAAGACTTTCCTCCACCTGCTGCTCCTCCAAACAATGTTTCGAAAGCTTCACTATGGATAAATAAATCTTGTTTTTCTGTTATTCTTAAATCTAAGTCCATTTTATACCTCCTATGGTTGGGAGATTCATTGGTTGCAGAGGGAGGAATCGAACCTCCTACCTTTGGCTAAGGAAACCAACAAGCTGCCAATGCTCTACTCTGCTATATAAGAAGGCTCATCACCTTCTTCTAGGGGGTGAATTATGCCCTACTATCTGTGCCTTATAGACACCATAGAATAGATAAACCACAGTTAATATTCATCAATGTATAAGTTTGACTAACTGCGTTTGATAATACTTCAATACATTCCATAGTTGATATAGTATTTCTTATTTATCTACTCTATGCTACCCATAAGGATAGCACATACTTTACATTTTGCTATACATAGTACTCTTTATGAGTACTGTACTAATGATATAGGTTCAATATATTATTGCACTCGTAATAATATATCTTGACACCACAACCTAGTTCTAAACCTTTTGTGTCATCATTTATTTATCTTTGTTTTTTATATCATCAGTACACTATTCACAAATCTCCATTTCTACAAATTCAGTTTCATCTTTTACTGCTTTATGTGTTATCTCTGTGATGTGTTTTATATTGTCGTTTTCAAGTATCCCTAAGTTCTGCATACAATCTAGTATCGCTTTGACTGATTTATTATCTAGATCAGAACGTACATTCTTTATATGCCATGTAAAGACAAGTTTAATAGGATATTCAGTTATCGGAGGGATACTTTTTACAAACCAACTTATATCCCTCATTTCGGCTTTTTTATGTGAAGCTGCACCAAATTTATTCGCTCTACACTTAGCGATAGTATCATTCCAATTATCAAGTCTTAATGGTATCGTTACTTTCATCAAAACACCCTCTAAATCCTAATAGTTCCTCGGCTCTTTCTTCATTGACTTCTATCGTTTCCCCATAGTTTATATGGCGATTCTCTACAATATCATCAAATCCTAGCCAAGCTATACATTTTAATTTATATTTCTTCGCTTTATCTTTTTCATAATGACTCTTTGATGGTATAAATAACTCCTTATACCCATCTTCTATTGGTTTAAATGTGAAGTTTAAGCGTTTTTTCATTTTTTTAGCTATCTTCTCTACATTAAAATCGTCTATAAACAACGCATTTTTCCCATCTTTTATCCCATATTCATCAAAATATTTTAGATGTCTTGCTACTATTGGTATCCCTCTATATAGAGCCTCTTTTATCGTATATGAATCTCCTTCACATTCTGAAGGTAATACAACCCAATCTGCTAATTTTAAGAAGCCTGATACATCTAATCTATTCCTTATCCAAATTACATTTTTATTATGGAATATTGCATCATCTAAGTATTCATCAGTTGTTATAACAAACCATATAAACGGTGTCCCTTGATTTTCTAGTTCGTTTGCTAGTTGAAGCATTAATTCTCCACCCTTTTGTTTTGTAAGGCGTGTTGGAGAAACAATAACTAATGTATCTTTATCTTCTATATTTAATGGATTTCTACACAAACGATAATTAGTAGCATCTGTCATTAATGGGAATTTATCCATTTGCTCACGTGTGATGCACAAATATTCTTTTATCCTTGGATCTTGTGGTAATGGTCCCATAGCAGGATGTGTATAATCAGCATGTACTCCTTGATAGATTCCACATTTAGAACCTTTTGGTAGGTTCTCTTTCCATATCCTTTCAGGTAAATAGTCGATTATCGTTGTATCCCAGTTTATTATGGCTACATCACATTCTATAGGTTCATTCCTAAACTCATATACCTTACAAAACTCTTTTAGACGTCTCTTCTGGACAGGTGCTATCGTACGACAAACAACTGCTATATCCAAATCCTTATACTTCTTAATAAGTTCATACACATAGGTCTCAGCACTCCGCCTATAGGAGCAATATCTCTAACATAGACGATATTCTTGTGTCTTATTGGCATGGCACCACCTCCTCGTATCTGTAGATAAATCCCTTTGTTTGGGATATTTTACCTCTACAGCACTCCATTTTTTCTTAGGCCAATAGTATAATACCCTCTTTTTAATCTAGGAGTTAATATATTGCCTTTTCTATAGTTATATAAACTTTTAACTCTGCCTAAATTACTTACTTGGTATAAACCTTCGTAATTAGGTATATCTTTCCATGTTTCCATCTCTACCAACTCCCATTAAATGAGTGCCATGTCCATCCTTCATCTTTTGTGAAAAAATAAGACCTTGGATATACTGTGAAATGTTTGATGTGTTGTTCTTCATTACGGTCTCTATCTACTCCTAACAGGCTTAACAAATTACTCATTATACACGTATTCGTTTCCTCATACTTGATATAGTCAGTCCAATCTTCATATTTAACAAAGTCTATACAGTTATAATACTCAAGCATCATTTTAATCACAGGATTGCCTTTCTCAGCTCCTAATGTAGCCGTTACTGGATAATGTACATCCTCAAATCCTGTGAAAGCTTCATTATCTAAAAACTCATCTAGGCTCTTATATACTTCAACATCTGTATCCATATAGATTCCACCTTCATTATAAAGAACCCATAAACGAGCTACATCAGAAACGTATGCCCATTTCTTCTCTTCATAAGCATTCTTAGTAAAATCATTATAGTTAACATCAAAGTTATCTTCATTCCATTCCACTATCTCATAGTCTGGTAAGAACTTCTTCCAACTCTCGATACATTTCTGTACCCTCTCGTTCTTTTCCCCTCTTCCAAACCATATATAATGTATTTTTTTTGGTATCATTTGCCCTCCATATAGTATCTTTCTTATTTCCCCCATACCCTCTTTTAACCAGGGGGCACTTTACACTTCCTATTTTTGTATCCAGCCCGTGGACGATTCGCACTTTTCCCTTATATATCAACATGTGTAAACTTTACATATTTTAGTGAAACTTTACATTTTTACATAGAAAAAACACTCGTTTGAGTGCTTTTATAGTATTTTTATGTGTGAGTGTATATATATAGTATGTATAGATTTGTAGTACCTATTTATTGACCTATAGGGGTATATAGAGGGGGACTGTATCTCTTTTGTCGTTGTTTCCCTCTTCTCTCCTGCTCCCTCTCTCGTGTTGTACTGCTCTCATTCCCTTGTATATCAACAAATAAATATATAAAACAAATGTTTGCTTCCTATAATTTGCATTATGTAAACTTCTTTATTTCTCCACCTTTATATTGATATTTATGCTGTTATTTGAGGTGCTTAGATTGTTTTCTAGTCTCGATTTATCGTATGTAATACCTAATATCTTAGCATATTCTAACGCCTTTATATCTTCATTCTCTAACCTATCATTTAATCCGTTTATCGCTTTATTCAGTATTATATCAAGTTTTTTCGAGAAGTTCTTTTTACTTTCAGTTATATGTTGTTCTAGTATTTCTTTGCCTTTGTCAGACTTAACTAAAGAATAAAGAGTTCTGTCAGAGATATCGAATCTCCTACATAGATCCTGAACGTTCTCTTTTCTTCTGTTTAGATAATACTCTACTATTATTTGTTGTTTATCTTCGTCAGATAATTTATAGTTATGTTTTCCTTTAATCATTTTATAACCTCCAATAAATTCGGGAAGGTTTTTTATATTTCTTCATACTAACATTATACTATTATATTAAATGCAAGTAAATGCAAAAAGTTTTTATCTTTATATTATAAGGAGTTTAGAGGTTTTTTATTATTTTTTTAAAAATACCTATTGACAATGATTAGTGTTAGTAGTATAATGGGTTTATCAGTTAAAGAACTGGACTAAATAAGGCTTTTGAAGAATACCCCTACACTATACGTTATTTATACCTCTATAGTAAAGGAATTAAAAGTGGCAATGAAGAAAGTCAAAAAAAATAGTTGACAACGATTAATGTTAGTGCTATAATGTATTTAGTCAGTGAGAAAAAACTGATTTTATTAAAACAACTTTTGACAATGATTAGTGTTAAAAGTAAAAAGGAAAGAGGTTATATTATGAAAAAAAGATTAGAAGAATTAAAAAAAGAAATAGAAAGTATTGAGATTGGTTATGATTACGAAGAAACTTATTGTAATTTAATTAATGCAACTATTGATTATCAAAATGATACTCAAACATGGGATTTTGAGGGAATATTTGAAGAATATATTGATGACGAGATATTAAAACAGCAAATTGAATATAGTTTAAAAGAGTACGGAGTTTGGGCAGTTAGAAACTTACTTGATGATATTAAAGATGAATGTGGAATTTATAGAATTGATGCTTATGGTTATGGGCATGATATTACTTCAGATGATTTGCAAGAAATAAAAGATCAAATATTAGAAACTATAGAACAATTAGAAAGTGAGGATTAAATAATGAAAAGATATAATATAGTAGAATTGGGCAACGAAGATTTTGTTCTTGCCAGTTGCCCTACTCTTGAATTAGCAAAAAAATATTTAAAAGATATGTATAAAACTGATGAAAAATTAAAAAAATATTATGGTTGGAGTAGAACACCAGAATATAAAATTATTGAAAGTGAGGAAAATTAAATGGAAATTAAAAAAGATTTGGAAGAGCTTAAAAAGTACGTTAAATGCTATATAACAAGAAATTATGGAGAGAAGTGTAATTATATTAGAGAAATGAAAACAAGTAAAAATGGGCTGTTTATATATGGTCATAAGGTCTATGCACCAGGTTATGGAATAAAATATAAAATTCATACTTACATAAGTTGGTATGAAAGCAATAATTATAGTTTTATAAATGATTTATTAGAACAATTTGTATTAGATTGTCAAAGATTAAGGGAGTGTGATTAAATATGAAAAGAGTTTATAGAGATTATAGTTATGGTAAAGAATTGGTAGGGTATGAATATAAAGGTTATCATATAGAAATAGAATATGAATTAAGAGGAATGTATGGAGCAACAAAAAAATGGTATTATATAACAAAAAAAGATGGAGAAAAATGTTGCAGTGATAAATTATGTGAAATAAAAGAAATTATTGATAAGGAGAGTAAATAATATGAAAAGAGAATTTGTAGCAACATTAAAAAATATTTCAAAACTTATTAAATATATAATTGAGAATAATAAAATTGAGTATAAAGTAAACGATATAAAATTTAGTGATTTAGTAAAAAATGTTAGTTATTATGAAATTGATAAAATAATAGATTATTTAGAAAGTTTAATAGAATCGGAGGAGAATTAATATGGTTTTAAAGATTAAAGGTTTTATTATAATTAAAATTGACAATAATCAATGCAATATATTATAATTTTACAAAAGAGGTGGTACTATAAGGAATAAAATAATTGTTGAATTAGATGTATCAGAAAGTAAAATAAATTTAGCACAATTTTATAATTTAATGAATAATGAATTTAAAAAAGTCGGAATAAAACTAATTAAGATTAAAGGAGGAAAAATTGAGAGGGATTCTATCAGAAAAAGCAAGAAAAAATAAAATTGCCTATAATATGAAGAGAAATAAAGAATTGTATGGAAAATTTCAAGCATTAATACCTAAAGAAGAATATAATCAGCTTTGTGAATATCTACAATCTATTAATATGAATAAAGCAGAGTTTATTCGTTGGGCATTTGATAAATTAAGAGAAGATTAAAAGAACACCTTAAAGTGTTCTTTTTCTTTCTTCTATACCTAATTTGTACCAATTTATTGCTGTTCTTCTACTACAATAAACTTTATCTGCTATTTCGTTCCAGGTTAAGTGTCTTTTCTTTCCATTATATTCTTTTATAAATTCTTTTTCTTTTAATAAAACAACTACTTTTACATATTCCCCATATTTAGCAAGTCTTTCTATTTCTTTTTCTTTAAGAGTGTTTAAATGATTAATTTTATCTTTAATATATTTTATAGTTGCCTCTAATTGTAGTCTATCTTCCGTTTCTACGTACTTTAATACTTTGTCAGTATGTTTCCCTCCATCTACTAAAATCTTGTCAAATGAGGTTCCTTGTGGCATTATAAGAGATTTTATTTCTTCTAATCTATTTATATAATATTCTAAATCGTTCTCAAGTTTTTCAAGTTGATTATAAATGTCTTCTAAATTCATTCATCATCCTCCCAAAAATCATTTTTTAATATTTCTATTATTTTTTTATCTTCGATCATTTCTATTGCTTTATTTATTCTTCTTGTTAGTCTTTCTTTATCTTCTTTTGCCCACCTTAATTCATCAGATAATTTTATATTAGAATTAAGAATTTCTCTATAACTTTTTTTAAGTTCTTTTAATTCTTTTTCTAATGTTCTTCTATCTCTTAATTCCATGTTCCTTCCCTTTTTCTCTTTCAAATACTAACTTATATTCAGGTCTATATACTTGTATTATTGTGTAATTATCGTTTGTTAAACAATTTAATTCATCATCATAATATTCTTGTATTATTTTATATCTATCTTGTGTTAAGAATGCTTTGTGATTATTTTTAAATACTAATAAATCGTTTTTTTGCAATTCTGATTTATTCATTTGTTCCTCCATTTATATAGTCTATTATTTCATTGATTTTATTTATTAATAATTTTGTTCCTGCATCTCCTAAAATATAATGAAGAGGTTTATCTCCATCTTCATAAAATATTTCTTCTTCTATATCTGGGCTATAATCTACCTTTATTTTTCTTATCTTCTTATCTTTTTCTATTGTTTCAATTTCAGTATCAAAAGAAATATCATCATATATTGAATAATCATCACTAACATTTTTTAAACAACACATACAATTTTTTTCTTCATTGTCATAATAAATACTTCTATATGTACCATTTCCAAACCTTATATTAAATGTTCTTTTATCTTCTATTTCTCCATTTGCTATTCGATTAAGTAAATCTATTACTTTCATATTACCCTCCTAAACTTTCAAAATCAGTAAATATACTTGTTTGACCATTTGTGTTTATCCCATTTAATCTATCTACTGCTATTTTGTGATATTCAGTGTCTATCTCTATTCCTATAAATTTTCTATTTGCTTTTTGTTCTTCATTCATTTCTTTTACTGCTAGACATGTAGTTCCACTTCCAGCAAATGGATCTATTATAATTGCATCATCTGGTAATATTCCTATAATATTTTTCATAACTTGTAGAGGCATTTGACATGGATGTTTTGTCTTGTCATTTGAAACATTTTTTACTTGGTTTATCTCCCACCAGTCATATAATCTTCCACCTTCACTACCATTTTCTATTCTTTCAATTATTCTTTTATCTTCTAAATTTTTATAAGGTTGTCTTACTTTTTCCATATTTGGTTCTACTCCAAAAAATGCAATATCTCTATGTTGCTTTGCTGTGTTAGAATTATATACCCAACTAATTACTTTATTAGGAAATTTGCCTATTTGAAAACTAAATTTGTATAATTGTTCTGGATAATGTATCAAAACGCATTTATCTTCTCCAAATATACTTTCTAAAACTTCAAAATATTCTTCTTCATCTAAATTGTCTTTGTAAGAATTATAATGATAACCAACATTAAATGGTGGATCACTTACTAAAATTACTTTATTTCTGTCTAATTTTTCTAAAATGTGTGGTAATAGTTCTTGACTATCTCCTAATTGTATCGTATTTATCATATCTTCAAACATCATATTACCCTCCTTATCTGCTTTATCTAATATCATAATTATATGTTGCTGGTGTCCTTAATAAATTTTTCATTAATTCATTTTCTATTTCTAATTTTTTTATTACATCTTCCAGATGTTTTATTTGTTCTTTTAATTCTGCTTCTTTTACAGTTATAAAATCTTCATTTAATTGTTGTTCTTCTCCAAATGACATACCATTTTTTATTTGTTCTTCTCTCATTTTATATCTCCTGCTTTATCTAATATTTCTAATATTTTTTTACCACAACCTGTATTTGCTATGGATAAAACATTCCCATTTGACATATAAAGCCTGTCATCTTCTATATATTCTCTAACTTCTTTTATTATGTTTTCTTTTTGTTGTAATTGGTATCTAATTTCTTCATAATCAATATAATCTTCAACAAGACCTAATTCTTTGGCATATCTTAAAGCAGTATTGTATTCACTAGAATAACCACCATTATACCATTCGTGTATATCTTCATCAGGTGTTCCTAAATATCGAAAGACTAAATCTTTCTTTGTAATATATTTACTATATTCATCTTTTTCATCACTTATAGTCTTAAAATCAATTATAGTGTTTTTCCATTTCCAATAATATTTTTCTTTACTCATTACTTATCACTTCCTTTTAGTTCTTGTAATTTATCTAAAGCATTTTCATAAGCATAAATATATTCCTTTGTTATTCCACAGCCTGTTACTAATTCTGTGCCTTCTTTTAAAAATACTTCTAATTCATTTATTATATTATTTAATCGTTCTATTTCTCCTACTAAATGACATAAATCTAGTGTATCTAATGTTGTTTGTTCTTTATTTGTTTCTTTTAAATATTCTTTCACATCATCAATTATTTGTGGTGTATATTTTGTTGTAAATATTTCGTAGTTCACTCTTTATCTTCTCCTTTTAGTTCTTTTAATCCTTCTAGTCTATTTAGTAAATAATCTCTTTGTTCTGCATTATTTTTAATTCCATAAGTGTATAGATTTTTAATATCTTTTTCTAATTCATTTATTATATTATTTAGTCTTTCTATTTCTTTGTCTTTGTTTTCAATTTGTTTAGACATCATAGCAAATTTAACACATATAGCACTATAGTCTATATTTTCTTTAACATCATAATCAATTAACGATTTAATTTTGCTCACTCTTTATCACTTCCTTAAAAAATTACTTAATAACCAAATAATTACAAAACCTACTATTAATACTATTGCTAGAATATCTCTTGCAGTAATAACTATCACTCTTTATCTTCTCCTTTTAATATTTCTAATAAATCATCTAATGTATCAGTTGCTATGTAAGGTTCCATAGAATGTTCTTGCTGATAAAATACCCATTCTATTGCTTTACCTATTCTCTTATATAATTTTTCATTTTCATTTATAAGTCTTTGTACTTCTAATTTTATTTTTACTCCAATTAATGCTTTTTCTTCTTCACTCATCAATAATCCCTCCACTTCTCACAACTCTTACTATTAAAGTCTATTGTTCTACATTTATTGTATTTATTAAATGTTATACAAGTGTATATAAATAAACATATAAGCATTCCCATTAAGCAATATATTAAAATATAAATTGTTTCAAATGTCTTTCTCATAGATCACGTTAACCTCATTTCCTTTTATTTTATTTATCAAAACATATAAGAATCCGAATATCTTATATCTTTTTATTTCTAATCCTTTTTTATTTCTTACTATTACAATCATAAATCCTTCCCATAATTGTTTATTTCATAAGCTCCTGTTCTATATATCATTCTACAAATGTCGTGTATCTTAATTAGAATTTTGTATTTTTGATAACAATAACTTGTTATTTCACTTTTTGTATATTGAGTTTCCTTTGCATATTTAACACTATTAAGCATTATTTCGTTCCATCTATCTGCTGTTATTAGTGCTACTTGACTTAATGTATATGCTGATGCAAAATCGCTGCTATCAAGGTTTTTAAAGTCTTCTATAATGCCTTTATATTGTTCTATATCTTCACTTAACTCTTTCATTATTGTCACCTGTTATTCTTATTGTTCTATTTCGGTTATATTGATAATCTATATAACCTTTTTCTTTTAATATTTTTAAACCAGGATGTATTGTTCCAGGACTTTTTTTACCTAATATTTCCATTAGTTCTCTTACTGTTGGACTATATGTATGTTCTTCTATAAATTCTTTTATTGTTTCGTATAATTCTTTTTGTTTTTCAGTTAATTCTAATCTCATATTTCCTCCTTTAAACATTCCATAATGTATTTTGCTACCTCAGGTTCAACACAATTTCTTAATAACAATCTTTTATCTACATTTTTCCAGTTAGAAATGTCATATCCTAGTTTGTTTGCCAATTCTTCTATATTATCAAAGCTTCCTCTAGGTTCAAACTTTTTATTAGGTATTTTAAAGTTTGCCCAAAAGCAATGTCTGCCCAATTTTTGAGGTTCTATAAGAGGCTCATACCAAGGAATAACATTTTCTATACAATAATATCCATCAAAATATCCGTCTAATAGTAGTATTTCTTGATAAAGTCTCATGTCGGGATATACTGGTTTGTTTTGCTCATAAATCGTCCCATCTTTTTTCTTTTTAATTGCTAATGTTTTTCTTACTTTGCTATGTGTGGGGCATGGTGGACTAGCCCATATAAAATCAAACTCTCTAAAATGTTCTAGTAAATATTGATGAGCATCAGTTACAATTACTTTATCATTAGGAAAATTCTCTTGATATATCTTTGCAATGTTTTCATCATATTCTATTGCAGTAATTTCATCTTCCCCCCCTCATTCCAAAGTTTTCTGTTTCCACCAATTCCTGCATATAAATTAAGTATTTTCATTCTTTCTCCTTTACCTTTGCTATTATTTTCTTTTTATCTCCGTCACATTCAAAATAGTAGTATTGATATAGTTCTATTTCTTCTAGTGTCATTATTGAATAACTTATTTCCATATTTCACCTTTTAGAAGGGCAAATCTTCATCTGTAATTTCTATTTGTTGCCCTATTTCACTTTCTGTTTTTATATTATCTCCAAAAGTCTTAAATGGATCTGATGGTTCCGTTTCTTTAAATTGTTTTATTTGTGTTACATCAGTTACTACTAATTTGAACTCTACTGTCCCATCTTTCTTTTGATAAGTTGATAAGAATCCATCAACATCATATAATCCATACTCTAATTCAGTTCCTCTTGGTATTTGTAATGATAAGTACTTTTCAGTATGTACTCCATTAAAATCGTTTTGTACCTTTGTATAATATCCTTTTCCATCTCTACTTTTACTTATTACTAATTTCATAAATCCTCCTTAAATAACTTTTTTTCTTCTTTTATTACTCTATTAAATGAGTTTACTTTCATATTGTCGGTTGCTTTTTTTAATTCAGCTTCACTTAAATCATCAAGACTTCTTTGTACTAATTGATAAATTACATCTTTTATTTGCATATCATGTTCTATTGCTAAACCTTTTATTATGTCTAATTGTTCTTTATTCCAAATTGTTCCTGTTTTAATCTCCATTTAATTACAACCTTTCTAATATTTCTATATAGCCATCTAAACAATCTCTGGCATTTATCTTATCTAAAAAATTTCTCCCTTTATCATCTTCATATCCTACAAAAGCATTATCATCATCAGTAATCATGTGGTATATTGTTCTTTTATATTTGAATTTGCTAGGTATTACTTGCCATTCATACCAGCCATCATTATATATATCATCAAATAGCTTAGTTATTTTCATCCTCTTGTAATACATTTTCAAACTCCTCTTTTAAATTAAATATTTTTCCTTCTTTATTGTGGGGTAGCCAAATCATAAAATAGTTATCTACTCCCTTTCCTGTTAAGTATTCAAGTGCTTTATCATACATTTGAATTTGCTTATAGCATTTTTCTCTATTCTTTTTAAGATTTGTGTTATACGTTTTATAGTCAAATATTGCCCTCTTAGAGAAGAGTTCTTGGTTTTCCTTATAAAGTTTCAAGAACTCATAAAACTCGCTTGTAAACCCCATTTCTGACGTTTTTAAGTATGTTTCTATCTCTTTGTGGACTATTGTTCCTTTATCTTGAGCATATTTTAGTATTTCTTTATCAATATTTTCATATCCTCCATCATCCAAAAGTTGTGTGACACTTGGTATTATTTTTCCGTTTAATTTATATGTGTGAAAATCTTCAATGTACTCTACTTGACTATTAAAATCTTCAACACCTGTTATTAAATCCACTGTCCCAGCATATTCATTAGTGTTTACTATCTTTTCCGTTAGCATTTTCTTTCCTTTCAATTAATGCTACTGCATCATTAAATAACATATCTTCTAGTTTTTCTATTTTGTAGTATTTAAGCATAGCATCCATGTTCCCTTCTGGAATCAACTTTCTAATTTTTGTAATTTGTTCTTTTTCAATCTTCTTTGTTGCCTCTTCTTCAGGCAAATCTTCACCTGCATAAATATATAATCCTAATCCATGTCTTGCTACTGCTTTTGTAAGACTTCTTTGTATTGATTTATTTACATCAAATGATGTTATGTTATCTAGTGGGATCGATTTATTCTTAAAATCCATTACTGGTAGTTCTTCTATATGCTCAACTTCATCAATTACTACTCCTGTCTTAACCCATGCTGTTTTTCCATCAGTAAAGTAGTTTACTGGTCCGTATTCAGTTTCTCTTTCGTAAATAATGTAGTTTGCTGTTGGATGTAGTTTCTTAACTTCTCCCCATGCCCATGCCCAACTTAAATATGTTAGACCGTTCTTTTTTTCAGTTTTATCTGATACGTTTATATTGTTTAATTCTATAAAATAATTTTCCATTTTAATCCTCCCTAATCTTATATACTGATACCATTTTCCCTTGGTATTCACATTTTTTCTTTCCTATTGGTTCTACTATTCCTTCTATGCTCAACTCTGTTAATCTTGGTGCTGCTGCATTTCTATCAAATGTTTTTGCATACCCCCTTTTATATAATTCGTGTGCTATCTCTGTTGCTGTTGCTTGTTTTAATTCTTGTAGTATTTCTAATATTTGGTTTTTTCTTTTTGTTGGTTTTATTTCTTCATAAGACATCCTTCTACATTCTAAAGTTGTGTTTTCTCCTGGTAATCTATTTTCCATTTTTCAACTCCTGTTTTAATAAATTTTTGTATCTTGTATTTAATTTCTTGTATCTAACACTCCACAAAGCTACTTCTTTCTCTAATCTTTCTATTTTTTGGTCTTTTGTTTCTCGTTTAAATAATCTCTTTATTTTTTCTATTAATCTATGTTTTTCTAAATGATCGAACTCATGTATATTTTTATTAAGAACTGTCATTAAATTTCCTCCCTTATTTCTTCTTCTAAATCTTTTATTGCTTGTTTTATTTCTTCAAGTTTATTTTCGTATTCATATCCTTCTATTTCTTTTCCGTATAAAGTTGTTTTTATTTGTTCTATACAAGTTATTAATGCTTTTTCTTTCTCAGTCATATCATTTTCTCCACTATCTTTATTTTTTTTAAATCGTTTTCAGTCTCATAAGGTATTCCCTTATAAGTTGGCAAGTCTTTTTCATAACAAGATATTAAAATGTCATTTGGTAATATATCTTCAATAATTGCTACATCATTCTTTACTGAAAAATGCAGATATATCTTTCCATAAACTTTTTCAAATAGTTCCTCAGTTGGTAGGTATATTTCATATATTCCATCTTTCTTTTCCTCTTTTCCTAATGTAGGAATAACTTTCATTGATAAATATTTGTAGTTTCTTCTAAAATATCTTGCTAATGCTTTTTTCTTTTTTCTATATAAGTTTTCATCCAGGTATGTTATTGCTTTCATTTCTCATATTCCTCACTTAATTTGTCAAATAACTGGTCGAATAAATATACTATTACTGCATCACGTTCTTTATTTTCATCAAAACATTTCCTGGTATATACAAATTTTAATTCAGCTAAATATACTTGCATCTTTAATTTGTCACTCCATTCTTTTGGTAGTTCTTTAAACATTAAAATTCCTCCTTAAATCTTTGATTTGCTCGGTTATAAATTAATTTTGTCTTTCCTGTTCTTCCATCTCTATTCTTTGCAACTTCTAGTATGATGTGTTGTTCACTTTGTAATGTTTCTTCTCCATTTAAAATTAAAACCTGTGTTGCTGATTGTTCTAGTTCTCCTGATTCTTTTAAATCCCTCATTTTAGGGTTATCATCGCCACTACGATTAATTTGTGCTAATAAGAAAATAGTACAATTATAAGTCATTGATATATTTCTTAATTCTTTAACTACGGATGTGACTAATTCATATAAAGATTTATGCTTTTCAACTGAACATATCAATCCTACATAGTCAATAAATACTATTGTATGTTCATCTTTTTGTTCTTCTATTATTCTTCTCCTAATGGATTGTATCGTTTGACCTTTTGTAAATATTTTTACTTTTCTTTTGCTTAATTCTTTTATTGATTCATTAACAACTTTCTTTTGATAATCTGTTTGTGGGTTAGATAACATATCCATTGGTACACTAGACATTATCGAAACTAATCTTCTATAAATTGATGATTCACTCATTTCCATATTGAAATATAGACACTTATATCTTTTTGATAAATCTTCTAATAGGTTCAATGCAAATCCAGATTTACCAACTCCTGTTCTTGCTGCTATTACCATAAGATTATGTTCTTGTATTTTTATTCTGTTAGATAAACTCTCAAACCTTATAGGTATTATCTTATTGTTAGTTGTAACTAATTCTTTGATTTGTTCTACTGTTATATTTCCTGGACTTGTATCTAATGTCATGTCCTCTATTTTGTGAATCTCATTTAAAAACTCTTCTTGATTAATTTTATTATTAGAAAACTCTCTTATATTTTTCTCTAATAATGTGTCTTTATAAGAGTTGAATAATAATTGTTGATAATAGTCAAAGTCCTCTATTACATAGTTATCAGCAACATCTGTTATTTGTGTAATAATTCCCATAAAATCTTGCTGTGTATATTTTCCAGTAAATGCTTTTTCATTTTCTTTTAGTAATGATGCGATGTCTATTGTTCCATGTTGTATATATGTATATATAAATGCTTGTAATACGAATCTATCTAAGTTGTCTTTTATACATTCAATAGGAATTACTATTTGTTTAATAAGTTCAGGTTTCATGTAAATAGTTGCTAAGAAACATATTTCATCATTAAAACCATTCAATATTATCATCTTCCTTTTTAGATTGTTTATTTTTTAATTCATAAACATCTTTCCAACTATTAACAATGCTTTGTTCTATCATCATAAATTTAGTATCATCATCATATTTATTAAGTTTATTGATTAAAGTGTTTATAGCTCTATCGCTATTTACTGCTTTAATCTTTTTTCTTAAATCTAGAAATTCTAAAAATATATCATTAACCTTATTATTTTCAAAATATAACTTTTCAATATTTTCTCTCTTTTTATTATTGTTGTTATTATTGTAGTTATTATTGGTATTGGTAGTATCATTTTGATACTCTCGATAGTCACAATCTGATACTCTCGATGGTATCATTTTGATACTATCGGAGATTTCAACGATTTCGTTAAGTTTTTCGTAATCTATTGAGTACCATAATGTCTTATCAAAACTGTTTTTATTAAAGTTTTCTGTTATAATAATTTTCTTATCTATTAGGTTTTTTACGGCTCTTTTAATTGTGATTTCACTCATAAAAGGTAATTGCTCATGCCAACTTTTATATGAGTTGTAAATCCAATTTCTTCCTACGTGTTCTTTTGGTGTACATTGTAACCATCCATGTATTTTTTGTAATAAAATTGCTTCATTTAATCCTATTCCTACTGCTAATGTAGGTAAGAAAAATATTGGATCTTCATTTATTAAATATCTACTATTATCCATTTCTTTCCTTGTATTTTTATCTCCTTTCTGTTATAATTTAGTTGAGAACTTTTATCAGGGTTTCTCTTTTTTTATTTGAAAAACTATTCCCCTTCTTTTGTAAAAAGTTCATAATAGTTCTTGTTGTAGTGCTTACATAATAGTTCTATTTCACTAATAGACCATTCAATTTCTCCAGATAATCTTCTGCTTATTGAGCCAGATGTAACTCCAAGAAGTTTTCCTAAATCATTATTTGTTTCTCCATGTCTTGCCATTTCTCCTCTGATGTCTGGATACATTATCTTCTTCATATCTTCTCCTTTCTGGATAAACAAAAAACCCAAGACTTTAGTCTTGAGTTTTAACTTCTTGTTTTTGATATTATGTTAACTTCTCAAGACTAAAAGTATAAGTAATTTGTACTACCCTTTACAATTACAATTATACATTACGTTTGAGATAAGTCAACCCCTAATTGTATTTTTTTCAAAAAAGCAAGAAGTCGATGCAACTATATACCTAATAATATTTTGAATAAATATATAAATACTATTGATATAAAACAATATATGAACATCTTAAATTCATTTTTGCAAAACTCTATTGCTTTTTTCTTTTTAAAATATGCTCTTTTTCTTTTTTGTTTTATTATATTGTATTTATATTCTGGATAATATTTATTATTGTATTCATACTCAATGTTTAATACTTTCCATCCCATAGATGTAGTATCTCCAATTTTATATGGTAGAATTGTGTTTCTAAATCTTTGCATCACACTACCATCTTTTTTTTGGTATGTTATTTGCATCACTTCCCTCACCTCCCTTGATAGGGGAGTATTTTAACACATTTTGTTCGATATGTCGAGAAAAAGGAGATTTTTATGAGTAAAAGAAGTAAAGCTTGTGATATTCCAATGAAAGTAAAGCATAAAGTATGGGAAAGAGATAACCATCATTGTATTATTTGTGGTAGTCCTTATGCTATGCCTTCAGCACATTACTTAGCTAGATCACATTCTGGTCTTGGAATTGAAGAAAATATTGTCACTTTATGTCAAAAATGTCACCATAACTACGATAATGGAAAAGACAAACAAGTAAAAGAGGCTATTAAAGGCAAAATAGAAGCCCATTTAAAGCGATTTTACCCTAATTGGTCCATTGACCTTATAACATACAAAAAGAGGCTCTAATGCCTCTTATTTTACTATCCAAGCCTCTTCTGCAATTCTTTTTCTACAATCAAACGAGTCCATTATAATTCCTCCTGGTACTGAACATGTAATATGACCTTCCATTGTTATTAATAATACTTTATCAGGGTATTCTCCTGCTACTTCTCCAACAGTACGAGGTAAGTATGGTACTCTCTCGTAATTGGCATCTAAGTAATCTCTTATAAATTGTCCATCATCCATCATTGTTCCATGTTCTTGTGCTATATTACTCATTTTATTGTAGGTGTAATCCCAACTATTCCCTTCTGCTAGGCTAATTGCCCTAATCGTGCAATCATTCACATAGTTTCCTAGTGCATTCGCATTATAAAAACGATACATTACATCTCACTTATCTTTGCTATATGTTTTCTAAATATTTCTTGTTCTTCTGGAGAAGTTGCTTTTTCTTTTATTGATTTTAACCATTTCATAGCTTCGTGCATCATAAATTCAAGTTCTTTTAATCCATCTTCTTTAGCACCATAGTTTCCATTGTTATATTCGTTTCTTGATTCTTCATAAGCATCATAAGCAGCTCTCATACCGTCCATGTATCTTCCTGCACGATATCTTGAATCTACTCCTCTTCTTCCATAATCTTCTCCGTATGCTCCCCTACTTGGTCCTCTTCCATCATAGTTTCCATATCCGTTCATACTTTCTACCTCCTTTAAGTCTTTATATATATCTACTACTTTTCCTAAATAATCTATATCAGAAGCATCTAGGTTTTGTTCCCCTGCTTTTGATATATATTCCTCAACTTTTTCAATTAGTTCTTTCATTTTCTCTCCTTTCTAGGAGTTCTATTATTTGTTTATTTTGTTCAATTATTTTTTTCAAATAAACTTCATCCTGTGTTTGTAATTCTTGCATTAAATCACTATTATTATAGTCTCTAAAAAGAATTTCTAAACTTAGTGCTTGTAATAATAAACTTAAATTGTCTATTCTATTCATTATGCAATCTTTTCTATACTAAATGTTGCGTTGGCTATGATAGGTGCTTGTGTATCTACTCCTGGTCCAGTTAAATTAGTAAAATCTGGTACACTTGGTACACTTCCTATACTTAATGTTGCGTTAGACCTTCCACATACTTCTATTGTATTTTCAAAAGATATATTAAACACATCTCCAGCAGCAGTTATTGTTGAAATCATTGTTGTTCCTGGTACAACTACTCCATCTTCAAATAAGGCAAGTGCAACTGGAGTTCCAGCAGTTGCTCCACTAACATTTGCATTAAAGCTAACTTCATATTTTGCTGTACCATTACAATTACAATTTCCATTTCCTAATACTTGGTATAGTGGGTTGCCTGTTTGATGACATAACCAACTTCTAGTGTTGTTTTGACAAGCACTTCTTGTCCTTATTGGATCTGCACTTAATGTTAATTTTGCAGTATTATTTGTTAGTGTTACTGGTAGTTCTTGAATACTTTCTATCATTTATATCTCTCCTTTCTAAATAAAAAAGGTATAGACCTGCTATACCTTACAAAGCAAGTTCCTGTAATCAGGCAATCGTAATCGACTAATGCTTAAACAAATTGGTTAAATCCACATCCACATCCGTTTCCGTTGCATTGGAAAATAGGTGTATTTCCATAGACAGGTTGAGCTGGAATTGGGCAAGAGCGAAGTTCAGATACAAGCAAGTTTGCTGTTGTTGCTTGTCCTGCTCTTATGTCAGCAGTTTGTGCTACTTGAGATGCTTGTAAATCTTTCATTAATACTTCTCTTTGTAAGTCACTAATTTTATCGTTCTTAGCATCTAACTCTAACTGACATAACTTATCAAGGATAGCCTGAGTGTTGCTTGTTGCATTTGTAATAATATCTCTTGTATTATTTGCATCAGCAAATCTAGTTTGGTTACCTTCATTTTGTACTATGTTTTGAGTTTGACAAGTTGCTAAACGATTTTCGCAGCAGCAAGATGCTAATTGAGATTGTAAATCAAACATTTGATTCATTCTATTCATCTCACGATTGTTTGCACTTATTTCAGCTCCATAGAATCCTCCATTTACAGCAGATACAACATCAGCAGTTGAAGAACAAATTTGGTTAGAAATTCCACTAATAGCATCTCTTGTTCCTTCTAATTGATTAGATAAGTGTAGAGTGTCGAATCCATTGTTAGTGTTTTGCATGATTTCTTTTTGACCGTTTGAAAGCCAAGCATATCCATCATCAAATCCATTACCATTAAAGAATCCATTTCCGTTTCCGTTGTTTCCCCAACCAAATAAAGCCAAAAGAACAATGATCCATAAAGCACTATCGCCTCCGAATCCACCAAATCCTCCGTTACCGAATCCACCCATAACTGGATAAACTGGATAACCGTTATTTGTAGCTAATTCTACTGTTGGTTGAATACCTCCGTTCACGATATCCCTCCTTTCTTTAAAATCTATATCAACACATTGTGTTAATACCTTATTTTGTTAATTACATCTGGAGAAAATCCCATTTGTTCCATTTGTTTATAAAACGATTCCATTTGTTCTGGACTTCTTCCTTTTGTAACCTCTTTAAAAAAATCTACTGGACTATTTTGATTTTTTTGTGCTTGTTCCACCATCTTCACTATTTGTGGATTTCTTGCTTTTAGTTGGTTCATCAACATCTGCATTATTTGATTTTGCATTGTTCTCAAATCCTTTCCTTAATTCCTCTATTTGAGCCTGTAAAAACTCTATTTTGACATCTTTTTCATCTTTATTGACTATTTCCTTTAGTTCATATACTTTGATGTTATTTGGGGCATTTTTTACCCATAAAACACTCATATCTTCACTAAAGAATGGTGTTACTCCATATATAGGTTCTTTTTGTACATCTTCTATAGATTTTGCATATCTCATTGTTTCCCTATTTGGAGATATTTGAAAGTTTTGTGTAATAGGTTGTACTGGTTGTTGTAATTGGGTTTTCATTTTTTCTAAATCTGCTATCTGCTTATCTATCCTATCTACACTTATTTGTGAATTGTAATAATATGGATTGTTATACATATTTCCCTCCTAATAAAAAAAGAAGGAATACTTTAAGACTTTTCAAGCTGCGTTTTAAACAACTCTAATAAGTAGTATTCCTCCTTTCTAATTACATTTTATTAAAAAAATAGTCTTACAAAGTGCCGATATAGTTCCAAAAAAGTGCCAAAAAAAAAGAGTCAAATGACTCTCGTAATCTTTTGTTTTAATTGTTTTATTCTTCTTTTAGCAGTTCTTTCACTTATGTTTAACTTCATGCTTATTTGTATAACAGAATAACCTTTTATTTTCATTTCTAGTATTTGGGATAGTTCTTCATTTAACATTAGTTTATCTTTTAGTTCTTCATACTCACTTTTTGTTAGATCGAACACTACGATTTCCTCTATTTCCTACAAAGGCACCACAACTACTACACCTTTTAGGAGTTCCTTTAGATTTTCTATAGGTTACTTTACTTTTAGTTTGTTTTATCTTTTGAGTTGCCATTTGTTATATCACCATCATTTCCTACAAAATTATTAGCTCCATCTGTATTTTCTTGTGATACTTCTTGAGTAGTAGTTTCTATTGTTCCTATATCATTTAGCAAATAGATTGTATATCCTAATAATCCAATAAAAGCAACAAATGTAACTAACCATACTATAAATAATCTTTTATTAGTTATTTTATAGTCTTTTAATATCTCCATCGCAAAACTTTGTTCTTCTATTACATTTACTTTCTTTTGTACTTTTTCTATATCTTCTTTTATTGACATTATACCCCTCCTTTATGATGATATAATTCAACATGTAATTGTACTGCTTTTTCTATTCTATTATCTATATCTTCATCAAATCTGTCAAGTTTATTTAATATTGTTTTTACATCCTCTTTTATTTCTGATACTTGGTATTTTATCAATTCATAATTATTCTCTTTTGTATCACTAATAGCTTTATCTCTACGATTTAATACAAAAGTTGTTACACTTATTACAGAACCTAACACACTTAATCCTAATGCTAATGTGATTTCCCTATTACCCCTCCTATTTTAGTCGTACTTGATTTGTTCCTATAACTTCTCCATTTAATTCTTTTAATTGAGTTTCATTTAATCCAAACTTAGTTGCTACATCTTTTAATGTTTCCCCTATTCTTAAAGTATAAAATTCAGGCACGTTTGCATCTTGTTTTATTTTAGACGCATTTTCTTCAATTTTTGCATCTTCTATAATTTCTTCTTTTTTCTTTCTAGCCATTTTTCCTCCTATGCTATTTCACAATATATAGTTTCATTATCTTTTATACATATATATCCACTTGGACTTTTTGCCCATACTGAACCATCTCTACCTTCGATTATTTCTTTTGCTGTAAAGATTGTTCCTTCTTTATAAACTGCATTGTCATCAGGATTTGTACTTGTTGCATTTTCTTTTCCGTTTTCAGTTAAATCTTTTACTTTCTTAATTTCAAATCCTGTTCCTGCTCCTGTTCTTACATTCATATTGTATAAACATTTATAATTTCCTAATGGATATTCTGATACAGGTACGTTAGAAAGATATTTCCAATTTCCTATACCATTTATTATGTTTGTATTATCCATAAAGAATACATCTTCTGGATCAACTTCATAATTAAACATATAATTTCCATAACTATTCTTAAACCAAGATGTATCATCACTTTGACTACATTCTATATGACAATGTACTCCAGAAGCATTACCTTTTGTTCCCATATTACCAAGTTGGTTTCCTTGAGGTACTACTAATCCTGGATAAGCATCCATGCTATCATCATGGACAGTCATGTAGGTTACTTTTCCTACATAACCATTTGAGCATCTTACATCATTTACTGATTGCCACATAACTTGTCCACTTTCTGGATATGTTCTTATACATTTTGAAGTTACTGGTGCATAATAAGGATATCTTACTCCTGATTCTGCTCCTCTTACATCAATAGCCATAATACCCATGTGATATTTTGACTCGTTTGGTCCACATGTTAGATAAAAATCTGTAAATGGACACATGAAATCTTC
>Ga0265298_10002245_pt1 | contig 27153 bp, 39 predicted proteins | sample AusTroGonzalo_MG_3_FD_193486 | JGI IMG/M metagenome (GOLD analysis project Ga0265298, IMG submission 193486) | Bovine rumen microbial communities from tropical cattle in Woodstock, Queensland, Australia - Gonzalo_01 | ecosystem: Host-associated > Mammals > Digestive system > Stomach > Rumen ...
CCGAACGCAACGCGCTGTGGAAGGAAACCGCTCCGCGAGCGACCGGCAAGAAGTAGCTACAAAAAAATCGGGGGATGAATTTCGTTGAACCTTCCCCCGGCCTCCCCTTGCCGAGTGGCGGGGGAGGTTTTTTGTGCGCCGTGGGGCTAATTCGCGGACGGATCGCCATCGCCCCGCGACGGGCCTTTCTCGCGGCCTCTAACGGCCTTTTCCGCGACCCTCGCCCACGCGCCCATCATATCGCCGTTCGCGGCCTGGATGGCCTCCACGAACGCCGTGACGGCCTTCACCTTCTCCTTCGCCCCCGCCTTCTCATAATGGCCGGCGAGGCCGTTGTAATTTTGGAGGAGGATGCCGATGAGGTTCTGCGCGAAAAGGAGCGCGGTGTCCGTGTTCTTTTCGAGCCATTCAAACGCCGCTTTCTCGATCGCCGCGTCTTTCTTTTCCTTCGCCATTTTGTAGCTCCTTTTTTGTAGTGGGTGATCTAGAGCGCGGTCAGCTCCACGTCCGCGGACGGGGCCTCCCCGCGACGGGCCAATTCCCCGCGCACCGCAATCCGCTCCACCGCCGTCCAAGCGTCGTCGGGGAGGATCCCCGCGTCCACCAGGAGGTCGAGGACGGACGAGAGCGCGTTGTCGAGGTCTCGCCTCCGGCGGTCGGGATAGCGCACGACGAGCGAGAGGGCGCACGGCACGCGCACCGCTCGCGGAATGTACTGCAACTGATACACGATGCTGGACAGGTTCCGCTTGTGCCAATCGGTGTAGGAGGCCGAGGGAATGTTCACGATGCGACCGCCGCGCGATGCGCAGAGGCGCGAGTTCTTTTTGGACGGGATGACGCCGGACAGATGGAGCGAGATTTTATCCATACAAAATCTATTTGCGCTCCTCCGCAAGCTCGGCGAAGGTCTTGCCGTTTTCGTGCTTCGCGGTCTTGCCTGTGAACTTCATCCGAGCTTCTCCACGATCTCGCGCTCGCGCTCGGAGAGGACAATCTTGTGCGATTTAGCGGCTTCGGCTTTGGCGAGGGCTTCGGCTTTGGCGAGGGCTTCGGCTTTGGCGAGGGCTTCGGCTTTGGCGAGGGCTTCGGCTTTGGCGAGGGCTTCGGCTTTGGCGATGAAAAAGCCGTTGCCGTAGAGGCTCTTCCCGATCTCTTTCAGCCCGTCGAGGTCTCGCGTGAACTGGCATGCGGACTTCGGAACGCGGAGCTCCATGTAGGGAGTCATCCGCGATGAGGTGAAAATCTCGTCCGGGAGCTCGAACTTCGGCAGTTTATTTTTGTCGCCCTCCTGCGCGCTTTCGATTGCCTCGGTCAAGTCTGGGCGCAGCTCGAAGCGGTTCACCTCGTTCAAGTTGGTCACGAAGGAGGTGTTCACCTTCGCGCCGTTCTCGTAAACTACGTCCGCGCCGCAAACGATGAAACAGAGGTCGCGGGGGTTGAAGAGAGTGAGGTGCGGAGCGAAGAGAAAGAAGCGGATGCCGCGCTCGGTGAACCAGTCCTCGATCTGCGACATGATTGAAAATGGAGGGTTGTCTACGACGACCTTCCCCGCGTAGTCTTCCGACTGGTAGTCGCCGCCCGGCTTGAAGGGGCGGACGAAGGTAGAGCGGTCGAGGTGGTATTCCTTCGCGACCCAATCGGCCACGGCCTCGTAGACCTTCGGCGGCGTGTAGCAGTCGTCGGTGGTCAGCTTCGGCTTGAACTTATCGACGAACGCTTGATACTCGGCGTTTCCCTCTTCCTCCCCCTCCACTTGCAAAAACGCGCTCCCCGTGTCCTCCAGCGTCTCCTCGTCGAAGCCGATCATCTCGCAGTCGAACCCGTCGGCCTCCAGCTCCTCGATCTCTAGCTTCAAAAGGTCGCTGTCCCATTCAGCCCAATTCGCGGACTGATTCGCCAGGAGCCGAAAGGCCTTGACCTGGGTCTCGGTCAGCTCGTCGGCGAGCGCGACGGGAATTTCCTTGAGCCCCAAAGCCCGTGCCGCCTTCAGCCGGAGGTGGCCATCGACGAGCGTGCCGTCGCTCTTGGCTACCACGGGGATGCGGAATCCGAACTCTTTGATCGCGGCCTTCATCCGCTCGACCTGTTCGTCGTTCTTTCGTGGGTTCCGCGCGTACTCGACGAGCCGTTCGATGGGCCACGTCTCGACCTTGAGTTCCATAAGGTGTCTCCTTTGCGTTGAAAATGCGGAGCGCGGAGATCGGGCTTACGAAAGGAGTGAAAGATACCGAAATCCGCGCCCCGCAAGAGGCCGTCTTGCTTGCCGATTAAAATATATACGAAATCGCGCAGCCAAAGAAGAGTTTGTTTTCAAAACATTCTCGCGCCGCTCTCTTTTCGTAGCTACAAAAAAAGGATTGGGGAGCGCGTTCGCGCCCCCCTCACCTTCTCTTCGCGTTGGCGGAGTGCTACGCCTTGACGAGGAGCTCGCACGCCCAGTTCTTCCGCGCGAGGGCGGAGCCAACGAGGCAGTCGAAGCGAGTGACCACGCGGTCGTATTCGACCTGGTAGTCGCTCACGACGCGAGCGGTGATCCCGTTCTGGCCGGAGTACACCTTCGCGGTAGCACCCGCGAGAGGAGCGAAGCGGCCGAACGCCACGGCCAGGGCCGACTCGGCCCAGACCACGCCGCGGTAGTAGGTGCTGGACGCGTCGGTCACCTTCGTGATGGTGCCGAGCGACGCGCCGACAAGACGCACCTCGCCGTAAGCGGGGTTGGCGATCTTGATGTACAGCTTGCCGCCCTCGATCTTGGTGTCGAGCACCTTGAAGGAGAAGAGCTCGCCCGTCGAGTTGCCGAAGATGTCCGCGACAACGACGTCGTCGATGGTGAGGACTTCGCCAACGACAAAGCCGTCGGCGGTCACGTCGCCGCCGGAAACGGTGGCCGCGGTCTCCGCCCAGATGTAGTCCGCATCGGTGTCCCACAGACGCTGACCGCGGTGGGGATCCTGTTCGGTTTCGGTGATGGTCAGCGTGACCGCACCGGCCGCGGCGGAGGTGGACGGAACGACGAGGTCTTCGACGTCGGCGGTGGTCAGCCATTCGGCCCCGTTGTACACGCCAAGACGAGCGGACTTCCAAATGTCGCTGATGATGGCGGTGGGGTTGAAGTAGCCGATGCCGGAGCCGGCGAGCTTGCCGTTCAGCGAGGAGCCGACGACGCCGACGAGGGTGCCGTAGGCGCGCGCCTTGCGGATGTTCGCAACGGCGTCGCTGACTTCCGGCCAGGCGGTCGCGGAGGAGATGACCTTCGTGAACGCGCTCTCGTTGAGGAGCTTGTTCGCGGTTTCGGTCTGCACCTTCGAGGCGAGGGCACCGCCGTAAGGCTTGATGATCTGATTCGCCATATCGCTGATCGAGGCGAATTCGAGACCGGTCGGGATGCCGAACGCGCAATGCCACTGCTTGAGGGCGACGGCGACAGCGCGGTTGTGGAAGTCGAGCTCGTGGTTCTTCGGCGACGTGCCGGTGGCCGCGCCTTCGTTGATCCACGCGCCGTCCCCGACCTCGGGAGATTCGGGAACGATCACGTCCATCATCGTGCCGTTGCCGGCGGTTTCAAAGGGCTTCTGCACGGCCTTGTTGGCGTGCATCAGGATGGGGAGGGAGGCCTCGACTTCAGCGACCATAGGGGCCGCGATGCGAGACGTGGCGAGAGGTCCGATGACCTGTTCGGGTGCGGTAGCCATTTTCGTACCTACGAAAAAAGGGTTTGACTTTGCGTGAGTTGCCCGAACGAAGTCAAGGGGCGAAAGGGAATATCTCCGTTCACCGCGCCGAACGTATTAGCGAATACGCAATCGGTGCTACATCCAATATAGACAAATTTTTTCTTATGCGAGCCAACTAAACGAAATAAATTTTTTGTCCCCTTCGTCCGCGCCTTCCCACGCGCTCCGGCCGAAGAGCGAAACAGCCGAATAATATAGATATGATTTCATAACTCCCACGCCATAAAAGCGGAGCAACTTTAGAAATATATCGTCCGCGAAATCCTTGCTAGTGTAGTGCGCGGAGTAGAGGCAGTCGTGAATCTGCGACGCCAGGAGGACGCCATAGGAGCCGGAGCCGTTGTCGAACGCGCCGCGGAGGGCTTTCGGCACGGATGCGAGGTCTGTCCAATAGCCGCGGCGGATGGCGAATATCAAACGCCCCTCCTCCTTCAGCACGATCTCCGCCCTCCAATCCTCCGCGTATTCCCAAATGCCGCCGCGTGGCATCTTGCGGAGCGCGGGAGCGATGGCGTTGACCCGTTGTATTTTTATACCCATATTACCCCCAAAGGGATGCGGCCAGGAACTCGCGCTCGTCCTTTTCGCTCCACGATCTAGCGAGCGCATCCGCGCCAAAGAACGGGGAAAGGGTCGCGAACGTCAAAGCGAGCGCGTCCGCGCGGTCGGGAGACCGGCCCAATAGCTCGCGCGTCCTGTCCTTCGCGGGGAGCTGATACTTGCCGTGCCCGTTGATAATGATCTCGGTGTTCAGTAGCTCCGCGAACATCTCGCCGTCGTTCACCTCGAACGAGACCTCCCTGTTCTTCATCGCGTCCGCCAACTGCGAATACATAAAAGCGCGCATATTCGCGCACCGCTCGTTTAGCGACTTCGCGCCGAAGTTGATCCCCTCCACCTCCGCCGAGGTCATCGCCTTGCGCAGAAGGTCGGGGATCGTCCAACCGAGGCCCGTGGAGTCCACGAAAACGCGCTCGACCCCGTGCCGCTCGCAGAGCGAAAGCGTGCGGTCGATCAACGTGTCGACGTTGCTACTCGCCTCCGTCTCCACCGCGATGACCTTCCCTCCGGCGCGGATGCACCACACCGAAAGGTCTGCGCCTGTGCTCGCCACGTCGAGACCCATAACCACCTCACCCGCGTGCGCGGAGGGGTTGCCCTTCAATTCGGCGAGGAGCTCCCGCGTCAAAATCGAGTAGCTCGACTCCTTCGGGAATTGGCCGAAAACGTTGATCCGCACGCGGTCGCTGTCCTTCCCGTATTGCCGCACCATCTCGTCGAGGTACTGCTTGTTCGTGAACCGCGACGAATAGCCGGAGATATGGATCGTGTACCATTCGGGCGTATCCGCAACGTCCGCCGTGAAGCCCGTGTTGCGCGTCGGGTTCGTCGAGAGCATTATGCGGTTGTTTCCTTGCGTCATCGACGCGAGGAGGTTCACGATGATCTTGTCGGGGATGCCGGAACTTTCGTCCAGGAGGTAGAGGAGGTTCGGCGCGTGGAAGCCGGAGACGTTTTCCACGGCGTCCGCGCTCGCCGTTATTCGGGTGATGAAGCCGAGCCCTCGCGCCCCTTTCCAAAATATGTAGTCGTTCGTCCGCTCGAACCACGACGAAATCTTGGAGCCGTCCAAAAGCCGGAGTAGGTTCAGCCAAAGAACATCGTAGCTCTGCTTGTAGGTATTCGCGCCGAGCACCACCTTCGTCTCGGGAGCCAGGACGAAAAACCAAATCGCGATAGCCGAAAGCGCGTAGGACTTGCCGCACCCGCGAGCCGCGATTACTGCGGTTTTCTTATGGTCGCGAACCGCCTCCGCCATCGAGGCTTGATTTTCGTCCAAATCCACGCCGAGGATCTCGGCACAAAACTCCACCGGACGCGTGCGATAGCGAGCGCGAAACGCGGCGACGTCCTTTTTCGTCAGCCGCTCCGGCGCGAGCATCTCCTTTCGTACTTCCATACCTACAAAATTACACTCTATGCCCGACGAATAGGACGCAATCTCCAGCCTCCCCTTCTGTTTGGAGGACGGAGCCGAGGAAGTTCGACGGCGAGGAACCCGCGCGGAATACAAGACCGACGCATTGAGACGGGAGCGCGGTCGCTACGTTTTCGTGGCCCGTGAACCGAACCACCGCCACGACGAGGCCTTGCGTGCCCGTGAGCCACGCCTGGTATTTCTCCCCGTTCGCGTATCCGCTCGCCCATTTCCCGCCCAACGCCTCGAAGATGGCGTTTAGCTCCATCTTGAACGACGGCGGCAATTCCATAGAGCGAAGGGTCGTATTCGTGATTTCGCCGCTTTTCATAGCCATTAAAGCCGAGTAGAGGTGGTATAGCCGACGCGCATCCCGAAAAGGTGGATCGGCGCGGGGTCGCTGAACGAAAACTCGAAGATGAAGCTGTCGCCCTGGCCGAGGTTCCACCATTGCGCGATGCGCCAAAACTGACCTTGACGGCCAAGCGATGACCACCCGCAATCGTAGAACGTGAAGCCGCCGTCGGTCGAGACCTTGAGCATCGCTTGCGGGTTGCGGCCTTGCCCGACTAGCTCCGGCGTCGAGCCGACTTCGCAATCGAGAAGGAGCTGACGAAGGGACATACAGAAGTTGTTATCCCAAATTGTCGAGGTCGTGCGCTTGCGGACGAGTTGCGTCCCCTTGTAGGTGCGCCACCCGCCGAGCGAAAGCACCGCGCCGTCCGCGCTCCCGAAAAGAACCTTGTCGAGCCATACCGCGGAGAAGGCGCATTCCCATTTCGTATCCGTCCCGTCCGCCAACCGCTCGCGCCTTTCGTGCCAAAGTTGCGTCGAGAAGTCATAGACGAGGGTTGTATCCGCGAGCGTGATCGCGTAGAAGTTGTGCCCCTGTTCGTACCAACAGAAGCCGGCGAAAACGTCCGCGCCCTTGATCCGTTCCTCGATGGCGTTCGTGGAGATGCGTTGCGGGAGACCGCTTTTCGTCCATACGAAAGCACCCTCGCGGCCAAGCTCCGAGGAGCCGACGAAAAAGACCGACCCGTTGCTCGTCGCCACGGACGCGGACTGCTTGCACCCATAGGCGGACGAGGAACCGCCAACGAAGGAGAAAACGTCGTATTCGCTCTCTCCCGCATTGAGTTGCCATAGCTCGCAACTCTGCGAACCGAAAACGAAAAGCGCGCCCTCGCTCGCCGTGAGCGCGGTGATCTCGTCCGCTGAACTCTCCGCCGTGTAGTAATCGGCCGCGGCGAAATCGGTAGAAAGGAGCGCGGAGAAGTAGAACTCGCCCGAGCCGCTTCTGTCGATGACGAAGCGGTGGCCGATGCACACCGCGAAGCGCGGCCGGATGACGAGCGGGTCTCCCCCGTCCGCGGGGAAGGTGAGATTTACCAAACGCCAGGTCTGCGCCACGGACGCAGTCGGCTCCTTCACGTCGAAGGCGTGGAGGGTGTCGCCATCCGCGAGAACGCATTGAACGCCGTTGTCCGCAACCGAGACCGGCGTTTCCGCGGAATTGACCTCGCCAACCTTCACGGGGTTCTCGCCGATGACGAGCCGATATACTTCCTTGCCGAAAACGGCGACAAGGGTCTCCGATCCAGTCGGCCCCGTGGTCGTGCGGTAAAGCGCGCGGCACGCGCCGCCTTCCGCGAATTGCGAAAAGACCTCCGTCCCGTGCGTGGAGATCAGGATTTGCTTCTGCTTCCCCTGGCCGTCCTCGACGTTCTCGGTGTAGAGGTTCTCGCACGTTTGCGACGAAACCTCCCGCGCCTTGTATTTGTACGAGCCGCCGATGACGGGAATTTGCGCGGTCTTCATTCGCTACCTCAAGCCCATAATGGTGACGTTTTCGTAGCTACAAAAGCCAGGGTCGACGAGGCGGAGCGGTTTCGACTTCATCGTATTCGCGCGGATTGCCGCTTGCGCCTTCTCCATTTCGGGGAGGAGCCGCGCCACGTCATCGTCCATCCCCTTGTCGACGGCCATAGAGTGCGCGAGGGTGAGGACGAGCGCGCGCGAGTAGATTTGCGGGAGCGGCAGTTCGCCGTTGATCGTCGCGCGGGGGAACGGGAGCGAATAGACGAGGCGAAGCTGACACGCCGCGCCGCGGTTGAAGTGAAGGATGCCGAAGGGGAACCCTTCCTCGTAGGCGAAGAACTCCGGGTGGCCGGAGCTACCTTCAAAAGTGTAGGAGCCAATGTCCGCAAGGTCGGTCTCCTCCATCGCCACCCATCCCGCGCCGTAGTTGGAGGCGACGGATTGGAGGTTGTACGGACGCGGGGCCACGATGTCGGGCGTCGTTCCGTCCGCCTGGACTTCGCCGATGGTGAGCGCGTCCTTCCCGCGGCCGTCCGCGGTGATCAAGGTCGCGCGGCAATTAAAGAAGTTGTCCGCGGAGAGTTCGGCAAGAATGTCGTCGAGGAGGCCGCAAAGGTGCACCGCCTCCTCGCCGCTGATGCTAGCACCCGCGCGGATGATGTTCGTCTTGTAAGCCGCCTTCTCCAAAATCTCGCGAACGCGCATATCCTTACCTCTTTTTTTGTACCTACGAAATCACCACGGCAACTGCGTGAGGAACTGCTGAAGGTGCTTGCACGGGGATGCGACCCCGTTCGGGTTTGTCTTTTCGGGCCATTCGCCGTTGCTATCCTCCACGGGAGACCACCCCGCCGCGTTTGCCACGACCTCGAAGCGATATTTGAAGTCGGGACAATCGCAATGAACGCGGACGCGGCCCGTGCGGTCGTTGCGGATTGCATAGAGGTTATACGGGCTTTCTCCCTGGGCGATTCCGCGGACGAGCGAGAACTTCGCACCGCCGCGACCGCCGAACTTCTTTACCTCGGTGATGGTTATCGGCCGCGTCGCCGGATTGGACGGACGCCCCGCGGGGACGGCCGGCGAACCTTGCGGACGGATGGAACCGGCGAGAACGTCGCCGAGTTGCTTCGCGCTTCGCCCTTCCGCTTGGAGCTCCCGCGCGAGGGCCTTGTCGGCACGCGAAACCGCGACCTCCCCCGCGTCCTCCTCCATTTCCAAAGGCGTCGGCGCGGAGCCGAAAACGGCGTTAGCCAGGGCGGCGGGGTTCGCACCGCCCATAAGGCTGTCCGCGAGCATCGCCAGGACTTGCGGATTCATTCACCGCCCTCCTTCTTCCCCTCTTCCGCCAGGCCTTTGGGGAGCGATTTAGGCGCGGCCGACTTCGCCGCGGACGTGCGAGCTCCGCCGGAGGCGAGCGACTGAACCACCGCGACGGCGTCCCACCCGCTCTTGCCAAGCCGCGTCGCGATCCGCTCAAGGATGCCGCGCGTGGCCGGAGTGGACGGAACCTCACCCGCCTTGAGCGCGAGGATTTCGTCGAGCTCGCTCTGCGTGAGCGACACGCCGTATTCCTTGAGGGAGGAATTAACCCTGTTGAGCGGGGCCTTTTCCAACTGCGAAACGATAGCGCCCTTCGCCTTGCCGACGGCCTCCTTCGAGACGGAGCCCTTTCCTTCGACTTCGCTCGCGACGTTCTCGACCGCCTCCTTGATCGTGGCCGGAGCGCGCATTTTCCCTCCGGCCGCGAAAACGTCCTCTTCGAGGATTTTCTGCACCTCGGCGAGCGCGGCTTTCGCTTCCGCCTTCTGCGCTTCCGTCATCGCGGCCCCTTCAATCGCGGACGCCGCCGCGTCGAACTGACGGGCGACGCTGACGGGCCGTTCGCTCTTCGCCGCGGTTCGCGCGACGTTCGCGAGGCCGCTCTCCACGACCTCCCGCGCCTTCGGGGAAAGGTTCGCCAGGACTTCGCCGACCTTCTGCGCACCCGCGCGGCCCAAAAGACCGCCGAACTTGCCGACCGCACCGCCGACCGCGCCACCGATCCCCGCCGCCATCCCGGCGGCTTGGAGCGGGTTTTCCTTCGTGGCCGAGGGGACGGTCTCCACGCCGAGGTATTTGTGCGCGATAGCGTCGATCCCAATCGGGGCCGCGGCAAGCGCACCGCCGGCCATCGCACCCGTCGCGGCCGTGGAGCCGAGGCTTTTCCCGCGCGTGGCGAGGAGAAGGGGCAACGCCCATTTGTCGCGGGACAGGTGCCACGCCGCGCTCTTCTCGCCCTCGTTCAAACCTTCCGCGCCGTAATCTTCGCTCGCCGGTTCGCCCGTGACCGCCTCGTAAACGAGGCGCGAGGCCATATTGCCGAGGTCGCCGGCTCCGGCGTATCCCTGTCGAGCGAGGGACTTCCAATCGGTGTCCCCGCGTTCCTCGTTCAATTCCCACTCGCGCATCGCCTTCGGGAAAAAAGACCTTGCGAGCGCGTGGAGGTTGCCCTTGAGGTCGGCCTCGGCGAGGCCATAGCGGAGCGCGTCCTTTTCCTCGTCGGTGTAAACGTGGCGGCGAAGATACTGCGCCGCGGAGGGGTCTTGCGCGAGAAGTTCGTTTTTGTCCTCTTCGGTGAGCCGAATGACGGAGCCGTCTTCGTCCACGTATTCCCACGCCTTGAAAATGTTTTCGTCGGCCATTTGGCTACCTCCGTTTGATGCCGAGGCGAGATTTCACGTCCCCGACCTTGCCGCCTTCGGTCTGCGCCGAAGGAGCGGGTGCCGTGGTCGCGGGGGTTGCGGCGGGAGCCGCGGGAGCGGCGGGGGCCGTTGCCTTCTTTTCCTTGCGCGGGAGCATCGCCTTGAAGTCGGCGTAGCTCTTCCCCGCGTCGAGCGCGACGATAAACGCCTCGCGGAGGTCGGGCCGTTCCTTGAAAAGGTCGGCGAACGTGGTCGATCGGTCGAGGTTGAGGTTGAAGTACCTGTTGCCGAGCCGCGTGAAAATGCTCTCGTTTTCCTCGCTGACCATCTTCGCGTCGTCCTTCCCGCCGGACTTCTTGTACGCATTGAAGGTCGCCGCGAGAAGTTCCGCGCCGTCCTCGTCCACGGGAGCGAACCGCGACGGGAGCGCACGCCACGCCTTCTCCGTTTCGGTCGCGGGCTTCGGCGCGGACTTGACGGGGATGGAAAGGTTCTCGACGAGGGCTTTCAAATCCTTCGACCAGTCGCGCTTGTTCACATCGTAGCCGAAGTTCGCCGCGAACTCGCGGATTGCGAGGTCTCGCTTCTGTTCGCCCGTGCCGTAATCGAAGGAGCCGTCCTTGATTGCGGCGGCAAGCGCATTCTGGAGCGCGTCGAAGGAAACGTCCGTCGGCGCGGCGGCGTCGGTCTCTTCCGCCTCCTCCGTTTTCGTATATGCGAAAATCGGGAATTGCGCCATAGACTGCTTCATCCGCTCCGCGGTTTCCTTTCCATAGAGACGCCCGGCGGTCTCGCTCGCGTACTCGCTCGCGCGGTTCGCGCGTTCGCGCGCCGCCTTGTCCGCCTCGCGGAGCTGATTTCGACGCTTCGTGTAGTACTCCTTCTCCGCCGCGTCCGTAGCGGAGGAAATCTTGTACTCCAGGTCGGTCAGCTCGCGCGTGTTCTTCGCGATCTGGTCGGCGTTCTTTTCCCATTCGTTGCGGTAGTCGCTCAAAACGGCGCGGAGGTCGTTCTCCCTCTTCGCGCGGCCCTGGAGCGCGATGGAGCGATAACGCTCCGCCTTCTGCTCGTCCCACGGGTCGAGGGCGGATGCGAGTTTCTCGATGGCCGTGTACTCGTCGCCGCCGCCGAACCGCGCCACCGCGTCCTCGTATGCCGTGCGCTTCCCCTCGTCCCCGCCGAACTGCGCGGAGTATTCCTCCTCCGTGGCGAACGTGTCGCGGGGCTTGTACTGACCGAAGGTCTGATAACCTTCGAGCGCGTCCTTGATGCGCGCGTTTTTCAGAAAACCGAGCATAGCCGTGGCGGTCGCGGAGCCGATGCCAGACCACGGGTTCGCGCTTTCAGGCGAGGGGTTGACTTCGAGATAGCCGAAGGGGTTTTTCGTAGCCATAAAATCTTACCTCACCTAGACGAGTTTCGGCAACTGACTGACGAACGGGAGCGCGCCGGAAATCGCGCCTCCCGCGATGTACTCGCCCGTCCCGGCGTTGCCCATTCCGGCGCGCGCGCTGTAATAGTCGCTGATGTTCTGCACTTTGGCCGTGCCGAGGTTGGTCGCGCTCGTTCCGGCGGCGGTCTTCTCCGCGAGATTGGAATTGTAGAGCGCGAGAATGGCGTTGAGGTCGGTTCCCTTCGCCGTCTGCTTCTGCGAGCTTTCGGTCTGCTTCGCCGCCTCTTGCGCCTGGTACGCGGCGAGGTCTTGGTTGATCTGCTGGAGTGCCGCGCTCCGCGCGTCGGCGTAAGCCTGTGCGGTGTTGGCCGCGGTGCGGTCTGCGATGGCCTTGAGGGTCGCGCCGGAGAGGAGCTGACCGCGAGCCGCCGCCGAGCCCTGGATGGCCTCCGCCGCGCGGCGGTTCTGCTCCGCGAGGGCCGGAGACATAAGTGCCTCCGTGGCCGATGCGAGGTCGCGTGGCGTGTAGGTTCCCGCCTTGTAGCTCGGCTCCTCGCCGAGGGACGCGAGAATCTGCTCTTCGAGCGCGGACGCCTTGCCTCCCGACGCCGCCTCCTTTTCCTTCTGTTCGCCGATGAGCTTGTCGAGCTCTTCCTCGACAGCGGCTTTCCTCTTCTTCAAGAACTCGCGCTTCGACGCGTTCGCGGACGCCGAGCCCCATCCTTCGAGGCCGCCGCCAATCGCGCCGACGCCCATTCCAATCAAGCCAAGAGTGAGAGGATCCATTTTCCGTTCTCCGCGATATGCGGGGCGGCGCGGGAGGTGCGCCGTTGCCCGTTTTCATATCTACAATTTAACTAAACGCGGCCTCCCGATTTCAGATATTCCGCGTAAAGTTCGTCATCCGTCATCTGCTCGAACGGCTTGGGCGCGGAAGTCGCGCCGACGCCAACCTTGCCGACAATCGGCACGGGGGCGGAAGCCGTGGCGGTCTGCTCCGTTTTCGTATCTGCGAAAATACGGGAGGTCTCGCCGATCTTCCAAATCGTCATCTGCCGTTCCACGTCGCCCATCTTCGCGAGGGCCTCCGCGAGGGACGGGTTGCGGAGACATTCGGCAAGGACGATAGGGGCCTTTGCCGAACCCAAGATGGCGCGGATGGTCGGGTTCTTCTTGCCGCCGGTGATGTCGGTCAGCATTTCCATTCCGTCCTGTGCCTCCACGTTCAGCCATTCGCGCTTGTCCGCGGGGACGTACTTCTCGACCTTCGCGTTGAAGTCGGCGACGAATTGACGCGCATCCGCGATCTCCGCGGCCCGTTTGTCCTCTTCGGCCTTCGCGCCCTTCGCGATCTCCTTGAGCCGGTAGGCGATGAGCGCGTCGGCGTATTCCTCGTCGGTGGCGAAATCCGCCTTCCTGGGCTTCGGCGTTTCCTTCACCTCGCCGCCAGCCTTCTCGCCGCGACCGCGCACCTCCGCTTCGAGGGCCTCAAGCCGCGCGCGGAGCGTTCGGTTTTCATACTCCATCTTTTTGAACTTGCGGTGCGAGAATTTCGGCGCGTCCTTTTCGTCCGTTTCGCCCTGTTCCTCGCTCGCCTTCGCCTCGCCGTCTGCGGGGCCGTCTGCGGGCTTTTCGCCTTCGCCCGTGTCAGCGGCGGGGGCGGGGTCGTTCTGCGCCTCCGTGGCCGTTTCCGTGGCCGTGGCGGCGTTCTCGTCCGCGGCCTGTTCCGCGGCCGCGGCGGGGGGATCGGGGATGAGGGTCTCCCCTTCCCCGAACTGCTTTTCGAGTTCCTTCACGTACTCTTCTTTAGTCATCTTTCTACACTCCGTTTCCGCCCTTCGTTTTCATACCAATCGCGCGACGGAGCGGTGCGCCGCGCGGTGGCGTTGCAATTCCTAAACGCCCTCGACGGGAGGGATCGGCGGCGGGGCCATCTCCTCGATGGTCTGCGCCTGTTCCTGTTCGGCGCGGAATACCTCCCGCTCCGCCTCGGCCTGGAGCTCGTTCGCCTGTCGCGTATTGGCCCCCGCTTGCTTCATCGCTTCGAGTTCCATCGCGTGGCGGTGCTTCAAGTCCTCCATCAGGACGGCGTTCTGCGCCTTGAGCACCTCGCCGTTCACGGAGTTCTTGACCGCTTCGAGTTCGGCGGTGAGCCGTTGCACGAGGCCTTCCAACTGCGCCTTCTGCTGAAGGAGGTCTTCGACGTTCGCGCCCGTCCCCTCCACGCCTTCGCCGCCGGCCGGCGGCGCGGTCTGCGCCTGTTGGAGCGCGGCCTGTTCCTTCGTGAGTTGCATCGCGGAAATCGCCTTCGCTTGCTCGACGAGTTCCTCGTCCGCGCCATCCATACATTCGAGCATCCGCGGAGCGAGAATGGCCTTGTATTCGGGGAGCGCGGTCGCCATCGCGTAGAACGAGCGGAGCTTTTCCTTCCGCATCGTGGAAAGGAGAGGCCCCGCGCTAACGGAAATCCGCGTCGCGCCGTCCTTCGGCGCGTCATATTTGTACACATACGAAATCAGCTCGATGAGAGCCGCGCCGAGGGCCTTGATCGACGAGGCCAGGTTTTCGTAGTAGCACGACAAAATCGACTCGCTCGCCTTCGCCTTCGTGATCACTTCCTCGGCGGTTTGCACCGAGTGATTTTCCACGATGCCCTCGATGGGAATGCCGATGATCTGCGCAACCGCATCCGTATAGAGCGAGGTCAGTCCGCCAATATCGCCGACGTTAATCGCGGTATCCTGTTTCGTGGGCGGCGCGAGCGTCCTCCCCTTCTCGTCATAGAGGTCATACGGGAGCGCGGGAGGGTTGATCTTGTTCGCCTGTTTCCATAGCTTCGTGTGCGCCTTGATGGAATCCGCCACGACGAGGTAGTTCGCCTTCGGCGAAAGCGCGAGCCGCTCGCCCGAAAGCGAGACCGCGTAGTTGAGGAGCCGTTGCGCGTCGATGGCCTTGTGAACGATGCCCGTGTACTCCACCGCGCCGGAGTCCGCCTTGAGAACCGCCTCGCCGGCGACCAGGACAATCGGGAGACGGCGGATCGGGAGCGTCTGCTCGTCGATGATTTTGTTGCCGACCACCTTCACCACGGCGACGGAGTTTTTCTTTTCCTTGTACCAAAAAGTCAGCACGGGCACGGAGGTGTCGGTGTTCGTATTGTAGAACACGCCGTCGTTTTCACTGCTTTCGGTCGCTTCCTCGCCGAAGAGACGCTTGGCCTTGTCGCGGGTGATGTCCTCGCGGTGGATGAAGTACTCGCCGTCGCTCCCGTCAACCTTCGTCGAGTTCGGGTCGAAAAAGATCGAGAGCGGATTGGGGACGGCCTCGATGCGCACGCACGGCTCGCCCTTCTCGTCCTTCTCCGTGGTCGCGTAGATGAAGCCATAGCCACAGGAGAGCGCGTTGCGGAGCGCGGATGAGTAGATGTTCTTCGCGTTGCTTTCGTCCTCGATTTCCACGATCTTCTCGTTCAGCCGCTCCACGGCGTCGCTCTGCTCCTCGCCTTCGAGCTTGATCGCGAACGGGTTTGCGTTGTACGCGCCGACGATCTTGGAAATGTACGCGGAAAAAATCGGGAATTGCATCCGCGCACGGGACGGCCCACGCGCTTGCGTGTCCTCTTCCGTCCACTGATCGTCCACGCCGGAGGCGAATTTGATGTCGGTGCGCATCCGCGTGCGAACGACGCCCAGGGCTCCGTCCGCATCGGTCAGCATCTTGCGAAGTTCGGCCAACGTTTTCATAGCTACAAAACCCCTTTGTCAAAATCTACAACTTTCGCCGCTGTTGTTAAGCCGGGCTTATTCACTGCGCCCCCGACAATATGGCGCACAGATAAACGGCGAGAAAGAGCAATAAGCACAAGGACAACCCGACAACGAAGTCGGCGTTAGTAAGCGGCCATTCGCCGTGCTCATCGTACTCGACGCCGATGACATCCCCAAGCCATTCCTTGATGCGTTTTTTCACTTCGCGCCCTCCAACATTTTCTCGATGTGCGCTTGGACGGCCTCCAGCCGGTCGAGCCACCCGCGCTTGACCACGCCGTGCGGGTGTTCGAGATACCGCGCCGTCATATCATTCAGCGCGCGGTCGAGGTGCAAGCGGCACTCGCGGAGAATGTCCAGCTGTTCGTCGCTCATTTCGCGCCGCCCGTTTTGAGTGTTTCTTTGATCCACGCAATATCGGTCTCGATTTGCGCGAGCCGCACCGACACGTCTCCGTAGGAGGTCTTTCGCACGGCGTACATCGCTCCGCCGACAATCCCCGCCGAAACGGCGAAGAGCGCGGAGGCGACAACAGCTAAAGACTGCAAATCCATGGCACTACCTCGCCGCGATGTAGAACGCGAGACTATCCGGAGTCAGCACGGGGAGCGTCGCCGGAAGCGCGGAAAGACCGGCCGTCGCGGACGCCGAGCCGATGAAGTTCGCGTCGAACGTGGACGCCTTCTCCATACCGAGAGCGTCAATCGTGAGCGACCACGGGGCCTCCGTGAAGTAGGCCACGAAGTAGTATTCCGCTCCGGCCACCATCTCGAACGGCGCGGAGGTGTCAATCCACCGCATCTTCTTGAAGGTTTCGCTCGTCGGCGTTTCTGCGGCGGTAGTCGCGAGGAGGTTCCCGTCGTTGTCGTAAACGCCGAGAAGCACCGCGCCGAACGTTCCGGCCTCGTGGAAAAAGCCAAGTTTCGTCCGCGTCGCCGTGAAGTTCGACACGACCTTCGACGCGTAAATCCTGTTCCCGCGCGAGGAGGTGTCGTAGTGGTCGGTTGAGTCGAGGAGCGAGAAATTCTCTTGCATCGTCGCGACAGAACCACCTCCGCCCGAAGATACGCTTCCGCCGAGGGCCCACTGGTCAGTCGGCACTCCGCCGATGTCGCCGCGGCCGAGGAAGGTGAGCCGATACATAGACGCGGCCTGTCCGCCAATCGTAATCGCCGAACTTTGAGCGTTCAGCACGGAGCCGCCTTGCGGGGTGATGGTCAGCGTCGCGGCGTTGTCAAGGAAAACGAAGTCGATAAAAGACTTTGCCGGAATGGTCGCGGCGGAGGGCAGTTCAAGGGTCTGCGCGTATCCCGACAGGTAGAAGAGGCAACCGAGAAACCCATCGTCAATACTAGGCGAGGGGACGTTCCCGTAGACTTTGCGGTACTTCTTTGGCCCCCCTTCCCACTTCGGGGAAAGGAAACCGCCATACAGCGCAACGGCGAGAATGTCTCCGTCCTCTCCAATTCCGCGCCGCAAGGGCGCGCCAGCCGGCCCACCGAAAATCAAGTCGCCGGGATCGGTCATCGGGTTCGACATACCGCCGCCGCCTTCGCCTTCGGGAGCGGCCACGCCGTCAACCTGCTTCACGACAACGCCGTCCGCGTCCACGACCACGACGCGGTAGATTTTGTCCGTATAAAAACGGAAGTCGCTTTCCGGCCGTCCGTCATCGTCGAGGCGAACGACCGCGCCGAGCGGGGTGCCGTCGAAGGTCGCCACGCCTTGCGGAATGTCCGTCCCCGTCTGATAGAAACGAAGTTCGCCGCTCGCGCAAGGTTCGCCGTGCGCGTCAAAGAAAACCTTGTCGAACCATCCGCCGAGAGAAGTAGCCATTTGCCGAGTCTCCTCTACCAGTTCTTGTTAGTGCTCCACGGGTCGATGAACGCGATGGTGTTCGCCGACGAGCGGCGCACCGCCGCCGCGTAGCCGCCGCTGTCCTTCTGGAACTGCGGGGAGTACGGAATAGCCGACGGGCCAGCGGAGTCGATGTTCCCGACCGCGAACGAACGGAAGATGGTGTCGCCGATGCGCGACTCCGTTCCGGCCGCGTTGAGGAAGTCGATGATGCCTTTCGTGCCGAGGCGCGTGAGGTACAACGTTCCGTCTTGCTCCGTGCCGTCGAGGGTGATGAACCCTTTGGAGCGGAGGAGCGCGTCGTTCGACGTGTCGCACGTTGTGTTGTCGCTGATGTCGATGTTCACTCGTTCGGCGGTATCCCACGCCTCGACGGCTGGCGCGTTCGTCTTCGTCCAGACCGCACCGACCAGCTTTTTGAAAAAGCGGGCGTTGTCCACGGAGCACTCGCGGATAACGAGGTTGCGGAGCGGGTGCGTCGTTGCCCAGTGAACGGAGTCCGCGATGTTGCACCGATAGAATTTGAAGGAGATGCCTTGACGCGGGGTCGGGTCGGTGACCTCGCCGATGCGTGGAGCGATGATGTTGAAGCGCGAGCCGACCGCCTCCACGTCCACGGCGTTGTAGAGCGAGCCGCCGATGGAGGAGTCGAAGATACGGGCCGTCCACGCGGAGACGTTGCCGGAGATGGCGCACTCGTCCAGCTCGACGGAGGCGTTGTTAATGGTGAGGTCGCCTGTCAAATTCAACCGGCGAAGGGTGGCATCGTAGGAGAGGGACACGTTCGCGGTGATGGCGACGTTCTCGAAATCGGCGTCCGCTCCGTGCGCGGACACGAAGGCGGAGAACTCCGCGCTCCCGCACCCCGTCCAATTCACGGCGACGGGTGATACGCGACCGACGATAACGTTTTGGATTGCGATGGAACCGGATTTACCGCTCATCGTTCCGGCGTTGACAAAGAACAGCGGCGCGCCTGTTTCGTTTTTCACGCCGTTCGCGATGGCCACGAAAACCTCGTCGAAGTAGAGCGAGGCGTTCGCGATCAAGGAAACGGCCTCATCCACGACGAGGCGCGGCCCCTTGAGTTTCGTCCAATCCCGCGCGGCGTTTGCGAGTTGCGAGGTGCGAATTTCGCACCCGATCTCGATGCGGCCCGTCACGCCGTTCAGGTCTAGCTTGCCGCCGGAGGTAAAGTCGACCGCGCCGATATAGAGCGATGCGGCACCCGCCTTGTCGATGGCGAGCCCGGCCGCGGGAACGATGACGCGCGGGATGGAAACGGACGCCGCCGATTGCAAGGAAATAGAGGCCGCAAGGACTTCTGCGTTCGGCCCGACGTTCGCCGCATCAACCGCGCCGACGCCTCCGTCGAGATAGCCGTCGACGAAATGCGGCGTCCGCGTGTTGTATTTCAACACCACGGGGTCACCGGCGAATACGGACGGGCTCGTCCCCTCGAACAGATATTTATCCCAAATAACGAAGTCCAGGGAATGGCCGGCGTTATTCGTGATCCTCGCGAACTCCGCCACCACGACGGGGGCCGTCGCCGAAATGTCCTCCACGATTGCGTAGTTCCCATAGGGGAAATAGACCGCCGTGGGCATCGGCACGGGCGAGCGCGGGGTCTGCGCATAGTAGCTGACGCACGCGAACGCGGACGCAATAGCGGACGAGGAGGAGGTCTGCCCTGAAGTGTCCGCACCGAAAAGGGTGACGGGAAGGAGACCGCCTTCGAGGACGGCGATCCAAATCTTGCCGCTCCCGTCGTTCGGGAGGATGGCGAAGCCGCCATCGTCAGGAAAGCCGCCCAGGTTGTCAAAGAGCGCATAGCGCACGCCGTTCACGTCCGCCGCGGAATATTCCGCCGTGTCCACGTCGCGGAGATCGGCGAGCGAGGAAACGAAGGCGACCTCCGCAACCCCTTCTTTCGGCGCGTCCCCGCCGTCGAGGTTCCACGTCTCATAGGCGACGAAATCGTCTGGGAAGGACGGGTTTTCCACGCCTTCCATCGGCACGAAGGAGCGGAGGGTGTACTTCCGCGGATGCAAGATCACGGAGGGGAAAAAGCCGGAATCGTCAGCGATGACGAAGGTGGTCTCCGCGCTCGTTTCCTCGACGAAAACGGAGGCCGGAACGTCCGTGCCTTCCTCGTAAAAAAGGATGTGCGCGAACGGCACGGGGTTGCCGTTGCTGTCCAGGAGGAGGAGTTTCGGGTTGTGCGGTCTAATCTCCATCTTCGCCGTCCTCCTGGTCGCCGAAGGTCAGCGCGGAGAAATCGAGCGGAAGCTCCGTGATTTCCTCCACGATCACCTCCTCGTCCTCGTCGTCCTCCGCGTAGTATTCGGGGTCGTTGGCAAGGTTGGTAAATACAATTTTTTCCAAAACCTCATCGTCGAGGAAAGGCGAGCGGTTCCGTTCGAAGTCGATGCACCGCTCGATCCACTCTTTCGAGTACGCATTGCCGTTGACGAAAATCATTTGTCGGCGTCCTCCGCTTTCTGCGTTTCCTCCGCCTCGCCGAAAAGCTCCGCGATGGTCTTGCCGGCCCCCGCGGCGGCGGTTTCAATGTCGGCCGCGCCCCATCCCCAATCCTTGCATTGGTCGACGAGTATCATTCGCGTCGCCTGGAAGGAGCCGTTCAAGGCCTGTTTGACGAGCGCGGGAATCGCGATGCGCGCATATCGCTCGCTCACCTCCGCCTTGATGTCGGGGTTTTCCTTGAGCGAGAGTTTGTGCCACCACCCCTTCGCGGTGAGGTAGTGCTTGTAATGATTGGGGGAACCGAAACCGAGCGTCCGCCACGCGCGGGAATGAACGCCGAACGCCTCGATGAAGGCGGCGCGAACCTCCTCGAACGTCGGCTTGACGTTCTCCGCGTAAAACATCCGCTCGTCGTTTTCGTCTCGGTCGAGGTTTTCGGTTTCGTCGAGTTCCATACACGCCTCTATTTTCTAATATACATAATTCGCAAGGAATTTCACCCGCCGAAGTACTCGCCCCTGTCTGCGGTTCGCAATCGCTCGTACCTGGCGCGTGCGGCCTTCCTTCGCTCGAAGTCGAGGCGGCGTTGCATTTTCTCAATTCGCGCCATCCGTTCTTTTTCCGCCGGCGTGAGGTTGGGAAGATAGTCTTTTTTCATAACTGCAAATCCTTCTCGCGAGGTTCGATGCCCGCAATATGCACGCGGTGTAGCTCCTTCGCATACCAGAGGTCGAGGGTCAGCAAGTCCTCCCAAAACGCGGTGCCGCCGACATAGGCGCAGTCGGGCCGACGGCCACGCCGGACGCGTGCTTCGAAACCGCCCGCCCGCCCGTCGCTCCACGGCCCGTCCACACGGACGTTCGCGACGGCCTCGTCGATGGCGGCTCGCGCGGCCGCACGCAGTTCGCTTTCGCTCGCATCCGCCCCGTCTAGCTTGCCGAACGGAAACGCGGCGAGAACCTTCTCGGCCATTTCGTCAAAGTTCATTTTTCATCCTTCCCACTTTTGATCCTGTACGCGCACCCGCATTTCGGGCAAAGCACCCACTCGTCGCCCATATAGTGAACGACCTCCGCGTCGCGGCCGCACTTGAGACAGCGCGGCGGGTTCTTTCCGCTCTGGTCGACGATGATGCCTGGGTGCGCCTCCTCCGCTTTCGGCGCTTCGGGCTTGGGCTCCTCCTCCGGCGCGGCGAGGTCGAGGATCAGATAGCCGATGTCTTTGCCAATCTCCTCCACGTCAATGTCTTCCATCCCGTCCGCCATCGCATACTCGTGGAAGAGGCGATTGTGGATATTTATCAGCCGTTCGCAGATTTCACGCTTGGTCATTTCGTGGCCTCCTCCGTTTCAGCTGTGATAAAGTCGTACAGCTGATTTATGGTCATGTTGAACGCGCCGCAAGTGCCGCCGCAGCCTTTTCCGGCCAACGGACACCCAGGACACCCTCCCTTTTCTGATAGCGTCGTACTCTTGTACATAGCGCAACACTTATTCGCAAATTCTTTGCACGCGTTGAAATAGCGTTCGTTTTGTTTGACGGCAAAGTCGCGTTCGAACGCCTTTTGAGCTTCTTTTCCCTGATTGGTCATTTCGTTTCCTCCTCGGCCTCGGCGTCGTTCGCCGCTTCGTCGGCGAGAAACTTTGCCGTTGCGACGGTCGCGGAAAGGCGTTGAACCTTGTCGAAAGTGTCGCCGTGCGCTTCGATAAGCGCGTCGCCGATTAGCACGTCGGCGCGGTCAAGAAGCTCGGCGGCCTTGCGCAGTCGTTCGTGTAGCTTCACTTCTCCTCCTCCTTCGCCGGGGAGTTCGCCCACTTCAACACGGCATCCTTGCACTCATCATCATAGAGCGTATGATTGCAGAAGTCTTTGATAGGGCAATAAGGGCACGCGGCACCCATAGGCATCTCTCCGCAATATGCGCCCAATAGACTTGCAAAATCTTCCGCCGCAAGTGTTTCTTTCCACTTGTCCCAGTTGGTCATGCTCATCGGCTTCTCTCCTTTTCCCATACGCAAAATATTCATTCGCTTTCCTCCTCCTCCGCGATGGCCAAAACGGCCTTGTCCCCATCGTCGAACACGCAATGGAAGATGTCCCGTTCATCGTCCTCGTATCTCACGATTTCGCGCCCGGTTGCCATATCATAGTGTTTCCCGACTGGAGTTTTGAAAACCGCTTTCTTGTCCTTGCGCAGAGGGCAGTCGTGCAAGCAATTAAGCCGCCCGTTCGACTCCTTGCGGAACCGCTCGCAACACAGCCGCTTGAAGTCGCTGGAGACACGCATCAAATCGTACTTCGTCATTACGTAGCCTCCTAGAATGGGAATTCGCCTTTTTCAATGTCCGGCGGCGTCTCGTCCTCTTGCGTTTCAGACGGCGGAAACCTGTCCGGGATCGCGCGGGTCAGGACGTACGCAAAATCCAGAACGTGCAGGGCGTGCGTTTTCGCGCCGTCCCGGTCTCCCATTGAATAGCAAGAAACGCAGAACAGAGCGTATCTATGGATTGCTGTCAGTGCTTCATAGATCTGGGCGGCGTGCGGGTCGACTAGTTTGATTTCGGTTTCCTTTCCTTTCGCCATTTTGCGGTCTCCTTTCTTTTTGTAGCTACAAAATCACTTCGCCTTCTTCGCCGCGCGGAGGCGTGCGATATAGGCGCAGAGCGTCCCCTTCGTGTGGCGTGCGAGGCACTTGTCGCGCTCCGCCTTCGCCATCTCGGTCAGCTCGACGTACCTGGCGAGCGCGGTCTTTTCCTCCTCCGTGAAATCGGCGCGGCCGGTCTCCGGCGTCGGTTCCGCTTCGGGACGATCAAGGGCCGCGGTTTCGATTTCGGCGGCGGTGTTTTCGGTTTCCATTTTCTGCCTCCTTACGGCAAGTTAGTGCATACCTAGTTAGTTTTTGGACGATTATCGTCCAATCAAAGCGCGGAGCGCGTTGCGCAATCTGCGGAAGGCGGATCTGCGAACGAGCGGGAGGTGCTTCAGGCGAGAATGGTAGAGCTCGCGAAATTCGGGCGAGCCCTTGCCGTCGCGGTAGATTTCCGCCATCTTGCACGCGACGCCTTTCGCGGTTCGGCCGGAGCCGACGTGCTTCGCGATTTGCGCGAAGGTGCGTCCGTCCGCGTACAGGCGGCACGCGGTCTCGACTTCGCCCTTGTTCCAAAACTGATAGCTTCGGTTTCTGCGTTGCATCGCTCGCCATCCTCTAGAACGGAAGATCATCTTCGTGGAAAACATCGTCGGCGCGGGAGGGCATCGCGGAAGCGGTCTTTCGCGGAGCCGGCGAAGGAGCGGGAGCCGGAGCGGTGGAGGAGGATCGGTTGCCGTCGCGGTTCGCCTTCGAGAGGAAGGAAAGGTCGCGCACGAGGATCTCGGTCTTGAAGTGCTTCTGCCCGTCCTTCTCCCAGGTGCGGGTGCGCAGTTCGCCTTCGACGTACACGCCGTCGCCTTTGCCGAGGTAATTGGATGCGTTCTCCGCGATCTTGTTCCACGCGACGCAAGACACCCATTCGGTGGCCTCGCCGTTCTTTTCCTTTCGGTTCAAGGCCACGGAAAATTCGATGACCTTCTGCTCGCCGACGTATTTCAGCTCGCCGAGCGTGCCGATGTTCCCGATGCAAGTGAAGCGGTTGAGCGATTTCATTGCGTTCTCCTTTCTGCTTGAGGTTCAATCGCTATCAGTAAATATACATACGGAATTATCCATCGTGCTATATTTGTTTTCAAAACTTTCTGCTCCGGGTTCTTTCTGTTTCCCGTGCTAATTGGGATTGGAGCGGGGGAGCCTGTTTTCTCGTGATATTGTTTTCAAGTTGATGTTTTCAAATCGTTCGTTTCATTTTCGTTTTTCTCCGCATCCCGCCTCGCCTCCACCTACTTGCGTTCTATCGAGGTAGTCAGTGGGTGTCGCTTTCGGGGAGGGAGGGGGAGCGGGGACACGAAGCCCAAGCCTGGACTTCGGTGAATTTCGCATCTGCAAAAAGGACAGACCGCTTTCGGGTCGGTCGGGGTGTGCGGTTTTTCACTTCGGCACTTACGCTCGCTTAATACGTGGCGGGTCTTCCTGTTTCCACGGCTTGGCTTTGGGCGAGCCGGCAAGACGGCATCTAGGACGGGTGCTGATCGTCCTTCCCTTTCTCGAAGGTCTCCGCCCACCCAGGATAAGCCGGATGGGCGAAGCGGCGGCGCGGAGCGGCCTCCCGCATAGGGTTGCGAGCCGGTCGCGCAAGCCTCGATGTGAGCGCATTTCGACCCCGCAACCGATGGCGACGCCGTGCGCTATTCCCAAACATAAACGACCGAGACGGAAAAAGGGTGCGGTCTTTTCAAGATTTTTCCCCGCGATGTTTTGAAAACTTATTTGCCCCGACGCGCGGATATTTTTGTAGCATTGAAACCGAGGGGCAATCCCGCCTCGAACCACGAAAGGAGAAAACCGATGAACGAAACCGAGTACAACGAAATCGACGCCATCCGCGCCACGCAACTCAAGGCCCTCGCGACCGGCGGCGACCTCGCCCTTTGGGCCGCGACCTTCGGTGAGAAGGCGGACACCGCCGCGATGCGCTTCGGTCGCCTGTGCCACGCGTGCGCGCTCCTCAGCGACGCCGACCTCGACGCCGCGTTCGTCCTGTCGCCCTTCGCGGATTTCCGCACGAAGGAGGCGCGCGAATGGAAGGCGGCGCAGATCGAGAAGGGCGCGGACATTTGCACCGAGGCGGAAATGCAGACTGCGCGTTCCGTGAGCGACGCGTTCAAGCTCGCCGCGGAGCGCGAGGACGCGGACGGATGGAGCTCCAACGACACCGAGGTTTCGGCCGTCGCGGAAATCGCCGGCGGCGTGAAAATCAAGGCGCGCGCCGACCTCCTCTCCACCGACCGCTCTATCCTGTTCGACCTCAAGACCACCTCCTCCGTTATGGAGGCGGAAAATCAGTTCTGGCGGCTCCGCTATGACATCCAGGCGGGGCTTTACGCGCTCGCCTTCCCCGCCGTCCGCGAGGCGAAGTTCATCTTCGTGGAAACCTCCGCGCCCTTCCGCGTGGCCGTGATCTCGCTGACCGGCGAAGACCTGGAGGAGGCGAAGCGCACCGCCCAGGCCTACGCCATCCGCGCGGCCGACCTCCTCAAGCGCAACGGGAGCGACCGCTCCGCATACGCCGCGGAGGTCGCGAACGTCGAAACGCACCGCCCCCTTTGGATCGTCGACAGGTTCCTCGACGGCGTCTAGATTTTTTGGCATCTCCTCCCACCACCCACCGCCCCGCGCAAGCGGGGCTTTCTTTTTGCTATGCTTTGGACAGCATTCGAGGTTTCTCCTCCCTCGCTCCTCGCGTGGCTCAGCACGCGGGGATTTCTTTTTGTAGATGCGAAATTGTCTCGCAGTGAAGATACGCCTCGCGCTATTTACGCCGGCCGCGCTTTCTGTATCTACGAAAAGGCGGAGGCGTTTTTGTATATGCAGAATTGCGCATAGACGAAAGCGGCCCCGCGATCCTGGCCTCGACGCGCCCGACGCGGCCGGAACCCCGCGCCACGCTCGCAAGGCGGTATATTATTATATATGGCGCGTCTCGCGGAGTTTACAAAAGAATAGCAGAAAATGGCGTTTTTGGTCTGATTTGGCGGTATTGTAAAATTGTAGCACGATGCGAAAAAATACTTGCGGAGGGGCTGAAAACTTGCTATATCTTTAGACGTAGAGGGGCAATGAAGCCCACACCAAAGAAAGGAGATCCAAAATGAAGAACACCGCCGAAATCAAAGCCGCCATCAAGGCCTTCCGCATCGAAGCCCAGGAATACGGCGCGACGATCAAGGCCGACCGCTTCGGGTGGATCGCCGTCACGAACAAGTACGGACGCCGCTTCTCCATCGCTCCGGCAGACCTCGCCGAAATGGGCGAATACGGCCGCACGCACTACCTCGCGAAGATTGCCTAAACCCCAAACCGAAAGGAGAACCAAAATGAAGAACATCGAACACGCACAGGCCGCGCTCGTCGCAATTTGGGCGAACAGCGAACCCGACATCACCATCTGCAACAACGCGGGAACGGCGATTTCCATCGCCACCGGCCCGGATACTGAACACGCAATCTCCGTCAAACAGGTCGAGCTGAAGACCGACGGCGGCCTCCTCTTCGACGCCTTCCGCGTCGAGCGGAAGTACACGGACGGCGGCACGCAGAAGGTCACTCTCCTCGCCATCTTCCCCGCGTACGCGACCGCGATCGCACGTAGGGAAATCCTCATCGCCCTCATCCGCGCCATCGACGCCGAATGGCCGACGGCGGAAACGAAGGCGGCGGAGGGCGAATAGCCCCCGCCGAAAACCGAAAGGAGACTCGATATGAAAACATATACCGCCTGGACAACGGCCGAGGTCTCGCGCATCCGCGAGTTCCTCCGCACGGGCGGGGCGCGTCTGCGCCGCCGCTCGCCGGAGCTCCGGCCAATCGTCGAACGCCACGGAGCCCTCGCCGTCTCCGTGATGGCCTCGCGCATCCGCGCGGAAATGGAGGTCGCCTAGATGGACACCACGACCGCCGCCGCCCTGGCCAATTTCTGCCGCGGGTACGAACAGGGGCTCCTCCGCGCCCTCGACATCCTCCTCCGATCCGGCGACGCGAACGAGGCAATCGCTCGCCTCAAGCCGATTATCTTCGCGGGTGCATCCCGCCGCGCCGCGCGCGAGGCGGAGCTCGCGAAGATGTCCGCCACCGATCAAGACGAGTTTCTCCGCCTCCTCGACGAGGCGGAAGCCGAAAACCGCAACTGCGAAAAAGGAGAAACGAAATGAGCTACAAACATTCCGCCGGCCTCTTCGCCGGTCTCGCCATCGTCCGCGACAAGGTTCGCGCCCTCCCGAAAACGAAAGCGGGGCACGGATACAATTACACCCCGCTCGACGAGATCCTCGATTACCTCCGCCCGACGCTCGAAGCCGCGAACCTCATCGTCATTCAGGAGGTTTGCACGGACGAGCGCGGGAACGCCGGCGTCGAGACCCGCGTCATCGCGGAGGACGGCGGCGAGGCGTGCGCCGTCTGCTATGCGCCTCCGGCCGAAGGCGGAAGTGCGCGGATGTCTCCTATTCAGCGGGTCGGGAGCGAGATCACCTACCTCCGCCGGTACGGCCTGTGCGCCCTCCTCGGCCTCGCCTCGGGCGAGGACACGGACGGATACCAGGTGGGCGACACGCGCGAGGAGGCGTCGCAGAAAGCCGTCGCGGCCCTCAAGGTGCGGCTCATCGAAGCGGGTCGCGCGGAGGACGCGGAGCGCGTCGACTCGATGACCTCCGCCGAACGCAACGCGCTGTGGAAGGAAACCGCTCCGCGAGCGACCGGCAAGAAGTAGCTACAAAAAAATCGGGGGATGAATTTCGTTGAACCTTCCCCCGGCCTCCCCTTGCCGAGTGGCGGGGGAGG
>Ga0265298_10002246_pt1 | contig 27150 bp, 27 predicted proteins | sample AusTroGonzalo_MG_3_FD_193486 | JGI IMG/M metagenome (GOLD analysis project Ga0265298, IMG submission 193486) | Bovine rumen microbial communities from tropical cattle in Woodstock, Queensland, Australia - Gonzalo_01 | ecosystem: Host-associated > Mammals > Digestive system > Stomach > Rumen ...
ATGTATCTGTAAAGAAAGACTGAAAAAATCCTTTCTATAAATCTGAATACATCACTCTAGATAATCTCATGGATAAATTACAGCCGTTATTAGATAGAGAATGACTAATGGTATTTAATCAGAATATCCCATGAGGAGTTAGAACTATTGTTACAGATTTGACTGATACAATTAGCTCAGAATTTACAGTAGATAATCTTGTAGATCCACAAGCTCTAGGAAAGGTTATCACATACTGAAGAAGATATAATCTGACTTCAATATTCAATATTCTAGCAGATGAAGATGATGATGCACAGAGCTTTTATGAGAAAAAGAAACCTGCAGCTAAAAAGTATGAAAGCCGATTCCAAAAAGCAATTAGCAATACTGAATTTATGAAGCAGTGTTTAGATCAGAATGACTTTATCTCAAAGATAAAAGCCAAGTATGAAATAGATGATATGCAAGAAAGCCAACTAAGAACAGCATATCAGAAAGCTACAGAAGAAGAGATTATTGATTTACCTTTTGACTAATACATGAACAAGATATTAGAAAAAGCAGACCATCTTATGAGAGTATGAACAGTAGAAGACATCATGGAGTTTATTCCAGACCTCCTACTGTTCTATACTCAGATAGATGATCAGAATGCAGAAAATGAGATAAACCTAGACTGAATAGAGAGTGCTGAGTATATCAGACTTAAAAAGCAAAAAAAAGACTGAGGGAACTCCTATTCAGACATGGATATAAACAAGCTATCCAAAGAGAAAGCAAGGAAGACTTATGATAGACTACCAGCTGATAAGAAAGTAGCAGAGCATTGTAAGTTATACCTAGAGCATCTCAAACAGAGAAAGATAGATCTCCAGTCTCTAGATAAAAAGACTAGGGAAGTAATGTAAACGATAATACCAATCATACCGAGTCGCCAAACTCTCCACCTGAGCAAGTGGCTAAACTACTTGAAGATGATAAGCGAGATAGTTGTCACACTATCTATAGTTGCGACCACACCATGCTGAGCATCATGTAAAACTGCTCTTAAAAGATTTTATTTACATTATCTCAATGGCTGAATACTGAATACCTTATATGTGATCCAAGAGAGCTTTAGCTAAAGATATAATCCACTTCATCAGACAAAATCACCCAAAAGCTAGGTACTTATATGATATTTTCTGAGGGGGGGGGGAGTGTTAGTTTTGAGGCTCTACAACAGGGATTTGAAAAGGTTTACTATGTAGATCTAGATAAATGAATGTGTAATCTGATGGAACAGATAAAGAAATGAATCCCTAAAGAATGGAATAAACGAATCTCTAGAGAAGAATTTAATGAGCTGAAAGACAAAGAAGATGCTTATAGTGTAGCTATGTCTATTGTATGGAGTTTTGGAAACAATAGGGATGGCTATCTCTACTGATCCGATAGAGAAGATATGAAGAAAGCAGCACATGATGCTGTAGTAAATCAAGACTATGAATGACTTAAAAAACTATGAGTAGATATAAAACTAAGTTGAAAAACTATAGAAGAAAGGAGATTAGAAGCTAAAAAAATATTCAGAGATGGAAATTCAAACTTACAAAATCTCCAAGCTCTTGAACACCTAGAGAGATTACAACACCTAGAGAGATTACAACACCTAGAGAGATTACAACACCTAGAGATAAGAAATCTGAATTACAAGAATGTTAAAATAGAAACACCAATAGAGGAAACTGTTATTTACTGCGATCCACCATATCGTTGAACAGCTGAGTATAAAGTACAGCAATGAAGATTTGATTACAAAGCTTTAGATAAACGATTTAGAGAATTACCATGTCCAGCTTATATGTCAGAGGAAAATCCTCACAAAGTAGCATTATCAATGACTAAGAGAAGACTATTCAGCATGGATAATCCTGTAAATGTAATAGAGGTACTATATACGAACTGAAAGATATTAGAGAAAAAACAAGAGATCATGCAGGCAGATTTATTTACTTAGCTTAAATATCTGCAAGGTCTCGCAGTCAACGAGTGATGGTCTTAAAGAGTTGCAAGCAAGTCAACCAAAGACTTAAAAATAACTGAGTTTGTTGGTAGTAGAATCCATGCTACTATAACCAAAGATGGAATTAAACAGAAAAATATTCTCTTTATAAAATCCTGCAAGCTCTCCTATTTATTCTTAACAAAATGACATGACAAGAAAACTAATAAAAATTATAGGAATAATCCTAATTACTATCGTAGCAGTTTTGATTCTAATAACTGCATATACAGTATGAGCGAATAAGACAGCAGTAGAAGAAAATGATAAGTCTGTATGAGCTTTAATGAACGAATATGACTGACTTAGAACATTAAAACAAGAATGTGCTGATAATCTATGAATTAAAGATAGTGCTAAATTCTTACAAGGATACACATGATACTGTGATTCACGAGATAATGAGATTATAGAACTTAGGAATCAGATTTCAGAACTTTCTAAAAAAGACTATGAGGGTTTAATGTAGAACAGACAAGTTCTAAAAATCCAGTAGAGGAAGAACTGTATATAGAGCCTAATCCTACTGAAGAAGAATTAGCAGAAGAAATCAGAGTAACTGAAATGGTATATGAAGCATTAGATAAAGCAGAGGAAGAAGTAAAAAAAAGTCAGACTATTACTCACAAATGATTTGCTAAAGATAGTCCAGTTCAGAGTTATGTTCAATATGCTTATGAGATATGATGAATGGATTTAGTGCTACTTATGGAATGTGAGAATGGGAACTGGAATATGTATCAGCAAAGCACAGTAGTAAAGAACTGAAAGAGAGAAAAAAGCTATTGATTATGTCAGATTAGCCAAGTGCATCATCCAGAAATAGTGAATACTGATACATTCCGAAATGACCGAAAATGGCAGATAGATAAGTGTAATGAGCTTATGAAGAACTGAACTCCATTCTACTGAAGAAATAGGAAGATAAAAGGAGTTAAGTGTTCAAACTATGTAAAAGACAGATTTATTATTTCTTAAAATAAAATGAGTGATAAAGCAATTATTATACTAGCAGCATGAGCAGTATTAGCTGTATGATCATTCTGAATATGGATCAGTTATATGCTAAGTATTCCAGTAAGTTAGTATATGGAGTGTCATTGCCTTAAAGTCTGACAGACAGGTATCCTATAATTGAGAGGTTATAGGGGGTTAAAATGCCTTTCATGTACCTGCTAGGAGATACCACCTTATCTCTGAGAATAAAAGTATAGAATAAGAAGTAAATGCATAACACACAGTCTGCAAGGTGGTGCAGACTTTAGAATCAGATTTATTTAATTTATTTATATATAATGTCTATAACAGAACGAGCTAAAGATATGGGAGTAGAGGAGTTAGTAAAAGAAAATAGAAAGCTGAAAGAAGAAATAGAAAGTCTGAAACTACATATAGATGCTAAAGATACAGCATATATGAAATTACTAAAAGACTATGAGGAATTAAAGAATTGTGCGAAATATGTATTTGATTGTAGTAAGTATGACTTTACTTGGCTAACTTCTACTACACCACAATTAGAGGTATCTAAGAAATCAGAAAGTGGTAGTTGTTTTACAAAGATATTATAATCAGACTTTTATATTATTTACCTATGGAGAGAATGAAACATACAGGAGATTATGAACTAGATGAAATAAATATGTTAGAGCAAGAATGTTCAGATTTAGAAGAAGAAAATAAGAGGTTAGAAGAAGAAAATAAAACTCTGAAAGATTATGCAGAGTTCTTGCACTCTTGCTTAGATGATAGAGATAAGAGTATAGCAATTATGCAAGAAGAAAATAAAAAGCTGAAATCAGAGATAAAAGAATTGAATGCTGATTTAGAGCATAGAGATAGTTTTTTCTCTATTATGCGAGATGTATTGGCTAATGAGAAAATAGATAATTCTGAATTAGCGACCATATTGTATTGTGTAATTCATTATGAATGCTGAGATACAGATATGAGTAAAAAGGAAATAGAAATTGCTGAGAAATTTTGGTATAGAGATTATGTATAATCAGACTTATTTATTATTTATTTTATTTATTTGAGCGAAATGGAAAAGAAAGAAAAGAAATCTGAATTTATTTGAAATATAGATAAACCTTTTGAATGATACCATTGGAAAGAAATCTGAATTTCACTTTTTTGATTAGAGGCCTGTGAGGATTTATGATTTGAAATTATAGAGAATATATTAGATGAAGTATGAATAGACCAATGAACTACTATGAGGGAGTTGGTTATGTCTGATAGAATTGTAAGAGCAAGAAATACAGTAGAAACATTAAGAAGAATGAAAAGTTGGTATAACATAATGACAATGCTAAATGAATGCTGACTTTGACCTAAACAGTATCAATAAATAAAAAATTGATATTGAATTGACACTGTTATGTGCAGAAAGTATTTGAAAACGAATACTAATCAGATTTATTTATTTAATTTTATAAAGATGCCAAAAAAAGAAATCTGAAAGCTATTGGAGTTATGAGAAAAGAAAAAAGAGAAAGCTGAATGCTCTCTCTCGGATAAGATTTGATAAATACGGAAATAGAAATTCCATATTTACATAAAAATAATAGTATTTTATCCACTAAATGCAATAGAAAATGGAGAAATTATTAAACCTATTACAAGAGTTTTATTGAGAAAACCGAAAATTCTCTAATGAAAACTGACTTTTGACAATGACAAACTGAGTTGAAAATCTGAGTGGTGCTTATGCTCAGACTTATATTATCTCTTTACAGGGGTGATTTATCAAGTGGTTAGTAGATAATGATAAGATAGACTTAGAAAAGCTACGAGATTTAGATATATCAGATAACTTTAATTATGAATACTTTAATAAAAATAAATCAGACTTTTTAATCTCTTTATTGAGTATATCAGATAATCCTATTGAACTTTTAATTTCTATTCTAAAATAACATGACACAAATGGCTATGACTCAAAACTTTGTCCGAATTACCACAGATGATACTGAATCAGATTACCTAGAATATAGACAATGGAAAGAAGAAAAAATTATTAAAGCTGATAAGCTTGAAAGATTTAACTACTCATTATTGAAAGGTTATCATTGATACACTCTATCTTGTAGAACTAAAGTAGTTTATGATTTATATAGAGTATATGATAAATGACATCTTATAGCAGATAGTGAAGATCCGATTATAGAGCTTCCTATAATTCCAAAAGACTTAGTAATTAAATGTTATGATAGGTTAGGAGATGATAGACTTATTCTACTAGCTGAATGAAAAAAATGAGTAAGTAGACCTACTAGATGAAAGCTAGACTATCATCAGTATAAATTATCTGTAGTAGTTCCATGTTACAATTCAGATTTATTTATGTGTAGAACTATTGATGCTATCCTAAGCTCTACTTTAGACTCTATAGAACTAATCCTAGTCAATGATGGCTCTAAAGATAATACTCTAGAAATCTGTAAACGATACCAAGATAATTATCCATGTGTCAGAGTTATAGATCAAGAAAATCAATGACAGGCAGTAGCTAGGAATAATTGAATGGATATAGCTAAATGAGATTACATAGCTTTCTGTGATGCTGATGATATCCCACATCCTTATATGTACGAGATTCTATATCAGACTTGTATAAATAAATGATTAGACATAGCGATAGCTTCTACTCTTATCAGATTACATCCTAATCAGAAAGAGCGATACATAAATCTTGAAGAAGATAAGTTATTCACTTTTGATGAAATGATGTCTAAGAGGCAAGCTAATGATAATATCTACTTTGTAGCAGTACGAAATAGGATAGTAAAAACTGAGATAGCTAGAAAGACCAGATTTCCTGAATGATATAAATGAAGACCATTCCCTTATGAAGATATAGCTTATACATGAGCATTATATTCATATCTAGATAAGTTCGCATATTGTCATGATGCTGTATATATCCGAGATAAAAGAAAAAGAGATACAGTCTGAACTATATCTACTACATGGACTAAAGATAAAGATACTACTTATGTATGGGAATCATTTATCTATGCAGGGACACGACCATTACTCAATAAATCCTGAAAGCATCTAGAGTGGCACGATTATGTACATTTTAACTTCATAGGAAAGGAGATAAAGAAATTCCAGAATCCATCTCCATTAAAGACTTACTTTGAAAATAAACTAAGAGAAGTAATAAAAAGTCAGAATCTGAAAGATAATAAGCTGATTATGGAAGATAAAGATTTAGCTGCTATAATAAACAGCCTATGAATAAACTAATCCTTATCTTAATCTCCTTACTATGTCTATCACTCAGCTTTAATCTCTTTCAGTTTGCTAATACAGAGGTTACTTGCTCTAAGATAGACAAAAGATGGAAAGCTGATTTACTCTATAAAATCTGACATCATAAACTAGATGGAGATAAAGACTGAATCCCATGTGAAGCTTTAACTTATAATAAGTTATAATGAAGTGTCTAAGATGCTGAAAGGAGAGCAAATATCAGTTCTGCAGACAGTGTAAAGAAATTAAGCATAAAGCATGAGCGATTATCTCTCAAAATAAAACAAAACTAAGAAATCTGCTTGACCAGAATATTTTACAGCCAGAATTATTTGAAAGATTTATACTCTACACAGATAATATCAGAAAATGGTGAGAAATCTATATGACTTTCGTATCTAAAAAGCATAATTTGATATTTAATTTCATTACTTGAACAACTATGCTAGTGAGTATTTTTATCTCTCTGTATTCCATTTCTTCATTGGTTATAATTTACATCTAAAAAAGAGAGCATTACACTCTCTTTTTTTTTACAGAATTGCCATAAGTCCACTACCTAGAATATATCCATACATAAAGACACTTACCAAGAATAATAATCTAAGGATCATTTCTATAAAATTAAGAGATAAATCTGACTAGATTCATCTGGATTTAGGTGCGAATAGTTTTTCTTTTGTAATCTTTCAGTCTATATAATCTCTTAGTCTTCCCCTAGCATTTCTAGGATTTACTCATGTAATCATTTCTATGTCTTTTGACTTATATGTTTTTCAGTCAATTAGAGCTTCTAATGGATCTTTCCTATGACATCATTCTAAAATAAGATTAGAATATTTTAATCTTCAATGTAAATATTTTGAGATTCTATCATTTGCTATAGATTTAGGTATTTTGCATCTTTCAGCCAACATTTTTCAATTATATTTTATTCAGTCTATCTCAACAAAATTTGTTATTCATTTATTATAGTTCTGCTCTTCATAAGTCGCCCATCTGCAATTCTCTTTACAATAGTTTCAGTTTGGATTTATTCTATCTATAGTTGTATTTTTCTCTCAATATTCTTTTACATGATCTACATAGCCTTCATACATATCATCTCTAAACTGTTCAAAAGTTTTCCATTCACACTTTATTCATTTATCATGATACCATTTACTAGCATCTCATCATGCTGTCCCTTTACATCTTGTCTTTAGCCCATTGTATATCATATAGAATCTATTAATAGGTTTATTGTCTTTGCTTCAGAATCAATGTTTTACTCGTTTCTTTTCTTCTAAACGAACACACTTACATCCAAATTTCCAAAAGCATTTAGATTCTATATGGCTTTCAAGTCAGCATTTAAGACATTTTACAGTAATGTAATTCCTTTTATGTCATCATGAATATTTGCTCTCTAGTCATCAAATATACTCCCTATTGTTTACAATAGTTCAAATGGCTGGGATTTTACTATCACTCCTCATTGTTTTTCTAATTAAAATTAAAGCAGTATTTCTACTGCTCTAATTATAACCCCGAAAATCCATTTTGCAAGACTTTTTATGCAGTTGGAGTAGGAGGATAGATAGAAGTGTATGGAGAATTAACTAGCCAAGCTGGAGTAGCTGTCGGAGATAATCTAGCGATCAATTCATTTGTCTGTTGATTATTCTGTGCTATAACTCTTGCCTCTGCAAGTTCAGTTCTAAGTCTTTGTGTCTCCTGTTCGCACATTTTGTCTAAGATTTTCTGCACCCCTGCTGTTGATGCTGCTATAATTGAAGCAGTATTTTGTTGTCATGCTAAGATAGCTTTCTCAATGTTGTTGTTAGTGTTACAGAATCCTTGAGTAATTAAAGTAGTCTGATTTGCTAAGTTCTGTTGAGCTGCTAATTGCTGAGACCATTGGGTATTATTATTGATAATATCTACTGTATTATCATGGTTGTTGTTATTATTCATACCATTTAATAGCCAAGCAGCATTATTACCACCACCAAATCCACCAAATCAGTTACCATTGAATAGGAATAGAATTAAGATAATAAGCCAAACTCACATTCCTCAGAAGTTTTGTGTATCCATGATTTATATAAATAGGAATATAAAGCTGGTATTTGTCTGATTATGCTAGCTACCATCTCTATACTACAATTTATTTATCACTTCTACCACTTCCTTTTGTTTATCAGCTCATAGCATTGAGCTGTTTTGCTTTATTAAGTTTGCCATCATTGGATTTTTCTTTATCAATTCAGGTACTATTGTCTCTGCTAATTGATTCAGCTGTTCCATATTATTGAAATCCACTCACTCCAGTTGGTGTGGCTGTATTCATTGCTTTAGTAAAGCGTTCTTTAGGATTTCTCCTTTCATGTTGTTAAAGAAATCGTTTATTCACATTCTGATTTTTATTAAGAATTAAAACTATTCTTCTGTCATGTATTCAGCATATAAATCTTTTAGCTTGTGGTCATACTTCTCCTTTAGATGTTCTTTCTTTACTTCAAATTCAGTAAAGTGTTTAGTCTTGTCTACCACAAATTCTATAATCTGATCCATGTGGTCAGGATGTTGAGACATCTGAGACATAACTTTCTGCATATTCAGTTTGTCTCAGTCAAAAAAGTCTTCTGTTTTTCGTTCCATGATTTAATTATGGTTAAATGATAAAAACAACTCTAAAATAATAAAAAAATCTGACTAGGTAATAACTAGCATATAAAAAAGTTATTCCAGTTCAGACTTATATTTTCTTGTTTTCTACTGATAGCAAGCTAATAGCAAAAAGGAGAGTTGCCTCTCCCTTTTTATATACGAAGTATTTTATAGTTAGTGATTTATTAGTTAAAGTAAAGTCTGAATTAAACTACTGTATTACTTGTGTAGTATGTTGTATTTATAATTGGTGCTGATGTAAATGTTCATCAAGTTCAACTAAACATAGCTGTATTCCAATTAGTTGCTGTTGTTCAAGTTCATTCTGTAGGTATTCTATATGGTGTTTGATAATCTCAAGTTTGTGTTGAGGATAGCTTGATATTAGAGCAGTTTTGAAACATAGAATAGTAGCAAGACTGTTTTAAGGCTGTTGCTGGTAATTTAGGCAAGCTTATTAAGTTAGTACAATTTCTAAACATTCGTCTATAGCAAAAAGTATTTATAGTAGTTGCAGGCAATGATGGTGCTGAGGTTAAGGAAGAACAATTCTGAAACAAATTATTAAATGAATAACTGGTTATAGTATTTGTGCTATTTTTACACAATAAAAATCATATATCTCAGCTGGCTCATATAGTTCAAGTCATTTGAAAGTAATAATACGAACTGGACTCAGTAGATAGTCTAGTATCAGTTTCGCTACTATTCCTCCAATATACTTTACCTCATACATTAGATAATGTTATAGTATCTCATATTGTGTATGCACTCCAGTTGGTTCAGTCATAGCTTATTTCAAATTCTCTAAGAGATGCTTGACTTCATTGTTTAATAAATTTCAATGTACTTGCAGCTTCTTCTGCAGTAAAACATAGATAGTCTTTATCAGGTCAGCTAGGTCGTACTTTAGTATCTCCAGCTCGTACAGAAGCTACTTCACTTCATCATACATATATCTTACTTGGCGACGTATCTCATAGATATATTCCCATTGCTTAGATTTTCAGAAATAAATTATGCTGTTACAAATGTAATTGTAGTTGCAGGAGTTCAGCTTCATGGCTCTGTACTACTTACTTTTATTGTGTAAGTAGTTCAACTATCTCCACTTGCTACTGTCTCAGCTGTTAAAGTTCAAACACTTATATTTCAGGATCATGTAATAGCAGTATTATTTATAGTTTTTAATCCTACTTCTCATGTAGATCATCCTACACTTGTTACAGGGAATGTTATATCAGTCTCACTAATTGCTGTTACTTGTCAGAGTGTATTAGTAGTTATAGTTGGTACTTTAGTTGCTGTACCTTTAGAACTATAAGCTGTTTGAGTACTTAGGGCATCTTGCTTAGAACTCCATGTAGTTCTTAAATCTGTAGAATCTGTTAAGTCTTTTATATCGAAATCTGAAGCTGTTTGGTCTCATGTGTTTACTCCACTCAGATTTCATAGATTTGTTAGATCGCTTGCTGTCACAAATTTATTCGTAGTAGAACTATCTGAAATATCATCAGCATTCAGAGTTACTGCTCATGTTTTAGAGTTTACACTTGTTACTGCATCTGTAGGAGTGGCTAATTTCTTCCAATTACTAGCTGTAGAGTATGGATCAGCACTTAATATATAAGTCTCACTATCAGTAGTTACTATTGCTATATCTCATTTCTTAGCATCGCTTAATCCTGTAAGTCAGCTTGTTGTACTTACTGTAAATGTATCTGTTATCGCTATAGATGGAAGTAATCCTGAGTCTATTTTTCAGTTACTATCTAATACAGGTATAGTTCAGCTTGTAGTTCATGTATCCTTACTTGCTGCAGTTCATAATGTAGGAGTGTTATACATATTTGTATAGTCAAAGGCATCAGCCATCTTACTTGTTGGATCGTATGTGCTAGCATTCATATCTCAGCTTCCTTGTCAGTCAGCTCCATCTTGCACTTGGAATACTGTAGGATCTCAGCTAGTATAGTTCATAGTTACTGTTGTAGTTTTTCAGCTTTTAGAAGTAGTTACTGATGAGATTCAGTTTCAAGTAGCTCATGTTTCTCATGTAGCTCCCTTATCTCATTTTGGTATGGTAAAGTCTAGTACAGCCGCACTAGAAGTCCCTGAATTTGTTACACTAGCAGAAGTACCAGCATCTCCTGTAGTTGTAGTTCAGACTGTTATAGTTGCTGCAGTTCAAGTACTTCAAGTATCTCATTTCTCTCATTTTGGTATAGTAAAGTTGAATACTGCAGCACTAGAAGTTCCTGAATTAGTTACACTTGCATCTGTTCATGGCTCTCATGTTGTAGTAGTTCAGATTTCTATTGTTGCTGCTGTACCTGTGTCTCCTTTAGCTCATTTAGGTATAGTGAAATCTAATACCGCAGCTGAGCTAGTTCAAGAGTTAGTTACTGATGCTGAAGTTCAAGCATCTCATGTTGTAGTAGTACCAACTGTAACTGTCGCAGCTGTTCCTGTATCTCACTTATCCCCTTTATCTCATTTAGATCCTGTAGCTCATGTATCTCACTTATCTCACTTATCCCCTTTTACTCATTGAGGTCATCTCTGTCATGTAGCTCAGGTTTCTCCTTTATCTCCTTTGTCCCCTTTATCTCATTTATCTCATTTGTCTCCTTTATCTCCTTTATCTCCTTTGAGTTCATCCTTACTAGCTAATCTAGCCTCTTCAGTCTCAGAATCTAAAATAAGTATCTTATCGTTGTCAGATACTTCAGATTTTACTTCTATTTCTGAAAGAGCTTTTACAGGTATATCTGTCATTATCAAAAAAATTAAGATCTAAATCTTGATTTCCATGTAGTAGTTGCTTCTTCTCTTACTCTAAATTCACTATCTGCTAAATATGCAGGATCACATTTAATCCTTATTCCTTTTCAGTCTTTAGGATCTGTTATAGCTGTCAGCACAGTAGTAAAAAAGCTACCAAGAGCATATTTTCTACTCTTAGTCTTATATCTGTCTCTTGAGTTTATCTTCCAAGAAGTATCAGATTTTTCTTCTCTACTTTTTCGTACTATCATAAAAAAGCTACTCAATATAAACTGAGTAGCATTATAGTCAGAATTTATTTTTTGGTGGATTTTTAGTTTAGTATGTCTGGTAAGATTCCTATAATAGTTTCAGTATCTCCCTTTACATGAGATATATCTATTCCATTATATGTTGCAGTAGATAAGATATGCTCTTGTTGTTCTTCTATGTTATTTAGCCTAGCTGATATATAAATACTTTGGATAAGTATAATTACTACCAACACCCAGAATTGCCAGTTTTTCATTGTTTAATTGTTAAGATATAAATTATTTTTCTTTTATAGCTCGCATAATCATCACTCCTACAGCTAGGATACATCCTCAGATCTTATCTCATGTAGAGACAGGCTGATTAGCTGCATAAATCAGGTATATTATAAAAGCTATAATCAAAACAGCCATAGCGATAAAGTATTGATGCTCTTTATCTATCTTCAGCTTTTTTAATTTATTATATAGCCACTTCCAGCTACTTATATACCTACCTATATAGCATATAGCTAATAGTATTACAGCAATGTCTACTCGCATCTTAATAAAAATAAGGAGTAAAATTTATTACCCCTTATTATATTCAGAATTTATATACTTTGCAAGACTTTTTTAATATTTATGATGTTTTGTTATTTGCAAAGCATCATCATTGAATATTACATAAGCCTCTCAGTCTCTTCATCAAAAGTAATGTATACCATCATATCATAGACTCTCTAGGAATTTGCTAGCATTTTTATCACTTCATAAGACTACATTTAGTATATGATACATATTTTTAGCATGTATCCCTTTTTCAGTCATATAGCTTTCTATCATTTTATCTATTCATTTCCAATTTCACTCTTTTTCTCCTACTTCTAGTCAGCTTTCTTTTACTTTATTTACTATCTCATCTACAGCTTTTTTATTCACAAAGCTATCCTCTTCAAAATAATTTTTTCATGTAGGAGTATCTTTTTTTACTGGATCAGGTATTTCCACCTCATAGAGATTTTTCTTTCATATCTCAAAGTCTTTCTCGTTAAAAGATTTTAGTATCTCAATGTTTTCTTTTTCTTCCTTAATATAATTTTCCAGTCTTTCTTTACTCCATCCATAATCTTCATAATTCCCATATTTTAATAGATTATTATGCATGTCTATAGTGTTTTGTTGTGTTTTTATAGCAGCATCTCTTGCATCTTCAAACGACATATTATCATAATCCATCCTTTTTACTACTTCATAAGCAGAATTTAGCTCGCTAGGTCATTTATCGTATCTCGTTTCCTGTGCTATGTTCTCTCTTGTCATACCCTTATATCTACTTCTATATCATCATTTATCTACCATATCTGCATAATGTCTTCATGTCCTTTCTTCTGCTGCTACATAGTGTCCCCATCAGTGTGCCTGTGCTCATTCTCATTTACCCATATTGGCACTATCAAATCTTTCAAAATCATATGGAGATCAATGCCATACACTCTGGAACTTAGGATCACTATATGCTCAGTATTCTCACTCTAGCTTTCAGTCTATAATATCATTAAATAGATTCTGAATTTCTTTCCTGTTAGCATAAGTTCCATCTATGTATTCCTTTATCTGTTGGAAGAATTGTTTTACTTTACCTGCAAATGTAGTAGGTATTCACTTTACATCAAATTTACCAGTTCTATAGTATTCTGAGAAGTTATCTGCTAACCATTCTTCAGCTTGGATTTCATCTACATTCAGCTTTTTCTGGATTCATTCTAGTATAGATTTTCTTTTAGCACTATCTACCATATCAAATGTAGCATGAAGTAGCTCATGTGGTACTGTAGATTCTTTCAAATCCTTAGCTAATGTAATTACCTTATCTCCATATACTCAGTATGCTTTTTGTCATTCTGGAGTAGAGATACTATCTACTATCTTTGTGTTTATTCAGTAGTTATCAGCTAATTCTTGTACTGTTTTTCAGTTCTTAAAGTTCCTTATATTTAGTCATTCTGTAGCAGTTATTCATTTTTCTCATGCTTTAGATACTCAGTATTTTTGGTATCTTATATCAGGATTATTTTTATCAAATGTTCAGATATTGTCTGTTGCACTTTTGATTTGATTAGCATCAAATACCATATATTCATCTCATTTTACTTTGTTGTTTATTCACATCTCTGTATTCTTTACTATCACTCAATCATATCATTTTTTCTTTAGTATCTCACTTACAGGAGCATCATCTCATAAAGTTTCTCTAATAGCCTTACCAATAGCTCATTTTCCATCTCAACCATAGTATTTAAACCAAGTTTCAGCATCTTCTCCACTTATTCATAGCTCTTTTAGATATTTCTTTACAGAGTTTATGTTGTTTACATCATCTATCACTAATGGATTATCTATTTTAAGATATGTCTTTTTTATATCTCCATACTCTTTGAGTGGTTTATTAGAGAAATAAAAGCCATCTCCAAATGATACTCAATGCTCTCATATATTGCTCCTATCAAAGATATTAAAGTCTGCCTCTGTAGCATGATATACCTCTAAAGGAGTTCAGCTTTTATCTACAACTTTACTGTTTCCAAACCATTCCTTAAATTCAGGAGTAGTAGTCTGGTCAGCTACTTGATATTTAGCAGTTTTAGAGCTTGCTTGGCTCTTACTGCCCCCCACTCTCTCATTATATAAATCCTCAAATCATTGTTTAATTAAGAAGTCTACATCTGATGCTTTTGCTAGAGCTTTTCATAATGCCAGTTTTCATAGTCATTTAGCTACTCAGCTCACATCTCATTTGAATAGTTGGAATATTCCTCATAGTGTATCTCCGATTCCCTCTATTCTTGAATATGTCTCAGTAAGTCATAGTCATTTCTTTCTCTGATTTTTCATATCAGCTTTGAATACATCCTCATATGTATCCAATAATGCTCATACATCTCTTTTAAGTTCAGAGAACTCTCATGGTATTTGAGATATAATAGAGTCTTCTATCTTTCAGATTTCTTGAGTTAATAATTTAATACCTCATTTATATACTTCTGATGCTTCTTGTCATTTCCAGTCTATTAAATCATTTAATACTTGCTTCTTAGCTTCTAATGTTGGTATGTCGGTCTTTCATTCTTCTTGCATCTTCTTTAGAGATTTTAATTCTGCCTCTAATGCTTTTATATCTGAGGATATTCATGCTACTCATAACTTCTTTTTCTCTTTAATATAATCACTCAAAGCATCTATCATTGGAGACTGATCTACATTTACTCATTCTTGAGCATCTACTTTCTCCATAACTTGTCCCCATAGTTTATTTAATGTCTTCTGATGAGCTTCTAATCTTTCAGATGTATTAGTTGGCTTATATCCATTATCTAATATAAGCTCGTTAGCTCTATCTGAATTAACTCTTTTCCTTTCTAAGTTCTTTTTCTCACTTAATATATTCATCCTTGGCTCTTGTGCCTTATATAGTTTATCTTGTGCTTTTGCTGTGTTAGTTATTTTCTTAGCTCATCGTTCTGAAATTCATTCCATTCATTTATTAGCTTTACTCATTAGTCATTTAGCATTTCCTGCCATAGATTCAACTCATCATAGGAATTTATCTGGCATTCATGTTACACTCTGTACAAAGTTTTTAGTAATCTGATTAGGCTGTAAGTTCTCCATTAAGAATGTCTTTGGATCTTTTACTATATTTTTCTTGTTTTTAGTTCAAAGGATTAGTCATACTGCCACATTACCTACAAAAGTATCAAATCTCTGCTGGTCTTCTGGAGATAGTGTATCCCTAAAGTTAGCCAGTCATGGAATCTCGTTAATTACATTACCAATTCATCACATTTTTTCTTGCATCCAAGTCAATACTCCACCTCACATCTCTTGCTCTGCTGCTCATAATACAGCAAATCCACCTTTCATCCAAGGATTAGTTGCTGTAAATAATGCATCAGTATATCATTCAGCGAAATTTAGAGCATCTTCTGATACAGTAGTCATATATTGCTTTAATACTTCTGGATTATCTTGCACTAGATTTCTTTCTTGTTGCCACACCTCTTTATCTGATTCTCTAAGTTGAGATCCACTTACTCAATATTTATGTTGTATATAATTATCAAATGCTGTTAAGTTCTCCATAGAGTAGCTACTTTCATTACTGTTTCATTCTACAGTATCTAATCCTTTATCTATCAGTCATTTTAATCATGCTGCTCATTCTTCTACTCAGAATTTTAGAGAATTTAGTATATTTTTGAAAAATCATTCATCTTCTTGTTCTTCAAATTGAGAAAATCCCATCATTTCAGAGAAATATTGGGATGACATATTAGATTTAGTGAAATCATCTATCGCATAAGCTACATCAGGATTATCTGCTGTAAAGTCAGCTATTATTTGGTCATCAGATACCTTATTTAGTTTATTCAAATCTATTTCTTGTGTAGCTGATACATACTTTCTAATCATATCTGCCACATCTCATTTTTTTTCAATTTGTTTAGACTGTTTACTTGTCTTTATATCTTTAGCTTCTACAGCTCTTCTAAGTAATTGCCTTTTAGTGTTCTCTCTTTCTTCTGCAAATTTATCTATCTGATTTCTCCTTAATTGCTGTTGATACATATCATTCAGCATATAGTTCTTTTGAGACTCTGTTACATTAGCTTGATTAGCTTTCAGCACTATTTCATTTTCTTGCTGTTTAGTTAATCATGGGAATTTCTCAGACTCATTAGAAGTCTGATTTACCACACCTCCTGTGTTATTCTGAAAATTCTGGAGTGTGTTATTCCCTAAGAAGTTTAACTGTTGTGGATTCATGAATTTCTATATATGAAATAAATTATTTGTATTTAGCAAAAGATGTTGTCTTAAATATTGGAGTATAAATCATATCACTCTGTGGTATTGTATCAGTAGCTGTATCTCATCCTATTCATGCCATCAAATCATCTGCTTTAGTTATTATCTGCTGATATAGTCATGCCATACCAGATACATCATATCATAGACTTGCTTGTGTAGCTAATTTTCTCTTATATCAGTCAGCTAGCATATTTAATGACATTGCTAAAACTGCATTATTTACATCTGATGTAGATTTTAGATTAGGTACAGTCTTTGAATAATGCTCAATATCTTTATCTGTTAATACTCACACCTCTCCATATACTCATCTTGCTAATGTAGGAAGTAATCCAGCAATAGCTGTCTCTATTTCTCTAGCTTTTACATCGTATGGATTCTTAGATCTTAAAGCTCAGATTATAGGTCATGTATCAGCATCTTTTAATAAATCTGTTAGTTGTCATAATGAAGTTAGAGCTTGTGCATATTTATCTAATGACTGTACTGTACTATCTGTTGGAGTTTTACCTCATTGAGAGAATCTTAATATATCTTCCATGCTAGAATCTGGATTAGAATATACCTCGTTTCTTGCATCCATTACCTTTTGTCTCTGCTGTGATGTTAATTTTCTATTTAATGTTGCATCGTTATAATTGTATATGTCATCATCAGATACCCCTCATGATGTTGCAGTAGTTCATTTTCCTAAATCCCCATTAGGATTATAGTATCACTTTACATATTTATTTACATCTTTTACACTTAAAGTATGAGTAAGCTTTTTTTTATCTCATGCCCAGTTAGAATCTGTTATTACTAAGCTTCAGTCTGGATTCTTTCATACTATCACTCATACATGTCCATAAGGTTTTCAGTTTTCATCTGTTACTCAGAAATCCATAATCGCTACAGTTCATAATGTTGGCTCATCTGTATTTTCTTTAGTTAATTTCTGATCTAGATAATCTCCGAATCCATTTTCTTTCTTTAATCCTAGAGCTACTAGATAGTCATTCACAAATTCTCCACACCATCCAGTAGTAGTTCAGTCTTTTATAGCTTGTGATAATGCTATAGAGAAATTTTCTACATCTCCTCATACAGCATTAAATATATCTTTATATTCTGATATTCTTTGGCTTCTATTTAGTCCCTCTGGTACTTGTCATACTCATGATATTTTTAATGATGTTGTTCAGTCTCCATTATCTACATATTGCCAGCTCTGTTGTCATGTTGTATCTGCAGGATAGTTCTTAGCTATCATATTCTTATATTCAGATTTATTCTGTAATGGTTTTATAAAGTTCTCAGTTAATGCTTGTGCTACACTTATTCAGTTCTTTTTAGCATAAGCGATAATATCATCCACTACTTGTGGCTGACTTCTCTGAATTATATCTCAATAATTTTTATAATAATCTGAAAGTATATTGTTGAGATTAGCTTTTAACTGTGCTTCATCTTCTACACTAAGGTCTGTTAGTTCGTTTTGTAATTGATTCTGTAGTTTAGCAGTAGCATATTGATTATATAAATTCAAATCATTTAATTTTGACTGCTGTAAGAGTTGCATCTCATTTTGAGCTTGCTGAGTCTGTAATTGTAATTGTGCTTGTTGTTCTGGAGTTCTATAACTACTTGCTTGCATAGCAAATCCTAGAGCTGTTAATCTCTGATTCCATACTCTCTGATTCTCTTGTGCTTGTGCTTGCCTTACTTGTGCTGCTTGATTAGCTGTTGCTAATTTCTGACTATATAGATTAGCATAATCTTGATACTGATACTGTAGTCCCTGCATCTGCTGTTGGTAAGGTGCTAGAGCTTTCTGCATTCTTGCAGCAGCTAGAGCATCTGATACAGTTCCTCATGTACTCGCAGCATATCTATTCATTATAGAAGTCATTTTATTATTTACTGCTTCTATCTCTTTTACTGTGTTATTAGCATCTTGTAAAGTCTGATATGCTCATGTGCTTTCCATAGTAGAATTATAGACTTCTTCTATCTGTAAAGCATCTTGTGGCTGTATTCACAGACTATTCATCATTCCTTGTAATTGGTTAGAAATATCTTCCAATAAAGGAGGAACGATATTATTTACTATTCTGAGTTTTATCTCTTCTTCCTGTTGCTGTTGCCATTGTCTATAAGCTTCTGGATCATACTCTTTAATCAGATTTAGTTGGTCTGTTGTTATCTGTCAGTTTTTTAGTCAGTTATTTATAGATTCTCAGCTAGTATATTGACTAGCTTTATCCATATCTTCCTTTCTCTTCCAATAACTATCTAAAAGCTGTTTCTGAGCTTCAGATTCTCTGTTGTTATAGTCAAACATCTTATTGAATGTTTCTCTATCTTGAAACATTCGTGGACTTGTAGCAAAATATTGGTCTAGATTAGACTTCATTTCATTTAGTCTAGCATCTGTACTGATTTGATAGTCAGGTTTCCCTGTCTGTTGTGCTGTTCATTCCTTAACTGTTACTTGTCATGGTGCAGTTCAGAATTTAGACTGGTCTAAATCAGGAGATACTTGTTTATTTTGAGCATCCCATTGTTTTTTTAGGTCAGAATTATTCCATTCATCTAAAGTCATTGCTCTAGGATTCTGTTTAGTATCTTGATATGTTGAATCCTGCTGTATAGGTTGCTGTTGACTATTAAAATTTGTAGAGTTTTGTCAGTTCTTATCGTTCTGATTATTAAAATTAGACTCATTAGGAGTCTGCTGTGGAGTATTGTTCTCTTGAGCATATTGTTTCTTAAAACTCTGAAAGTTCGTATTATCTGCATATTGTGTATCAAATTGTTTCTTTTGCTCATCGTTTAGTCATTCGTAAGCTTGTTTGAATTTATTATAATCGTATGCCATTTAGGTTTGAGAGAAAAATAAAAAGCACTCAATTCATTTGAGTGCATTATAGTCAGATTTGTTTTTTTGGTGGATTTTATACATATTTTTTTAGCTGTGCCTCTATTGTTTTTAGTTTCTTTCTATTCTCATCATTCATTTTATGTAGTGCATTCTTATAGTTCTCATCATTTGTAAGATGCCATATTGAGCTGTTTAATTCTATTGCTACATTTACTGATGTCTTAAATTTCTCTAATCTCTTTATCTCTTCTACATTATCTACTCTTGTATATAGATATGCACTATAGCAGAAACATCATCATTCTACTAATTCCTTTGGCTCATGCTCTACCTCGTATATATTCGTTGGTATATTTCAGCTTTTTCTTCCCTTGTAGTTATCTTTTATGTATCTCTTTCAGTTTCTTCCGATCCATGATACTGCATGTCAATATGTAGGATATCAGAATGAAGTTCAGTTTAATACTCCATCGTTTCTATCTTTATTATATGCCGAATTTCCATCATATCAGCTACATAATGTATAGTTCTTAGTCAGAATTTTATCTACAAGTTCTGTATCTTTTATAGGGAATCTATAATAAACTACTCTTCATAGTTTAGCATGATGCTCATTCCAATAGTCAGCCACTAGATTTACTGCATCTTTTATATACCATCATTGTCATTTTATTCTACCTCTCTTATAAGATTCTTCTACCATTTCATCTATCTCTTTTTGAGTAAATTCATAGTTGAATAAATCTGATACTGCACCAAATGCAGAGTATAAAGTACAATGTGGAGTTCAGCTTTGATCGTACTCATATATCTGAGTATCTTGTAGCTCTAGAGTTGGTAAAGTCTCTACCATCTCCCCTGTCATTAAAAAGTCTGTGTCTTTTTCTCATGTTCACAGACATCCATTGATTAATTCTTCTTCCATAGCAAAATATTTATGATATAAAAGTTCTCTAAAGTCGGCTCTACTCAGACTGTAGCCTCGCATTATTGTCTTGGAATTGACATAAAGCATCTGTGATATTTATAGGAGTCGGACATCATATTTCTCAACAGTGAATTTTGGAATGGCACTGTTTACAACATATTACTCATATACATCGCATATCTAAAGATTTATAACTTGTATGATGAAACTCCAGTTTCTTTATTTCTCAGCATATTGGACACCTATCTGGATACATATTATATTTTTTTATCCAACGTATAGCTTTTATATGGAATGTTTTAATATTAAATCAATGTTTCTTATTCCATTCATCTGTCCATTCTTTTCTCATTACTTTTATTCTCTCTCTGTTGTTTTCTCTATATCTTTCTGACTTTTTTGCTCTTTTGTCAGGATTATCTCTACATCGTTGTTTTGTCCTCTTTGACATACATGATTTACATTTAGATGTCAGATTAAATAGGCTTCATGTTGTTTTATAAAAATCATTTTTTGTCTTAAATTCTAAGCAGTCTCAACATTTTAGCCATAATACACCATTTTGGTCAGTGTAATACTCTCTTGGTTTTGGCATAGTTATTATAGTTAAGGTATAAAACTTATTTTATGGGAGGAGTATATTGCCTTAACCAATACACTCCAATTACGATAGCTAATCAACCATATTCTTCTTTTGATCTTGAATCCTGCATAAGTTCTCAAATAAGCATCTTGAGCATGACTCTATTTGGAGTCCATATCTGCAGATTCTTTTTTTATTTGTTTCTGCGATTTCTCCTTGTGTTTCTTTCATTTTATTAGTTCTGGGATATAAAACATTTCATCATCTGTCTCATATAGTATTGTGTATAGCTCTCTCCTTACTCATGGAGTCAATACTTCCTTTACTATCTCGTATACTGTTTTTAATTGATCTCTAGGATTCTGTTTATCCTTAAAGAAGTTATTTAATGCAACATGGTCTCTTCTTGGCATTCTCTTTTTATTCTGATCTATATTTACATTATATAAATGTTTATTACAGACTCATACCAGATGGTGTACATCTGTAGCAGTTCTATCTATCACTCTGTTTAGTTTCCATTGCACTCAGTTAATCTCCACTATCCTGTTTGGTCTTTCATGACTCTTTTTTCTCATTCAGCTTAGATTTATAGTCTAAAATCTTCTTTCTGAATTGTTTATCTCTCCATCGCTTGATTAGCCCCTCTATTATTTGCTCTAAAAAGGTTATCATACTCTATAAAATGATAAAATCTGACTTATTTGTCAGAGTTCTTCTCATCTTTTTTCTTCATGACTGTAAGTGCAGATATAGCATCTCATTCATGATAGAAAGTCCTCGCAGCTCACTTATTCGGAGTCCATAATCCATGTCAATTCAAATACTGTACTATCATAAGTCTTCCTATCTGCTTCTTACGATATATCTGCCATCATAATTCTGATCTGTAGATTTTGTATTCGTACATGGTTTGTCTAGTTTATTTAGGTAAATTAGCTTTAATTCGCACTAAATCTGTCTTTATCTCTGCTAAACTCGTTTGAATCTCATACATCTGAGCTTTTACTGTATCTACTTCATGGCATTTCTCCTCTAATAAAGAGATTCTGTTATTCATAGTAGCTCGCATTCATCAAAGTCAAAAGCAGAAAATGATAAAAGCTGCAATATTTTTAGGATCTGTTATATATGCCTTAAATTTTGTCATCTTCTGAATCATTATCAATTAAAGGATCTGACTGTGTCTTTCATACTTTCTGCCCAAAATAGAAAGATATAATAGCCAGCATACAGTTATTGAATAAGCTAGTTTCTACTCATTGTAAAGTTAGATATACAGCTTGGAATACTAGACATAGAGTCATTAGTAAGAATACAAGCTTAGTTACGCTAAATTTAGTCCAAAAGTTTTTCATCCTATTGAAAAATGGAGATAAAATTTTTGTATCTCCATTATATTCAGATTTTCTTTTTTGGTGGATTTACGATAATCTGTAGAGATTTATCTCAGGAACTACTGTAAATGGATTAGTAGTATAAGTATGTAAGAATCAGACATTGACTCTATCTCATGCTCTAAATATTCATGTAAATGCTAATGATAGAGCATCATTAGTTCAGCATCCTCTTGACTGAGTCCATGTATCAGGATTTCAGTTTAGCATTAAAGCTACATAGAATTTATAGTTATAAGAGCTTGATACACTATATCATGATGGTGCTATAAACATACATTGAATAGTTATTGCATATACTCCATCTTTACCAATTACTATATCTCAGTTAGTAGCATTTACATAAGGTTTTCAGATTATATCTGCATTCATTCTTTTAGTCTCTTCTTCTGTAAGATTCCCTCAAAAATCTGATGTTGTATATGTATTCTTCATATAAGCTGTATTAAAAGTCAGATTAGACTGTCCAGCTTGTGATTTGTAGCAATGGAATGTCCCTTGAGCAGCTATTCCAGAGTTAGCAGTTCTTAGGTCTTGCTTTCTTGCCTGTATCCCTGCTTGTAGCTTGAATTTATCGTTATCTCTTGGTCGGTTGGCATCTTGGAATAATGCTTCATCCCCATTATTGAAATCATTTCAGAATTGCTTTCATGCATATACTATCATCTTTCTCTCTGATTAGCAACTAAATCTAAAGCAAATAATTCTGGAGTATAATTAGCTGTTCCCTTACCTTTTACCATTATCTGTAAGCTGTGAGATTTTGGTAACTCTAGCTTGTTGTTAAGATTATGAAATCTGAAATCTCATTCCCAGTATTTATCGGTCTCAATAATTCAAATTCTTCTAAAATGGTTGAAATCTGAATAATTTATCACTACAGTATTCTCACTATCTATTATTTGTTTTTCGCCTGTGGTAATAACTGGTAAATCTCACTCTAATCTAAAGGTATATTGATTCGCATTCTTCTCTATAAACTTCAAAGCATAAGTTCATGATGTTCATTTGATTTTGTAGTTCTCTGTTTCTGATAGAGTAGTATTATCTTCACTTGTAAATGTTCGGAAGTGATAATGATTAGCCATTCCCCAAAATTCTAGTTTAGTTGAAGCAGCTGGCAAGATAAAAGAAGTAAATAAGTCAGATTCTTCTTTCTCTAGTAGGTGGTTTCATAGTACGATAGGATAAACTGCTTCCCATTCAGTATTATAATGCTTTTTTGCTATATCATCCTGATATTTTATAGTGTAGTTAGTTGTTGTATCGTTTACTGTTATGCTATAATTCACTTCTAGGTCGTTTCAGTTAGCTTTTAGTCATGTTATTACTGCATTTGTAGGTAATTGATGCACAAAAGCTCATCCTTTACCTCAATAGGTCTGTCAGTATTGGAATATTCTGTTATCTTTAGTAGTAAGAATCAGATTTTTTCTCCAATTTATTATTTTTCAGTCAAATTTATACTGTTCATCTACTCCTACAAGGTCAGTATCCAGATTTTCTTTATTCCCTCATATTACAGGCACTAATTCTTGCTGATTAAATACCCATAATGTACTAATCCCTCTATCTTCTCATACTAGATAGAGTAAATAGTCAATATTTTCTACTCCTGTAAATGTGCATCAGTAAGCTATATATGGAGTTCCCTTTCATCATGATAAATCGCAAGGGATAATATATCAGTTTCAGTCCATATTCCCTATCATATATACTTGTTCATTCCATGCTATCATTCATACTATGTCCATTGATACATTACTCTCCCATCATGCATAAGCTGTAAAGTCATATCTTACTTTCTTCTCTCAGTTTACATCTACCCAAGTTCATGCCCAAGTATATAATGGTTGGAAGCTAGTCCCTTTCATCCAGTAATATTCTCCTACAGGAGTCAGACTTCTATTTCTTACAGGTAGATATGAGTAGTATTCGTTATAATCTCAGTCTGCCTGATCTCATCTCATTTCCCAGCTCTCATCAGGTCATCAGTTCATATCTATATAGAACTCCCCACTCCAAGCATAATCACTTACTCATTCATGCTGTGTAAACTTAAATGTAAGAGTAATTGTTCTCCAATTACTATATGTTGGTCATACAGGTATATTTAGTAATACTCATCCACTATCTTTTATATCTCATGAAAATGTTATAGTCTGATCCTGCCATGTGCTATCTGTAACCATTCCATCCATTTGAGCATCATAATAATATTGATGTCTTCTTACTACTACTGAATCTAATGTTATATCTGTATTACTTGAGTTATTTTGTGCTGCATATATTCTAATAGGTACATTAGCCATTGCTGAATCTACTCTAATCATTATCTGTCATGAACTTCAGGAACTCGTATTTTTCTTGAAAACATATCAATAATTATATGGACTGTCTGACTGCTGTGTAAACCTACTATCTATAGATTGAAAGCTCTTATTAGCAGTATATTTTACTGCACTCCAAGTATAACTAGCTCTATCAGTAAATACTACAAAAGACTTTAGTTCATCCCCATCATATTTAGCCACTAAGTCTTGTGCTGTTCATCGTTGAGCATCTGCATAAGTTCAGTTTTCTCAGTTATAACTTACTTTATATACAGGGAAATTTACACTTGGATCTACAAGTAGAGTATCTGTCCCATTCTCTCTTTCATATACCTTTCAGTCAGTCTTTAGTAATAGCTTTCAGTCTTGTTTAATTACATCTGCATCTCATGTAGTAGCTTCACTCCATGCTGTAGCTTTCACACTTTTACTACTTGAAAAGATGTCTAAATTTTTAGACTTTAGACATCATGGTTGGCTTGAATATTTATCTGTTAATTGTCATGCTGGTAATCAGCTTGACATATAGTTTAGGTTATCTATTGCCATTATTTTGTTACATCAGAATAATAAATAGACTGCACTCTTTGAGTTATATATCTCTTCATTTTTTCTAGTTCTTCAGCATATCTATTTCTTTCTCTATCAGCTTTCTCAAAATCTTGTTTATGGTCTCGTAGTTCAGCTTTTAGTCCATGCATTATCACTTTATAGAAATCTTTTAAGTCTGAATGTCATGGAAATACTGTATCCTTTACATCTAATTCTGATAAAGTTCCACTTATGTTATTTATAGCTTGGATTCCTTGTATCTCTAATCCTCATTCAATAGTCTCTTCTGGAGTAAAGTTCAAAAAGATATGATTATCCTTTAGCTTCCATCATTTTAATCCATAATCTTCTTCTAAATCTGATAGCTCTTGTAATTCATAAGAATTATCTTCATCAGTCCAGATTATTACTTTCTTTACTTTAGCTATTCATGGAACTATATGAGTTATACCTTGACTATCTTCGTAAGAAGTTTCTTCTCTTTCTACTTTATATTCTCTAGCTCATTGCTGTAGATCAGTATTCCAATAAGTCCAGAAATAGTCTTCTTGAGTAGTTACTATCATTCTCCATACTTCCTCATAGATTTCATTGAATTTAATCAATGCTTTAGAATAAGGATAGTTAGCTGTAGAAGTATTTGTGTCTTCATAAGCTTCTACAAATAGATCTTGTAATGTCATTAGCTCAATAATAAATAATAAGTTAAAAGTCTGACTATTTATTAAAGAGGGGAGGAGATTATCCTCCCATCTTATTTTCTACTAAGCAGTAGGAGTTGGAGTTTCAGTAGGAGTTGGAGTTTCAGTTGGAGTTGGATTTAATCCAGATACTTCCATCTTGTATAGTTGTTCAGCATTCTGGTCAAATACTTTACCTCCATGAGCGATTTGTCCAAGGATGTTGTAGTACATTCCAGCTTCAGCTTCAGTTACTTTAGCTTTGAAGAGTTGTCTTACATAGTTGTAACTCTTAGCTCTGAAAGCATATAAGTCTCCTTTTTGGATTAAGTTAGATTCAAAGATAGAGAATCCAGCGAATTTACCAAGCCATCATTCAATAGCAGCATCAGCAGCTACTTCAGTTCCAGCTACGATTCCAGCTTGAGCTATTACAGCAGATACAGCAGGAGATACGATAAGGATTCTGTTATCCATAGGTACTTCAGCTTCAGATAATTTAGTTCTGAGAGCCATAATCTTTTCAGCTACATTGCTTGCAGTTAAAGTAGATTCACTTACTACTTGACTAGAGTGAGCAGTGAAGAAAGCATCCAACATAGTAATGATAGAGCTTTCTACAGCAGTATCCATACCATTCAAAAGGTCTTGTAATCTGTTTCCTTTGATAGAGTATAGAGTTTGGATTTCTTCCAAGTCTGAGAATTTTTCTCTGTACTGATGTAATTTATTTACTACTAGATCAGAGTGAGTTACAGTTCTATCAGTTGCAGTAATGTCAGCGATAGAAGTAGCTCTAATATCTCCACTATTAAGAGCAGATACATCAGTTAAAGTGATTTTTGGAGAGATAGGTACTCTTACAGTATCTCCACCAGCTTTGATTTGTCCCTCAAATTCGTAGTTAGCGAATCTCATAAAAGGTTTTTTAGGAGTATCAGATAATTTTCTTCTTAATTCTGCCTCCAAAATAAGTCTAATTTT
>Ga0265298_10002247_pt1 | contig 27143 bp, 19 predicted proteins | sample AusTroGonzalo_MG_3_FD_193486 | JGI IMG/M metagenome (GOLD analysis project Ga0265298, IMG submission 193486) | Bovine rumen microbial communities from tropical cattle in Woodstock, Queensland, Australia - Gonzalo_01 | ecosystem: Host-associated > Mammals > Digestive system > Stomach > Rumen ...
TGGTGGGCATGGCCGGTGGCGCCGTGGTAGGTGCTGCCATCGGTGCGGCTGCTGACAATGCTGAGCAGCAGAAGTATGCCGAGTATCAGGAACAGCGTCAGGAACGTATGCGGAATCAGTCGCGTAGGGGTTCTTCGCAGCAGGAATACGGTTCCGACAACAGTGGCTTTGACAGTTCTAACAGTGGTGATGATCGTCTCTTCGGTCTCGATGAGTACTTCTCGTCTGTTGAGGATGCGAATGCCCCTACTACTTTGGAACTCCGTTCAAACCCGCTGCAGATCCGTAATCCCCGCTTTGTCGATGCCAGTCGTGATGGTGTCCTGGTGCGTGGCGAAGAGGCTAAGATGGTGTTTGAGGTGTATAACAATTCCACCAAACCCGCCTATAACGTTCTGCCGACGGTTTCCGAGGTGACGGGTAATAAGCATATCCATATCTCAGAGAATGTGATGGTGGAGAGCATCCTGCCTGGCAAGGCCATCCGCTATACGGCAACTATCAAGGCCGATAGTCGGCTACGTAACGGCGATGCCGTCATCCGGATCGGTGTCAAGCAGTTCAATAAGGATTATCCGTCTCAGGCACGGGAATTCCCCATAAAAACAAGCAAGCGATGATCAACTCATCGCTTGCTTGCTTTATGAGGGGCTTGTTCTCTTTTCTGAAAGGCTTTCGAACGGTTGGGTGACTTGTTGATCTCCTCGATGCCGTTCCTGTTGTTCTGAGGGCTGCTGACCTCAGGACTCTTTACCTCCGGACCTTTGGCATCCTTTGACTCATCCTTCTTCTCGGGTGGGGGAGGGAACTGACGTGCAACGTGAGGCATAGCCCCCTGTTCTTTATTCTTCTGTTCCTGCTGTTCTTTCAGTTCCACCCAGATGGGTTTGGTAATCGGACCCTCGTTGGTACTCAGTTCCAGATCCGGCAACTCAACGACATCCTCCGGCTTGAAGGGAATCATCGACGGACTGTGGCGTTCCACAATCACCGGTGCAATTCCCTGGGAGATGATGCCCAGTTCCTTTGCAGCACGTACGGAGAGGTCGATGATGCGTCCTTTCACATACGGTCCGCGATCGGTGACTCGTACGATGACACTCTGACCATTGGCAGGATTGGTCACTTTCAACAGCGTGCCGAAAGGATAGGTCCTGTGGGCACAGGTCAGTGAGTCATGATGCAGGCGTTCGCCGCTGGCGGTCTTCCGTCCTGAGAATTTCTTGGAATAAAACGAAGCCTTACCCTCCTGAACGCCCTGAGCGTTCACAGAAGAGGTGAGAGGTAAGAGGTGAGAGGTAAGGGGGAAGAGGTCAGAGGTGAGAGATGTGACGATAGGCAGGAGCATAGCGACCGAAATCACTACCACTCTAAGTATCCATCTGCGATGTCCTTTTTGCCTTTTATCCAGTCTCTTATTTCTCACTACTTACTTCTTACCTCTTACTTCTCACCTCTAAATTCTTATACGATACCTTGTGCGAGCATGGCCTTGGCGACCTTCATGAAGCCGGCAACATTGGCACCCTTCACGTAGTTGATGTAACCATTGGGCTCCTTACCATACTTCACGCACTGCTCGTGGATACCTGACATGATCTGATGCAGACGCTGGTCGACCTCCTCGGCAGTCCACGACATACGCATCGAGTTCTGTGTCATCTCCAGGCCAGATGTAGCCACACCGCCGGCATTCACAGCCTTACCAGGTGCAAACAACTGACCGGCAGCAATGAACTTGTTCACGGCTTCGGCTGTACAGCCCATGTTAGATACCTCGGCTACGCACAGCGGTTTGTTAGCCAGAATCATGTCGGCATCCTCGCCATTGAGTTCGTTCTGGGTGGCACAGGGCAGATAGATATCAGCCTTCTGCTCCCAGGGCTTCTTGCCGGCGAAGAACTTCGAGCCTTCAAACTCCTCCTCGTAGGGCTGGCAGACATCATTGCCGCTGGCACGGAGTTCGAGCATATACTCAATCTTCTCTGCATCGAGACCTGCGGGGTCATAGATATATCCGTCGGGGCCTGAGATGGTAATCACCTTCGCACCGAGTTCGGTAGCCTTCTTGGCAGCACCCCAGGCCACATTGCCGAAGCCTGACAGGGCAATCGTCTTACCCTTGATGTCGAGGTTGTGGGTCTCCATCATGTGATGCACGAAATAGAGGGCGCCGTAGCCTGTAGCCTCCGGACGGAGGATACTGCCGCCCCATTCCATACCCTTACCCGTGAGGGTTGCGCCGTGGAACTGGCTTGTCAGTTTCTTGTAGTAGCCGAACAGGTAACCGATTTCGCGGGCACCCACGCCGATGTCACCGGCAGGCACGTCCATATCGGGGCCAATCACCTTGTAGAGTTCGCACATGAAGGCCTGACAGAATTTCATGACCTCATTGTCGCTCTTGCCGCGGATCGAGAAGTCCGAGCCGCCCTTGCCGCCGCCCATAGGCAGGGTGGTGAGGGCATTCTTGAAGGTCTGCTCGAATCCGAGGAACTTCAGGATGCTCAGGTTCACTGACGGGTGAAAGCGCAGACCGCCCTTATACGGGCCGATGGCGCTATTGAACTGCACGCGGTAGCCGATGTTGACCTGTACCTCGCCCTTGTCGTCGACCCAGGGCACGCGGAAGGTCGTGATGCGCTCAGGCTCCACGATGCGCTCTATGATCTTTGCCTTTTCGAACTCGGGATGCTGGTTGTAGACGTCCTTAATCGATTCCAGTACCTCTCTTACTGCCTGTAAGTACTCCAGTTCGCCGGGATGCTTGCGCTCCAAGGCTTGCATAATTTTCTCAACTTCCATGGTTTTGTTTTTTTTGAATTTTTGTTTTTAGTTTCTTACAAAATGTTACTTTGATGGTGCAAAAATAGGAAAAATATCGATAGCCTCCAAAGAATTTACCGAATATTTTTCCTATAAAGTTACAGTTTGTTAAAACTGCAGTGTTTTTAGATGCGTTCGAGGGCCTGACGGATATCGTTGAGAATATCTTCCACGTCTTCGATACCTACTGAGAGGCGGATCAGATCGGGGGCTACACCGGCCTCACGGAGTTGTTCGTCGGAGAGTTGACGGTGGGTATGTGAGGCGGGATGCAGCACACAGGTGCGGGCATCAGCCACGTGGGTCACGATGTTAATCATCTCCAGTGAGTCCATCCACTTCACGGCAGTCTCGCGGTCACCCTTCAGACCGAAGGCAATGACACCGCATGAACCGTTAGGCAGGTATTTCTGTCCAAGGGCGTAGGCCTTGTCGCTGGGCAGTCCGCAGTAGTGAACCCATGCCACCTTTTCGTTCTGGCTGAGGAATTCTGCCACCTTCTGGGCATTCTCACAATGACGAGCCATGCGCAGATGGAGTGTCTGCAGACCGAGGTGCAGCAGGAAGGCGTTCTGCGGGGCAGGAATCGAACCGAGGTCGCGCATCAACTGAGCCACGAGTTTCGTGGTGAAGCCCATCTTACCGAAAGCCTTCACGTAGGTCAGGCCATGATACGACTCATCGGGCGTACAGAGACCGGGGAATTTCTCGGCGTGTGCCAGCCAGTCGAAGTTGCCGCTGTCGACCACGACACCGCCTACCTGTGTGGCCAGACCGTCCATGTATTTCGTGGTGGAGTGGGTCACGATGTCGGCACCCCACTCGAAGGGACGACAGTTCACGGGGGTGGCGAAGGTATTGTCAACAATCAGGGGCACCCCGTTCTTATGGGCAATCTTGGCAAAGCGCTCAATGTCGAACACCGCACAGCCCGGGTTCGAGATGGTCTCACCGAAGAGGGCCTTCGTGTTGGGACGGAAGGCTGCCTGTATCTCCTCGTCGGAGGCATCCTGCGAGATGAAGGTACAGTCGATGCCGAGTTTCTTCAGCGTCACACCGAAGAGGTTGTAGGTACCGCCATAGATCTCGTTGGAGGTGATGAAGTGGTCACCAGCCTGACAGATGTTGAAGATGGCGTAGAAATTGGCAGCCTGGCCTGAAGAGGTCAGCACGGCACCGACGCCCCCTTCCAGCGTGGCGATTTTTGCTGCCACTGCATCGTTGGTGGGGTTCTGTAGGCGGGTGTAGAAATAGCCCTCCTTTTCGAGGTCAAACAACTTTGCCATCTCGTCAGAGTCGTCATACTTAAACGTGGTCGACTGGATGATAGGCAATTCTATCGGTTCTCCGTTCTTGGCTTTGTAGCCTGCCTGTACGCAAAGCGTGCCTTGTCTCAGTTTCTTGTCCATTTGTTTGTCGGTTTATGCTTTTTGCCTGCAAAGGTACGAAGTTTTTTGTAAATCCCTTGCTTTTATTGAAGAAAAGTTGTACCTTTGCCAACAAACATTATGGATGAAGTAACAAAGATACCACAACAAAGACCACGGGTAGGCGAGTCGGAAGACTCGGGAATGTGGAATAAATTCTATCTGAAGGATGTGTCGTTTGTCAACCTGATGACACGGCGCATCTTCAATATCCTTATCGTGGCCAATCCCTACGATGCCTTCATGCTCGAGGATGATGGGCGTATCGATGAGAAGATCTTCGATGAGTATATGGAACTCGGTATGCGCTATCCGCCCTCGTTTACCCAGGTGTCGACGACGGCAGAAGCCAACGACGTATTGAAGACAACTGATATCGACCTGGTGATCTGTATGCCGGGTAATGCCGACAACGATGCCTTTACGGTGGCCCGTGAGGTGAAGGCGGCGCATCCCAATATCCCCTGTGTGGTGCTGACGCCCTTCTCGCATGGTATCACCAAGCGCATTGAGAACGAGGATATGTCGATGTTCGACTATGTCTTCTGTTGGCTGGGCAATACCAACCTCATCATGTCGATCATCAAACTGATTGAGGACAAGATGAACATCGACCACGACATCCGCGAGGCCGGTGTGCAGATGATTCTCCTCGTCGAGGATAATATCCGCTTCTACTCCTCCGTCTTACCTAATTTATATAATTATATCCTCGCCCAGTCGAAGCGTTTCTCTACCGAGGCCCTGAACCCCCACGCCGCTGCCCAGCGCAAGCGAGGTCGTCCGAAGGTGGTGCTTGCCACGAATTATGAGGAGGCAATGGCGCTCTACGAGAAATATCATGAGAATACGCTTGGTGTCATCTCCGACACCCGTTTCCCGATGCACAACAGCCCCGGACGCCTCTCCCATGTGGAGGAAGGTGACCCCGAGGCCGGCCTGAAACTGTTGCGAGAGATCCGTCGCCGCGATGAGTATGTGCCCCTGATCCTCGACTCGAAGGAGACAGCCAACCGTGAGAAGGCTGAGGCAGAGGGCTTCCATTTCATCGACAAGAACTCGACGAAGATGAATGTCGACCTGCATCATCTGATGGAGGAGCACATGGGCTTCGGCGACTTCATCTTCCGCGACCCCGTGACGAAGGAGGAGATAGCCCGCGTCACCTCGTTGAAGGAACTCCAGGACAATATCTTCAAGATTCCCTCCGACTCGCTGGCGCGTCACATCCGTCGTAACCACATGAGCCGTTGGCTCTGTGCCCGTGCCATCTTCCCCGTTTCGGCTTTCCTGAAACAGGTCACCTGGCATAAGTTGCAGGATGTCGATGCCCACCGTCAGATCATCTTCGATGCCATCGTACAGTATCGTCGGATGAAGAACATCGGTATTGTGGCAGTCTTCGACCGTCTGAAGTTCGACCGCTATGCCCACTTCGCCCGTATCGGTGAGGGCTCCCTTGGCGGTAAGGGTCGTGGTCTGGCGTTTCTCGACAATATCATCAAGCGTCACCCCGAACTCAACCAGTATGAGCAGGCACAGGTGATGATTCCGAAGACCGTCGTGCTCTGTACCGATTTCTTCGACGAGTTCATGGAGAACAACAATCTCTATCCCATCGCCCTGAGCGACGCCCCCGATGAGGAGATCCTGCAGCATTTCCTCAGGGCTCAGTTGCCCGATTCGCTGATAGCCGACTTCTTCACCTTCTTCGATGCCGTGAAGTCGCCGATTGCCGTGCGCTCGTCATCCCTCCTTGAGGATTCCCATTACCAGCCCTTCGCCGGTATCTACAGCACCTATATGATTCCTTATCTGAACGATAAGTATGAGATGCTCCGTATGCTGGCCTGCGCCATCAAGGGTGTCTATGCCTCCGTCTATTACAAGGACTCGAAGGCCTATATGCTTGCCACGCAGAATGTCATCGACCAGGAGAAGATGGCTGTCATCCTGCAGGAGGTGGTGGGTAAGCAGTATGGCGACCTCTATTACCCCAACTTCTCGGGTGTGCTGCGCTCGCTGAACTACTATCCCATTGGCGACGAAACGGCTGAGGAGGGTATCGTCAGTCTGGCTCTCGGACTGGGTAAGTATATTGTCGACGGCGGACAGACCCTGCGCGTGTCGCCCTATCATCCCACACAGGTGTTGCAGACCAGTGAGATGGAGACGGCCCTCAGTGAGACACAGACGCGATTCTATGCGTTGGATATGTCGCATGTGGGTGACGACTTCAAGGTGGATGATGGTTTCAATATCAAGAAACTGCGCGTGAAACAGGCCGATGCTGACGGCTCCCTGAATTATATCGCCTCGACCTACGACCCCGTAGACCAGATCATCCGCGATGGTATCTATGAGGGTGGACGTAAGATCATTTCCTTCTGCGGCGTGCTCCAGCAGGGCATCTTCCCGTTGCCCGAACTGTTGCAGATGGCACAGAAATATGGCTCCGAGGAGATGCGCCGACCGGTGGAGATTGAGTTTGCCTGCAACCTGAATGATGACCGCAGTGGCGAACTGTATCTCTTGCAGATCCGTCCGATTGTCGACTCGAAGCAGGTACTCGACGAGGATCTGCAGAAGATTCCCGACAGCGACTGTCTGTTGCGCTCCTATAACTCGCTGGGACATGGCATCTCAGAGGATGTGACGGATGTGGTGTATGTCAAGACCGATGAGAACTTCACCGCTGCCAACAATCCCACCATCGCCTCGCATATCGAGAAGATCAACCAGCAGTTCCTCAACGACGACAAGAACTATGTGCTCATCGGACCGGGACGATGGGGCTCCAGCGACTACTGGCTGGGCATCCCCGTCAAGTGGCCCCATATCTCTGGTGCCCGTGTCATTGTGGAGACGGGTCTGAAGAACTACCATGTAGACCCCTCTCAGGGTACGCACTTCTTCCAGAACCTCACCAGTTTCGGGGTGGGCTATTTCACCATCAACACCTATACGGGCGACGGTGTCTTCCAGAAGGAAGTGCTTGACCAGATGCCCGCTGTCGAAGAAACCGAATACGTGCGTCATGTCCGCTTCGACCATCCGCTGAAGATCATGATGGATGGCAAGAAGCAGACGGGTGTCGTCCTTTTCCCCCAAGAAGAATAAATTGGACTCGCTTTAGCGCTTTTACAAAGCGTAGCGACTAAAAGAAATAGTAAATCGTCAAATTGTAAATACATCTATGAATCTGAACCTAACATCAACTATCCAGATGCCTGACCACACTTTGCGCAGGCAGGTTATTGACCTTTGCAACAAGGTGGGCAAGCCCTTGCTCAAACTGTCAACGAAAGACTATGTTGACAATGGCCTCGGACACCTTGTAGAACAGTTTGACGGACAGGCAGGTCTCGTCAACATCGAAGTGTTCAACGAGTTGCAGCACACCATCACGGGTTGGCCCGGTGGTAAGCCCGATGTGGACGACACCACCCGTCCGGAGCGTGCCAAACCCTATCCTAAACGTGTGGTGGTCTTCTCACCCCATCCCGACGATGATGTCATCTCCATGGGAGGCACCATCCGTCGACTGATGCAGCAGAAGCACGATGTACACATTGCCTACGAGACCAGCGGCGATATTGCCGTCGGCGACGAGGAAGTGCGCCGCTTCATGCATTTCATCAACGGCTTCAATACCATCTTTGCCAACGGCTCCGACGAGGTGATCAAGCACAGTTATCAGGTGGTGAAGAATTTCATCAAGAACAAGAAACCCGGTGACCTCGACAACGAGCAGATCCTGCGACTCAAAGGCCTGATCCGCCGAGGCGAGGCCCGGTTGGCCTGCGAGTACAATGGCATCGACAGTCAGCACATCCACTTTCTCGACCTGCCTTTCTACGAGAGTGGCAAGATTGAGAAACTCCCCATGTCGGAGCGCGATGTAGAGCCCATCATCCAGTTGTTGGACAAGATACAGCCCCACCAGATCTATGTGGCTGCCGACCTTGCCGACCCCCACGGCACCCATCGTAAGTGTACCGATGCCGTGCTGGCGGCTATCGACGAGGCGAAGAAGGCAGGTGCCACGTGGCTCAAGGACTGTCGTGTGTGGATGTATCGCGGTGCCTGGGCAGAGTGGGATGTAGCCGATATCGAGATGTGCGTCCCCATGTCGCCCGAGGAACTCCGTGAGAAGCGTAATGCCATCCTGCGCCACCAGAGTCAGATGGAGAGTGCGCCCTTCCTGGGCAATGACGAACGACTCTTCTGGCAGCGTGCCGAAGACCGCAACCGCGATACCGCCAAACGCTACGACGAACTCGGTCTGGCCTGCTATGAGGCGATGGAGGCGTTTGTGGAATACAGATTTTAATTAAGAATTAAGAGTTAAGAAATTATGAATACTTTAAACCTTAAGACCAGGATGGTGGTGCTGGTAATACTATTCACTATTCACTGTCCACTATTCACTTCTGCTGCTTTTGCAGCAGACTATGATGTGGTGCCGATGCCGCAGAACATCACGTTACAGAAAGGCGAGCCGTTTGTGCTCGAAACGGGTGTGCAGATCCTGGCACCTGCCGCGTTGCAGGGTGAGGCCGAATTCCTCAAGCAGTATCTCAAGGAGATGACGGGCAACGACCTGCCCGTCGTGTCGCAGCGTGCCAGGAAGGTGCGTTATATCGAACTCGTCCTATCCCCCAAGGTGCAGGAAAAGGAAGGCTATGTGCTGACCGTCAATGCACGTGGCATCACGATTCAGGGCGGCACTGCTGCGGGTGTGTTCTATGGCATCCAGACTCTCCGCAAGGCCATGACTGAGGACCATGCCTTCCCCGCCGTTGTCATCACCGATGCCCCGCGCTTCTCTTGGCGCGGCATGCACCTCGACTGCTCCCGTCATTTCTTCTCCGTGGCGTTCGTCAAGAAGTTCATCGACCTGTTGGCGCTGCATAATATGAACGTGTTCCACTGGCACCTCACCGACGATCAGGGTTGGCGCATCGAGATCAAGAAGTGGCCCCGACTCACCACAGTCGGTTCGCAGCGCAGCGGTACCATCATCGGCACCAATTCCGACATCGACGACGGCATCCCCTATGGTGGTTTCTATACCCAGGCTGAGGCCCGCGATATTGTGGCCTATGCCGCCGCCCGCCACATCACCATCGTGCCTGAGATTGATATGCCCGGCCACATGCTGGCAGCCCTCGCCGCCTATCCCGAACTTGGTTGTACGGGCGGCCCCTATCAGGTGGGTCACTACTGGGGCGTGTATAAGGATGTGCTCTGCGTGAGCAATCCCCGCGTCTATGAGTTTGTTGAGGATGTGCTGACCGAGGTGATGGACATCTTCCCCTCTGAGGTCATCCACATCGGTGGCGACGAGACCCCCGCCGAGAAATGGGTGTATTGCCGTAAATGTGCCGATCTCAATTTGCAGCAGTTACTTAAACGCCCCATGGGTGGCGCCCCTGCTGAAGTAGGTCCTGATGGTAGGCGTAAGATGCCAGAGATGACGCGTGAGGAATATGAGGAAATGGTGCGGTCTGAGTTGCAGCCTTACTTCACCAACAAGGTCTTCAATATCCTCGCTTCCAAAGGTCGTCGCGCCTTGGGTTGGGATGAGATTCTCGAAGGTTCTCCGGCCGAGACCATGATTATGTCGTGGCGCGGTTCTGCCCCTGGTGCGATGGCTGCTGAGGCAGGTCACGACGTGGTGATGGCACCCACCACCCACTGTTATTTCGACTACCAGCAGGTGAAGGATACTGAGTTCGAACCCAGCCGTTGTGGCGGCTTTATCCCCATCGAACGGGTCTATAGCCTCGATCCCGCTCCCGATAGTCTCTCTGTGATGGCCCGCAGTCATATCCTCGGCACGCAGGCCAATCTCTGGACCGAGTATATGGTCAACGAGCAGATGGTGGAGTATCAGGCCCTGCCCCGCATGTCGGCCCTTGCCGAGGTGCAGTGGACGCAGCCCGAGCGCAAGGACTACGATGCCTTCCTCCAGCGCCTCACCCGCCTCACCACTCTCTTCGAACAGTATCATTATACCTATGCCAAGCACCTCTGGCCCGATCGTCAGATCCCTAACCGCTGGCAGTTCTAAGAGATGTGCCTGAGCAAATAGGAGGGGCAGGTCACATGATTCCGGTAAGGGTCAAAAAACCTGCCCCTCTTATTTTTTTGAAAAAAAAGTTGTGAAATCAGCGGGATATAATCCAAAACTTGTCGTATAACGAATAGAAGTAAGAACCAAATGAGTGCTCTGACAGAGACAGCGATTGTGGAGGCCGTCCGCAAAGGGCGGCGCGAGGGACAGACGGAAATGGTCGGTCGTTATGCGGAGCGTGTCTTCGCGATGATTGTCAGACAAGTACCCGATGTCATGGATGCGCAGGAACTGATGCAGGATGCCTTCCTCCGAGCCTTCGACCACATCGACAGTTACGACCCTCACAAGGCATCGCTCTCCACCTGGCTCTGTCGAATCGCCTACCGCCTGACGCTCGATTTCCTGAAACGGCGACGACCGCTGCTCGTATCCCTCGAAGATACCAAGGTGTGGCAGACGGATATCAGCGACGAAGCGTTGGAAGCCGAGTTGAGCACCGGACGCGAGGAGCGCATCGAACAACTCCAGGAAGTCATTGACAACCTGCCCGACGATGAACGGATGCTACTGACGCTCTATTACTTCGAAGACCGTCCGCTGACGGAAATCGCCTACATCACAGGCATCGAAGCCAAACCCCTGGCCAACCGCCTGTATCGGATAAGGAAGAAACTTTGTTCAAAATTGAAGAATTGAAAGATTGAAAAATTGAAAATTGAAATGAACAAGACATATAAGGACACGGACCTGCGCGAGGCACTGAGACGCAAATACTCAGACACGCCCCAACTGCCTGCCGACTTCATGGCGAAGATGGAGGCGCGGTTGGATGCCAAGCCTGTCGCCAAGACCAGGCACCTCTGGCGCTGGGTAGCCGCTGCCGCCTGCTTCCTGCTAATCGTCGGCGTAGGCATTACGCTGCTGTCACAGCATGACCAGCCGTCAGCCCCTGTGCTGGCAAAGGTCACCCAGCAGCCCAAGCCGCAGGCACCCGAACAGCCAACGCAGCAGGCGGCACCCGAGCAGCCCCAACAACAGCAGCAGGCTCCTGAACAACCCAAGCAGCCGGCACCCGAGGTGAAGCCCGAAAGCAAAGCCAAGGCCACGCCGCTCGACGACGAACCGCAGTCTGCCCCCAACCTGCACTACGCAGCCTATGAGTTGACCAACGACACCATCCCTTATCAGGATCCTGCCCGTGTCGACGACTTCATCGAGAAGTTGGCTGAAAACTACCAGGTGAAGCAAAGCGAACTGAATTGTTCACTGCCTGTCGACAGTAGCGTGGTGAGTACGGTCTATGTGTTCCCCGACAAAGACGAAATCAATCTATTTGGACGACTGTTGCAAATGGCTTGCTGGTATAATAACGAGATGCCAGGTTATCATCTGAACTTCTCGCAGCAGCAGTTCTTCTTCGAACTGAAGGACATGCGCCGCCAGTTGCATTACCGCTGGATTGCCGAGCGTATCAATGGCAGAATCCTGTTCTACTCGGCTCATGCCCCCCTGGGCACCAAAGCGTCGTCCGCTTGTTATCAACAATATCGCAATGGGCTCATGTATCAAAATAGTATTAACATTAAAAACAAGAAGATATGATGAAACGTATCGTAACCCTTAGCCTCATGGCTATCGTCTGCCTCTCGATGCAGGCGCAAGAAAAGAATAATGTGGTGACCTTCTTGGCAAAAGGCACAAGTGGCTGGATAGCCACTCAGGTTGTGAAGGATGTCTCTAACAAAAAAAATCCGAAAACGATTGCCCCCTGGCCCAGAACCGAGAAGGACGACTGGTTTGAGCCTTCCGGCCTGGTGATAGAGAAAGTGCCCACCATCGATAATCTGCATGACTTGTTCCCTGAACTGGTCGAGTCTGCTATGATCGATTCTGCATCCGATGATTACCAGTACACACCCATGCCTTGGCTGTTGACCGAGGAAAACGGTGAGACCGTGCTGCATTGCTATCTCCGCATGCCTGCCGATGTTGTTGACAATTTCTGGCTCACCGACGAAGAGGGCTGCCTCCTCGACAAAGAGACCGGCATCAGTTATCGTGCCCGTCGCACCGTGCCCGATTGCTATTACAAGCGCTTTGCCTTCAAGGGTAAGAAGGGCGATGTGGTCGACTTCAAGATCTACTTCCCCAAACTGCCTGCCACCACGAAGAAGGTTTCCATCTATGGTGTACCCAACTGGCAGATGAGAGGTCGCGAGGTCATCCTCAATCGTCAAGGTAATCAAGCCTATGGTTCGTTCCTTCCCTACGACAACGCTCCGGAATTCCATCATCCGACCCTCGTCACCGAGGCCAAGGGTTACGACAAGGACAATTTCTTCACCTGGTCGGAATACAAGGATGCCCACCTCATCAAACCCGTCCAGGAGGGCACGATGGCCATGTGGTTGACTCAGGACGCTACCTATGTCGCCATTGCCACTGAGATGAACTGGCGCCGTGAGTATTTCGGACGTGGCGGCAACACCATCCTCATCGACAAGGCCGGTCACCAGTATAAGTGCAAGGGTGTACTCGACTATCCTAACGGTCCGATGTTCTGGGTGCAGGGCATGTCTGGCGACTACTTCGCCATCGTCCTCATCTTCGAGCCGCTGCCCCCCAATCTCGATACCATCACCTACATCGTCCCCGAGGGCGAACCCTTCAAGGCTAACTTTGCCAGTTGGAGCGGCGAGGTGAAGGCCAACCTCAGCATCAAGGAACTGCGCGACAACCAGAAGTTGTTTGAGTACTTCCCCCGCAAGGTCGTGGAGTAGTAAGCCCCCCCGCTGATACTAGGGCACCTTTAGTAAATTGCTGAAGGTGCCTTAGTGCGTTTATTTGGTTAAATCTCCTTAAAAGATGGCTGTTTATTAGTTATGTTTGAAAAATAAACCTTATCTTTGTAATGCACTAATTACTAAAGATATGGATTCCAAACAAGAATTGGATATCATTGATGGCATTCGCGGTGAAGTGATGGCTAAGAAAGACCTCACTGGCGAGAACCTTTTTCTGGCGTGGGGATACCCTACGGCTATCGTGCTGCTGATGGAGTTTGCGGCATTGATGATCTGGAACGAGGATTGGTGTCACTGGCTCTGGGCGGGCATCCCGCTGATAGGTACGCCGCTGATGATATACTTTCTTAATGAGGACTATGAACGCACGCGCTGTCGCACACTTGACCAGAATGTCATCCTGATGATGTGGGTGTTCATCGGTTTCGCCAGTTGTCTTGGCGGTCTTGCCATGGGACTGGCCGATGTGTATAAACAATGTCTCTTTCCGCTCATCGGCTTCTTGTGCGGCATGGGCTGTTTCATGACGGGCATCATTCTCCATTTCCGGCCGAAGACCATTTGTGGCATTCTCGCCTCTGTACTTTCCGCCGTGCCTCTCTTTTTCCAGAACGACCGCTGGCCTTGGCAGTTACTCATAACAGCCGCTATTGTCATCATCGCCCTGATTATTCCCGGACATCTGTTCCTTCATTATGTGAAATCAGAACGCCAAAGATTCTAAGTGTATGAGCACATTCAAGTTTCCTGTTATCAATCCGCTGCTGCATAGCGAACTGCGACTGAAGGTCATGGTGGCCCTCGACAGTCTGGAGAGTGCCGACTTCGTGTATCTCTGTGAGATTACCGACTCGTCGCGCGGCAATCTCAGCGTACAGATTACGACGCTGAAGGAGGCTGGGTACATCGAGGTCTCGAAGACCGGTTTGGGACGCTTCTCTCGTACTGTCTGCCGCATCACCCACAAGGGGCGCCAGGCACTCCACGTCTATGAAGACGGCCTGCGACACCTCTTCGAACAGCAGATCCCCGACAAAGATGTTGGAGTGGCAAAAAGCAATCTATAAGTAAAAAGCCTGGAATTTTCAGTAACGATACGTTTACTATACCTAAAAAGTCTATTTTTTCAACTTACTATATAACTTAAAATTTTTAATTATGCTAACAACAAAAAAGAACAATCTGATGAGGATGGCCGTGATGCTGCTCCTCACCGTGCTCGGCTCTGTAGGAGCGTGGGCAGAAGATGGCGTAGTAACCGTTGGTAATGGTGGCAGAGGCAGTAGTTACCTGCCTTGTTATCCTAACAACAAGTACTCTATGAGCCAGCAGATTTACACACAGGATGAAATCGGAAAGGCTGGCTTTATTACCAGCATTGCCTTCTACAATTATGAAGGCGGAAGTGCCCGTGAATGCGACATCTACCTGTCGCACACCACCAAGACCTCGTTCGACAGCGCCACCGACTGGGTGAAGGTCAGTGCCGGCGACAAGGTGTACAGCGGTAAGATGGAACTGAAAAGCGGCTGGACGGTTATCGACTTCGACACGCCGTTCCAGTACGACGGTACGAAGAACCTGCTCCTGACCGTCGATGACAACACGGGTGAGGATACCGGCTCCAATTTCTTGATTGGTGCAAGCGATGCGTCGTCTGACCAGTCATTGTCCTACTACAAGATGTTTGGAACGCCCGTCAATCTCGACCCCACGCAGGCCATCACAGAGACAGGTTCGGTCTATAACAGAAAGAACCACATCAAACTCTGCTTCGAGACCTATCCCAAGCCCAGCAGATTTGAGGCTGCCGAGATTGGCAATGTCAGCGCACAGATACAGTGCATGCTGCGTGGTGAGGCCACAGCCTGGAACCTGCGCTACCGTAAGGTGGGTACCGAGACCTGGACAGTACAGAACGGGCTGACCGAGCGCTCGATGACTATCGAAGACCTGACTGCCGCCACCAAGTATGAGGCACAGGTGCAAGCCGTTTTCCCCGAGGATCATCTCAGCGCATGGACCGAGTCTTTGACGTTTACCACCGCCTGCTGTCCTGTAGAGGAACAGGCAGAGATAATCTATGTCATGAACAGCAACTATAGTAACTATTATGGCTATGCCCTGCAATTCATCGATATTACAGACGCGGCGAATCCGGTTGAGGTGGGTTACATCAACCCGCCAGATTATGGTTTGTACAGAGGCACGCTGACCCTTTGCTGCGGACATCAATACAAGGTGAACTGGATCTACGATGCCGAGCATGAGAATGTCAACAGTAATTTCTCACTCGCCCTCTACTTCGAGCCGGGCGACTTGTTCTACAGCATGGCGCGGGGCGAGGCACCTGAGGAGACGGCAGAACTGACCACGTTTGTCATGGACTGCACGCCTTATTGTACCCAGAAGCCGCAGAATGTGAGTGAGGCAAGCACGACCTTCAACTCAGCCACGCTCTCGTTTGTCTCTAAGACAACAGGTGGCGAGGTGGTTTATTCCACCGAGGCCGACTTCGATCCTGATACCGCTACGCCCACACCGATGACCTTTACTGCCTTAGAGGCTGCTGAAGACCCATGGGGCGGTGTGCCTGATAATGCATCGTTGACACTGACTGGTCTGGAGCCGTTGACAGTGTATTATGTGCGGGTGCGTAGTGTGTGCATTGACGAACTGACAGGTGAGCCCGCTGGCATGAGCCGCTGGAGCGATCCTATAAGGATTGTGACAGGCTCGCTTTACGATGCACCGTCGCAGGTGAAGGCAGAGCCCATCAACAGCCGCACGGAGAAACTCACGTGGCTGGGTCATGGTTCCGAGAAGGGCTACAATCTCTACTACCGCAAGCAGGCCACGGGCACTGCCGTTGACATGAGTGCCATCCAGACCTTCGGTGGCGGCAATGGCAATGGCTTCGAAGTTGGCAGTTGGGGCAAAGAGATATGGAGTTCCTATGGCGACCGTCCCTTCAGCAACACGCTCTATGTGGCTAACGTTCCCGCTGGCAGCAGTTTCAGTTTCATGGCAGGCAACGGCAAGACAGGCGGTGGTCTGGTGAAGTTCTTCTATGGCATGAAGAAGAAGGATAGTCAACTGACGCCACTCGAACAGATGAAGAAGTTCGACCGGAAGTGTCTGAATGATGCTGACCGTGCGTTGACCATCAAGAAACTACAGGAGAAAATATCTGATTTGGAAGCGCAGTTTGCTGAACTGAATCAAAAATTGGCTAATGGTGAAATTACAGAAGAGCAGTATGTTCAGCAATTAGATGCGATTGGTAAGGAAATCGATACGGTCAATGCTATCATTGATGAACTCAACACCTTGCCAACTGATGCCCAGAAGTTGGAGCAATTGAAGGAACTGGAGCAGTCAATCACGCAGAAAAAGGATGTTTTAGCCTACGCTGCCGACAAGTATGCTAAAGGCGAATTAACCAAAGAACAATACGAGAAGGGGAAGGCTGAGATCGAAACCCAGATTGCGCAGTATAGAGCAGAACTCAGCGAACTGCGTGCCATTATCATCAATGCCGAGAATCCTCAGAAGGACGGTTTCCTCGTCGTTGCTCCTGATGATGAATATAGATTTAACAACGCCCGCCGTCGTGCTGGTGACGATGATACCTACGTCTTCTTCATTCGCCACTCCGACCCCAACGGTGTGCTGCTGGTAAAGGATCTGATGATTACGCCGCCAGACCAGGTGAACGAATGGATTCTGATTCCGAATGTCACAGGCACGGAATACACACTTACAGGTTTGGAGCCAAGCACCACTTATGAGGTGATGGTAGAGCCCATCTACGAGGATGGCACCACAGGCACGCTGAGCCCCATCACCGTCTTCACCACACTTGGTCAGGAGACCGACCCCGTAAATGGCGACTTCTCCGTGAGTGCCACCAAGAAGGTGAACTTCGCACACGGCAACCTGCGCTGTGAAGGCGAGAGATACGAGGATGAGTGGTCGATGGCCAAGCAGCAGTATGACATCTTAGGACAGGAGAATATCGATGCCCAGGAATCTCGCAGTTATCCCGCCTGGCTCATCGACCTGTTCTGCTGGAGCACCTACGAAAACTACTATGGTGTGAGCACCTTCTACTATTATGACGACGAGGAGGCCCAATCGTATTTCGATGGCGATTTTGCCGACTGGGGTGAGTGTCCGGCATTGATCCGTGACCTCGGTCCAGGCTGGACTACATTGAATAAGGCCGAGTGGAACTATCTGCTCAACGAGCGTCCGAACGCTGCCGCACTCAAGAGCCATGCCAAGGTCAATGACGTGAAGGGTCTTGTCATCCTGCCCGATGAGTGGGTTGCCCCTGACGGCGTGGTGATAGGCGAGGAGATGACGGCTGAGCAATGGGCTGTTGCTGAGCAGGCCGGTGCCGTGTTCCTGCCTGCTGCCGGACAGATGACGATCAGTTACGTAGATTATAACACCACCACCACCGTTGCTGAGGCTGGTGCTTACTGGATGGGTACGCCGTCCGACGATGCTTCGGGCATGAAGGCCTACGTCTTGTCGTTCAACGATACCGAGGTTTCGCTTGACACCGATCTCAGTCGTCGTGTGGGCCTTGCCGTACGTCTGGTGAAGGAAGCCGGAGCCAACGATGGCCCCAGCGCCATCAAGGTTGTAACGCAGAAGGTCATTGCCGATGGACAGTGGTACGATCTGCAAGGTCGCAAACTGAACGGTATGCCTACCCGCAAGGGCGTCTATCTCCATAATGGCAGAGCCGTTGTAGTGAGATAAACAGCACGCCGACACTAAACCTCCTTTAGTATCATACTAGAGGGGGTTTAGTATGATACTAGAAGGCGTTTAGTATGATAGTAGAAGGGGTAGGTTGCGGCATAGCCGCATCAGATAGTTCATGTCCACCCCGATGGCGAGATAATAAATCAGTCGAAAGTCTTGGTACTTTCGGCTGATTTTTGTATCTTTGGGCTGCGCCCGAAGATACTCACGCTCGGAAATTCCCAAATAAATTTGGTATTTCGCTCACTTATTCGTATCTTTGCCGAAAATTGAGAATATGGAACAGACGAATCCCTATATCAAACAGTTTCCTGAACTTTTTAAGGGCAAGAAAATCCTGTATGTCCACGGCTTTGCATCGTCGGGGCAGAGTGGGACGGTGAACCGTATCCGCGAGGTGTTTCCCAATGCAACGGTGGTGGCTCCCGACCTGCCCATCCGTCCGCAGGAGGCCATGGATCTGTTGCGGCAGGTGTGCGAGGCGGAGAAGCCCGACCTGATAGTGGGCACATCGATGGGTGGCATGTATGCGGAGATGCTCTATGGCTACGACCGCATCCTGGTGAACCCCGCCCTGCAGATGGGCGACACGATGAAGGATCACGGCATGATAGGTGCGCAGCACTTTCAGAATCCCCGTCAGGACGGGGTGCAGGACTTTATCGTGACGAAGGCGCTGGTGAAGGAGTATAAGGAGATGACGGAGCAGTGTTTCGCGGGCGTGAATGTCGAGGAACAGAAACGCGTGTGGGGACTCTTCGGCGACGAGGATACCACGGTGAATACCTACGACCTGTTTCGAGGGCATTACGACACAGCCATCCGCTTTCACGGCGAGCACCGCATGAACGACAATTCGTTTATGCACTCGGTGGTGCCGGTGATCCGATGGATTGACGACAGGCAGGCGCATCGCGAGCGGCCCATCATCTATATCGACGTGAACACCCTCATCGATAAATGGAAAAAACCGCAGAGCAGTTCGCAGAAGACGCTCCGGATGCTGCTGGAGACCTATCAACTCTATTTCGTGGCACCAGCACCAGCCGATGCCGCCCCGTATGCAGAGGTGCTGGCATGGCTCTACGACTATGTGAACGTGCCGGCCTACGGGCATACCGTGTTTACCAACCAGAAGCCGTTGCTCTATGGTGACTATCTCATCGATGCGGAAGAGACGGAGGGAATGGCTACGCTGATCCGTTTCGGCAGCGATACCTTCAAGACATGGGATGACATCATGACCTATTTCGAAAGACTCGGCGGACAATGAAGACGGCAATCATAGGCGGCGGGGCTGCGGGATTTTTCCTGGCAATCAACCTGAAGGAGATGCAGCCGGAGATGGAGGTGACCATCTTCGAGAAGTCGAAGCGGGTGCTGGCGAAGGTGGAGATTTCGGGTGGCGGACGCTGCAACTGCACCAACTCGTTTGCCGAGGTGGGCGACCTGCAGGAGGTCTATCCCCGTGGGCATCGGCTGATGAAACGGCTGATGAAGGGGTTCTCGCACGAGGATGCCTATGCCTGGTTTGAACGGCATGGGGTCAGGCTGACGACACAGGACGACCAGTGTGTGTTCCCCCTATCGCAGGATTCGCATACCATCATTAACTGTTTTCTGGCTGAGGCGCGGCGGCAGGGCATCGAGATACGCACAGAGACGAAGATCGACACCTTGGAGCAACTCAGCGACTATGACTTCATCGCCGTGACAACGGGTGGCTCTCCGAAAGGGGAGGGGCTACAGTGGCTGAGTGACAGGGGGCATGAGATAGAGGCACCCGTGCCGTCGCTCTTTACCTTCCAGATAGCCGATGAGGCCTTGCACGCCCTGATGGGAACGGTGGTGGAGGATGTGGTGACAATGCTGCCAGGTACGAAACTGCGGGCGGAAGGACCTCTGCTGGTGACCCACTGGGGGCTGAGCGGGCCTGCCATCCTGAAACTGTCGAGTTATGGGGCACGGCTGTTGGCAGAACAGCGCTACCAGGCACCTTTAGCCGTGAACTGGACGAAGCGTCGTGATACGGAGGTGCTGGCATTGCTCGACGAGATGATGATCCGGAATCCGCAGAAACAACTGAAGACGGTGGCCCCCTGTGGTCTGCCCTCACGGCTCTGGGCCTATCTGGTGGAGAAATGCCTGGGTGAGCGCTCGAACGGGCGGTGGGGGAGTCTGAACCGAAAGGAACTGAACCGACTGGCCAACCTGCTGAGCGGGGGCGACAATTATCAGATAAGCGGAAGGGCTGCGTTCAAGGATGAGTTCGTGACCTGTGGCGGCATCGCCCTGTCGGCCATCCATCCCGCCACCTTAGAGAGCCGTCATGTGCCCCGCCTCTTTTTTGCGGGCGAGGTGCTCGACATCGACGGCATTACCGGTGGCTTTAATTTCCAGGCTGCCTGGACCACCGCCTATACCGTTGCCCGCGCCATCCATAATTTTTTGCCATAATATTTGGAAGCAAAGGAAATTTTTCCTATCTTTGTGCCCTTGAAACGAAGTTATTAATCACTAAACTATTAGCATTATGAAAAAGTATTTAGCAGAAATGGTGGGCACATTCGTGCTGACGTTTTTGGGTTGCGGTGCTGCCGTGAGTCTGAATTGTGGTGTTGATACAGCATCTGTTGTGGGTACTGCCGTAGCCTTCGGTCTGGCTGTCGTGGCGATGGCCTATACGATAGGCGGCATCTCCGGTTGCCACATCAATCCGGCCATCACGCTGGGTGTGTACATCAGTGGTCGTATGAACACGAAGGATTGCGGTATGTATATGCTGTTCCAGGTGATCGGTGCCGTGATTGCAGCAGCCCTGCTGGCATTCCTCGTATCGACGGATCCTGGTCTGGCCCGTGGCACGGCTACAGGTGCCAATGCCTGTGCATCAGATAATGTGATCAACGGTCTGGTGGCTGAGATCCTTCTTACATTCATCTTCGTGCTGGTCGTTCTTGGTGCGACTGCCAAGACCAACGGCGCCACCAACAACTTCGCAGGTCTGGCTATCGGTCTGTCATTGATCCTCATCCATCTGGTAGGCATCAACTATACAGGCACTTCTGTCAACCCTGCCCGTAGTATCGGTCCGGCTCTCTTCGAGGGTGGCAAGGCCCTGAGTCAGTTGTGGGTGTTTATCGTAGGCCCGTTCGTGGGTGCTGCCTGCGCTGCCGGTGTCTGGAAGATGATTGACACCAGCGAGAAAGAGTAAGTATATAAGCATCAATGAAAAAACTAGTTATTATTGTATTGTCTGCCTTGGCGGTGTGCCAGGTGCAGGCAGAGAGTCGCCGCCTGTGGTATGACAAGGCGGCCTCTCATTGGTTGGAGGCATTACCCATCGGCAACTCGTCGTTGGGTGCGATGGTGTATGGCGGTGCCGACACGGAACAGATCCAGTTGAACGAGGAGACATTCTGGTCGGGTTCGCCCCACAACAACAATAGTCCCGAGGCGAAGGCCCATCTGCAGGAGATCCGACAGTTGATCTTCGAAGGCAAGGAGGGTGAGGCCCATAAACTGCTCGACCAGTATTTCTTCAAGGGCCCCCATGGCATGCGTTTCCTGCCGTTGGGCGATGTGTTCCTGAAGTTCTGGAACCAAAGGAATCCGACGGGTTATGAGCGTGACCTGAATCTGGAGAATGCCACGGCGAATGTCAAGTACCAGGTGGGAGGCGTGAACTACCGTCGTACGGCTATTGCCTCGATGGCAGACCGTGTCATCGCTGTCAGACTGGAAGCCGACAAGGGGGGATCCCTCGATTTCGCCCTGTATTATGAGTGCGGTCTGAAGAACACCCAGCGGGTGAACAACCATTGTCTGATAGCAACGGTGAGCGGTGATGCCCAGGAGGGGATTGCTGCTGGACTCACGGCGGAGTGCCGTATCTGGGTGGATACCGACGGTAAGGTGAAGGATGAGGCCCAGAGTATGGTGGTTCAGGGTGCCACGCAGGCTACGGTGTATATCACCGCTGCCACGAACTATGTGAACTACCATGACATCACCGGCAATCCTTCTGCCAAGAACGAACAGGTGCAGAAGAGCCTGCAGGGACGGAGTTTCAAGGATCTGCTGTCGGCCCATGTCGCCAAGTATCAGGCGCAGTATGGTCGTGTGTCGCTCTCGCTGCCTACTTCCAACAGGTCTACACTTCCTACAGACAGACGGTTGGCTGCCTTTGCCGGCGGAAGCGATATGGATCTGGCGGCTCTGATGTTCCAGTATGGCCGATATCTGTTGATCTGTGCCTCGCAGCCCGGTGGACAGCCGGCTAACCTGCAGGGCGTTTGGAATGACAAGATGAATGCACCCTGGGACTCGAAGTACACCATCAATATCAATACCGAGATGAACTACTGGATTGCCGATGTGGGTAATCTGAGTGAGGCTGCCGAGCCACTGTTCTCGATGATTGATGACCTGAGTGAGACTGGTGCTGTGACCGCGAAGGAGATGTATGGCTGTGGCGGTTGGGTGGCTCATCACAATACCGACCTGTGGCGTATCGCCGGTCCTGTGGACGGCACCACTTGGGGTATGTTCCCGACGGGTGGCGCCTGGCTGACTACGCATATCTGGCAGCACTATCTGTTTACAGGCGACAAGACTTTCCTGCGCCAGCAGTATCCCGTGATGCGTGGGGCGGCTGAGTTCCTGCTCGACTATGTGCAGCGCCATCCGCAGTATGGCTGGCTGATGACGGTGCCTACCGTATCGCCCGAGCATGGACCGGAAGGTAAGGGTACCACTGTGACGGCTGGCTCGACGATGGACAACCAGATTGTCTTTGATGTGTTGAGTAATGTCCTGTCGGCTATGCAGGTGCTGGGTGTGAAGGATGCCGCTCTGAAGAAGCGACTGACAGCCACCTTGGCCGACCTGCCGCCGATGCAGGTTGGCAAGTACGGTCAGTTGCAGGAGTGGCTGATTGATGCCGATAACCCCAGGGACGAGCATCGTCACGTCTCCCATCTCTATGGTCTTTATCCTTCGAATCAGATATCTCCCTATCAGCATCCGGAACTGTTTGCTGCCGCTGCCACGACACTGACACAGCGTGGCGACATGGCAACGGGATGGAGCCTGGGCTGGAAAGTGAATTTCTGGGCGAGGATGCTCGACGGCAACCATGCGTTGAAGATCTTGTCGAACATGCTCCATCTGCTGCCTGACGACAGAAGCCAGCGGCAGTATCCCGACGGACGAACCTATCCGAACCTCTTCGATGCCCATCCACCGTTCCAGATTGATGGTAACTATGGCTGTGCGGCCGGTATCGCCGAGATGCTGCTCCAGAGTCATGATGGTGCCGTGCATCTGTTGCCCGCCCTGCCCGATGCCTGGTCGAAGGGTGAGGTGAAGGGTCTGCGGGCCCGTGGTGGCTTTGTTGTGGACGAGGTCTGGGATGGCGGACAGTTGAAATCGGCCTGCATTAAATCGGAACTGGGCGGTGTGTTGCGAGTCCGTTCTTATGTTCCTCTGAAGGGCAAGGGCCTGAAGCAGGCCAAGGGTGCGTGTCCGAACCCGTTGCTGACAGTGGCGAAGGTGAAGACACCGCTGGTTTCAAAGGAGAAAAAGGAACAGCACGACATCGACATCAAGAAGGTTTATGAGTATGATGTGAAGACCCAGAAGGGCGAAACACTGGTGTTCGAACCGTTAAATTGATTAACTATCGGATGTTTTATCGAAGAATTGGCGGTTAAAATCTATTAACCGCCAATTCTTGTCTATAACATTCTTTTGTTTGGATGTTTGTTCGTACCTTTGCACCCGTGTTATAGTGTAATTACGATTATTAATATATAAAAATACATGAATAGAAGACATTTGTTACTTGCACTTTGTCTCTTTACTGCCACTTCTTATGCCCAGAAGCAATGGACGTTGCACGATTGCATCGATTATGCGATGGCGAACAATATCTCGTTGAAGAAGTCGCAGTTGCAGAAACAGAGTGCTACGGAAGATCTGAAAGGGGCGAAGGCGGCATTGTTGCCCACACTCAGCGCATCGACAAACCAGAGCCTCGGCTATCAGCCATGGAAAGATACGGGTATCTCGACGGTGACCAACGGTGTGGTAAACACGAAGGTGAACAAGACATCGTACAATGGTAACTACTCGCTGAGTGGACAGTGGACGGTGTGGAACGGAGGCCGTAATACCAATACCGTGAAACTCGATGCGATAGCGGAGCAGCAGGCAGATCTGCAGGCCCGTGAGACGGCTAATACCATTCAGGAGCGTATCGCACAGATCTTCACACAGATTCTCTATATCGACGAGAGTGTGAAGGTGAGTGAGCAGACACTGGAAACCGCCAAGAAGAATGAGGAGCGCGGACAGGAAATGGTGAATGTGGGTAAGATGTCGAAGGCCGACCTTGCCCAACTGACTTCGCAGCGTGCCAACGATGAGTACAACATCGTGGAGGCCAAGAGTCAGTTGATGACCTACAAACTGCAGTTGAAGCAGTTGCTGGAGATTACCGACGAGTCAGACTTCGAAGTGGCTATCCCTGAGATTACTGACGAGCGCATCCTTTCTCCCATCCCTGCATTGCATACCGTTTATGAACAGGCTTTATTGAGTCGCCCGGAGATAGAACGTTCACAACTTGCCATTAAGAGTAGTGACGTGAACCTGAATATCGCCAAGGCTGGGTGGATGCCTAATGTGAGTGTGAACGGCGGTGTGACTACCTCTACCAACTCGTTGAGTGGCAACGGCTGGGGCACGCAGGTGAAGAACAACGTGAACACCTCGTTGGGTCTGGGTGTAAGTGTGCCTATCGTGGACGGGCGTTCTACGAAGACAGCCGTCAGCAAGGCGAAGATACAACAATTGCAGGCGCAACTCGACCTGCAGGATCAGCAGAAGACCCTCTACAGCGACATTCAGCAGTTCTGGGTGAATGCTACCACCAATCAGGAGAAGTACAAGGCTGCTTCATTGAGTGTGGAGAGTGCCCAGCAGAGTTATGAGTTGCTTTCTGAGCAGTTCCGTTTAGGTCTGAAAAACATTGTGGAATTGATGCAGGGTAAGGACAATCTGCTCTCTGCCCAGCAGAACCAGTTGCAGTCGAAGTATCAGACCATCTACAACAAGCAGATGCTGAATCTCTATGCTTCAGGGGAGATTGATAATTGAACATTGAAAATAAAAAAGATATGAAGAATAAGAAACTATGGATTGGCATCGGCGTGATTGTCTTGATTGCCATTGTGTTCTTCCTGATGAGGGGAGGCAAGAAGGAGGAAAAGGTGTCGTTTGATACGGCGAAGGTGGAAACGGGTGATATCCAGACCTCCATTACTGCTACGGGTACCATTGAGCCTGTGACAAGTGTGACGGTAGGTACACAGGTGTCGGGTATCGTAAGCCATCTCTATGTAGATTACAATTCTGTGGTGAAGAAAGGACAGGTGATTGCAGAACTGGATCGTACAAACCTGATCAGTGAGTTGAATGCCCAAAAGGCCAGTCTGGCTTCAGCACAGAGTTCATTGAACTATCAGCAGAGTAACTTTGAACGCTATAAGACCCTCTATGAAAAGGGACTGGTGAGTGCCGACGAGTATGAGAGTGCCCGCCTTCAGTACGAGCAGTCGAAGCAGCAGGTGGCACAGTCGCGTGAGAGTGTGCAGCGTGCCCAGACAAACCTCGGCTATGCTACCATTACGTCGCCCATCGATGGCGTCGTATTGTCGAAGGCTGTGGAAGAGGGCCAGACTGTGGCTGCCTCGTTCAACACACCGGAACTCTTCACGATTGCCCAGGATTTGACGAATATGCGTGTGATTGCAGATATTGATGAGGCCGATATCGGTGGCGTGAAAGAAGGACAGCGCGTGAGTTTTACCGTGGATGCTTTCCCAGACGACAAGTTTGAAGGCTCTGTAACACAGGTACGCCAGCAGGCCACCACCGAAAGTAATGTGGTTACTTACGAAGTGGTGATCTCTGCTCCTAACAACGACCTGAAACTGAAACCCGGTTTGACGGCTAATGTCACCATTTTCACTCTTGAGAAGAATAATGTGCTTGTCGTGCCCTCCAAGGCACTGCGCTTCCAGCCCAACGAGGCTCTGCTGCAGGAAGGTGAGACAGTGGATGACTGTGAAGGCATGCACAAACTGTGGACAAAAGAGGGCAACGTGTTCAAGGCCCATAAGGTGGAGACAGGTACGACAAACGGTGTGCTGACGGAGATTGTTGGTGGTATCGCTGCCGGTACGGAAGTGCTCACCGACTTCAATATCACGGGTGGTGAGATGACCATGCCGCAGGGTGGACAGACGCAGAACCCCTTCATGCCGCGTCCGGGTGGTAACAGAAACAACAACAGAGGCGGTCAGGCCGGACAGGGCGGACCGAGTGGTAATGGCGGTCAAATGCCAAGAAGATAATAATAAGGTATGGCAGAAGACAATAAGAAAGTAGTCATTGAGTTGCAGAATGTAAAGCGCTACTTCCAGGTAGGTGAAGAAACGGTGAAGGCCCTTCGGGGTGTCTCGTTTAAGATCTACGAGGGGGAGTTCGTTACCATTCAAGGCACCTCTGGCTCGGGTAAGTCGACGCTGCTGAACCAGTTGGGCTGTCTGGATACGCCCACCAGCGGCGAGTACTTCCTTGACGGCATCAGTGTGCGCTCGATGTCGAAGACCAAGCGTGCCAAACTGCGTAATCGCAAGATCGGTTTCGTGTTCCAGAGTTATAACCTGTTGCCGAAGACGACAGCCCTTGAGAACGTGGAACTGCCGCTGATGTATAATTCGGAGGTGTCGGCTGCTGAGCGTCGTGAGCGGGCTATCAAGGCCCTTCAGGCCGTAGGATTGGGTGATCGTATGTACCATAAGTCGAATCAGATGTCGGGTGGTCAGATGCAGCGTGTCGCCATCGCCCGTGCGTTGGTGAATGATCCTGCCGTGCTTCTCGCCGATGAGGCTACCGGTAACCTTGATACCCGTACCTCGTTTGAGATGCTCGTGCTCTTCCAGGAACTCTACAAGCAGGGCAATACGATAATCTTTGTCACCCACAACCCGGAGATTGCTGAATACGCCAGTCGGAATATCAACCTGCGCGACGGTAAGATCCGCGAGGATACCATCAATACGAATATCAAGTCGGCTGCCGAGGCCCTTGCCAAGTTGCCGGCTCCAAATGATGATTAAGTGCTATGAATATACTGAATCTCATAAAAGTAAGTCT
>Ga0265298_10002248_pt1 | contig 27142 bp, 11 predicted proteins | sample AusTroGonzalo_MG_3_FD_193486 | JGI IMG/M metagenome (GOLD analysis project Ga0265298, IMG submission 193486) | Bovine rumen microbial communities from tropical cattle in Woodstock, Queensland, Australia - Gonzalo_01 | ecosystem: Host-associated > Mammals > Digestive system > Stomach > Rumen ...
GAAGACAATTCCTATTCAATCTCATAACGCCTGCAAAGATAGTGAAATAATATGTATTTTTCATCCCTTTTGAGGAAAAATTGTCCCTTGAGAGCCGTTTTTATCCCTTATATAGGCTTCTGTCCCCCAAATTTGGAGCTAATAAGGCTAATATCTATCTTTGCAGCAGGTTTTTCGATTCAACTAATTCAACTAAAAGCAATATGATTAAAAACTTCAAGAGAACGGCGCTGCTAATGAGTACCTGCACAATGCTGGGACTAGCTTATAGTTCGACAGCTGAAGCCACAGGTACGGGACACGTCATGAACGTGCAGCAGCAGAAACAAACAGTGAAGGGCGTAGTGAACGACAACTATGGCCCTGTGATTGGTGCGAGTGTGATTGAAAAGGACAACCCGAAGAACGGTGTGATAACCGACTTCGACGGTAACTTCGAGATCACCGTTAACTCTGGAGCGTCTATCGTCATTAGCTACATTGGCTACAAGTCGCAGGAAATCGTGATTAACGGCCAGACTAGCCTGAACATTATGTTAATATCGGATGCTCAGGATTTGGAAGAGGTAGTGGTGGTAGGCTATGGTGTGCAGAAGAAGAAACTTGTAACAGGAGCCACCGTGCAAGTGAAGGGTGATGACATTGCCAAGCTGAACACTACCAGTGCCCTGACAGCTCTTCAGGGACAGACTCCTGGTGTGAACATTACTGCCAACAACGGCCAGCCGGGCGAGGGCTTCAAGGTGAATATCCGTGGTCTGGGTACCATTGGTGACTCCGAACCGCTCTACGTGATTGACGGTGTTGCTGGAGGTGATATTAACACATTAAACCCTGCCGACATCGAGACGATCGACGTATTGAAGGATGCAGCATCGGCAGCCATCTATGGTAGTCGCGCAGCCAATGGTGTTATCTTAGTAACCACCAAACAAGGCAAGTCTGGCAAGATCTCCATCAGCTACGACGGCTATGTAGGATTCCAGAACGCTTACAAGATGCCGCAACTGCTCACCGCCAAGCAGACGATGGCGCTGCTCGACGAGAGCCGCTACTTAGAGGGCATCCCCGTGTACGATTGGAAGACACAGTTGGGCGAACGCATATATAATATGGTGCAGAATGGCTGGCAGGGCTCCAACTTCTTAGAGGAGATACGCGTGAAGGACGCCATCACCCACAACCACGCCTTCAACTTGGCTGGTGGTACCGACATGTCGAAGTTCTCAGCTGGCTTCTCCTATACCAAGCAAGACGGTGTGTTTGGAAAACCCGTCGCTCCGACCTACAATCGCTACACGGCCCGTTTGAACTCCTCGCACGTTTTAGTGAAGGGCAAGGAGCACGACATCCTGCGCTTTGGCGAGAACCTCACCTTCTACTACAGCACGAAGACGGGTATTGCCCAGGTGATGAACGGTTACAACGACATCCAGAATGCCTTAACCACGACTCCGTTGCTGCCCACCTATAATTCCAATGGCGGGCTCTATAGCCAGGCCGACAAAGAAGCAGATGGATGGATATATTCCAATGATATCTTCAATCCTATCCTTGCCATGGCCAGCGAGACTGGCAACAATCTGGACCGCAACTATGGTCTGAACGCCACAGTCTATATGGACTTAGAACCCATCAAGGGCTTGCGCTATCATACCTCGTTCAGCTATAAGAATACGAGCGAGACCAGCCGTAGCCTGATAGTACCCTATACTGCCAGTACCAACAAGACCAGCGACTCTTACAGCGTACACCAGAGTGCATCGGCCGGTCATAACATCGCCTTCGAGAATACGCTGACCTATATCATGCCAACCATGAAGAAGATGAACATGGACTTCGTCATCGGCCAGTCGTTCGAGAAAACCACCGTCGGTGAAGAGATGGCCATAGACAACTCAGCCCTCAACGGCACCCAACTGCCCACGATGAAGGGTGACATGGCACACGCCTGGATTACCAATACCGCCAATGCGCTGAACGGTACAAAAATCTCTGGCAACCCCTGGCCCGACTGGTCGTTGCTCTCTTTCTTCGGACGATGGAACGTGAACTACGACGAGAAGTATATGGCTACGTTCATCATCCGCAGCGACGGTTCGAGCAATTTCGCCCGTGGTCACCGCTGGGGTGTGTTCCCATCGGCATCGGCTGGTTGGGTAATCAGCAGTGAGAAGTTCATGGAGAAGACCCGCTCATGGCTCGACTTCCTGAAGGTGCGCGCCAGCTGGGGTAAGAACGGTAACCAGAGTATCGCCAACTTCCAGTATCTCTCGCCTGTGGCCTTCGACCAGAGTTCGGTATATAACTTTGGCAAGACCATCCTCAGCACCACAGGTACAAAGAGCATAGGTGCCTACGCTACGTCACTCGCCAACGAGGACGTGACCTGGGAGACCTCGCAGCAGATAGACCTCGGTATCGATGCCCGTTTCATCGGTGGACGCCTCGGACTGGCCTTCGACTGGTACAACAAGACCACGAAGGACTGGCTGCTCCAGGCTCCGATTCTCGACACGGCAGGTACAGGAGCCCCGTTTGTCAATGGCGGCGACGTAGAGAACAAGGGTTTCGAGATAGCTCTCAACTGGAACGACCAGATAGGCAAGGACTTCCGTTATGGTGTCAACCTGAACATTTCATATAATAAAAACGAGGTGACGCGTATCGCCAATACAGAGGGTATCATCCATGGTGACGCAGGCGTATTGTCGAAGTCCTCCAATGAGTTCTACCGTGCCCAGGTGGGCTATCCTATCGGCTACTTCTGGGGCTATAAGACCGCAGGCGTGTTCCAGAACCAGGCAGATATTGACAACTGGATAGCAGCAGGCAACGGCGTGGCCAGCAGTAACCCACGTCCGGGCGACATCATCTACGTGGATGCCAACCACGATGGCAAGATCGACGAAAGCGATAAGGGCATGATAGGTGACCCGAACCCCGACTTCCGTCTCGGTTTCGGCCTGAACATGAGCTATAAGGGCTTCGATTTCATTCTGAATGCAACAGGAGCTTTCGGTCATCAGATCTACTTCGGCTATCGCAGTAGCATTACTTACGCCCTCGACCGCTGGCATGGCGAGGGAACATCCGACCGCTACGGAAAAGCTACGCTCGCTTATGATGTGGCCGACCTGGACCTTGAGAATGCCGACTACCTGCGTTTGCAGAATATCACCATTGGCTATGACTTCAAGCAGCTTATACCAAAAATGCCGTTCTCGAAGGCCCGTCTCTATGTGTCGGCACAGAACCTCTATACCTTCACCGGCTATAAGGGTCTCGATCCCGAGGTGGGCTTCGGCGGCAATAATGCGTATGGTCAGGGCAACAGCTGGATGACGGGTGTTGACTTGGGCAGCTACCCCTCGCCCCGAACAATCCTTTTCGGTATCAATCTGAGTTACTAATCCTATAAAACGTAAAACAATGAATACAAAATATATCAAATATGTGGCGGCAGCCCTGATGGCAGTATCGCTGACGGCCTGTGAAGACTGGTTGGACTCTGAGAGCTATACCGAGTCGAATACCGCCAACTTCCCCACCACGATGGAGGATGCCGACATGCTGGTGACGGCCATCTATGCCAACCTGAACCATGCAGCCTCGAAGCCTGTCTCGTCTTATCTGATGACATCCGAGATTGCCAGCGACGACCGTTTCGGTGGCGGAAACACCTACGGTACGCAGAGTGCTATAGAGCACCTGATGATATATAACGATACCCAGTTCGACTTCCTTTGGGAAATCCATTATCGCGGCATCTATCGTGCCAATACCGCCATTGAGGGTATCACCCGATTGTTGGAGACAGCAACCAACAAGGAGATGGCCAACCAACTCCTGGGTGAGTCCTATTTCCTGCGCGCATACTACTTTTATGAGTTGGCGGAGATTTTTGGCGGTGTTCCACTGATTACCTCTACCACTCAGGAAATCAACTCGCCACGTGCTGAGGCCGACGAGGTTTGGGCCCAGGTGGGGAGTGACCTAATAGAGGCCATTTCGCTGATGAGCAGTAAGAAATATAATGAGTATGTAGAGGCAGGCCATGCCACGAAGTGGGCGGCTGAGGCTCTGCTCGCCCGCGCGTTCCTTTTCTATACAGGCTTCTATCAGAAGGAGTCGATGCCCCTTGCTGATGGCAAGAACCTAAGCAAGGCCGAGGTTATCAACTATATAGATGACTGCGTGCAGAACTCTGGCCATGCGCTCATTGGCGATTTCCGAAACCTCTGGACCTATACCAATGAATATACCGTCAACGACTATGCCTATACCAAGGGCGTAACAGGACTCGATGGTCAGCCCCTCCACTGGGCAGGCAATAACAACGCTGAAGAAGTGTTTGCAGTAAAGTTCATGAACTTCTGTGGTTACTACTATCCTTATCAGGAGGGTTACAGTAACTACTTCGTACCTTTCTTCGGCTTCTGCGGCTCTAATGGCAATGAAGATACCTTCCCCTTCGGCAATGGTAACGGCTTTGGCCCCGTGGCCCCCAGTCTCTGGGATGAGTGGCAGGAATCAGAACCCAACGATGTGCGCCTCAAAGCCTCTATCCTGCGTGTTGAGGACGAGATTGACATGAGTAAGTTTGCTTCCAGCAGCGTGACGGGACAGACTGAATATACAGGTCTCTATGGAAAGAAGATGATCCCAGTGCTCTCGTATGATGCATACCAGAAGCAGGGCACCTGGGTGAACAGCATCTTTTGGGCTGCCTATCCAGAATTCGACAAGGCCAACAACTACGGTATGACGCAGTGGGGCGGTCACTTCCAGGATCTGATGATCATCCGCTTTGCCGACGTGCTGCTGATGCAGAGTGAGTTGAAGGGTGATGCCGAGGGCATGAACAAGGTGCGGGCACGCGCTGGTCTGGCTCCCGTCAATTACAGCTTAGAGGCCCTGCAGCGTGAGCGTCGCCATGAGCTCTGCTTCGAGGGGCTACGCTGGGGCGATATCCGTCGCTGGCATATTGCAGAAACTGCTCTGAAGACACAGGACAATACCACACTGGAGAATGCCGGTAAGACCGTCGTGCAGCGCAACGGACGCTACGCTGAGCGCTATGCCGTCACCAACGGTTTCTTCCCCATTCCCCTGGCACAGATCCAACTCTCCAACGGCGTGCTCACTCAGAACTCAGGATGGGACAGTGCCGACGCACGCTTCGCCAGATGGGACTTTGAGTAAAGTTCATAGTTCATAATTCATAGTTCATAGTAAAGAAAGCAACAATATGAGACACAATATATTCAAGACATGGGCAGTGGCAATGATGGCACTCGGAGCCTTTGCCGCCTGCGAGCCCATAGAAGACAGTTACGACTTCGATACCTCAGAGGTGAGTGCCGACCAACTTCAGATCTCGGCTACAGCAAAGGTCGTCAACGGCAAGAACAGCAATGAAATCGTGGTGGAAAATCACTCGCCGATTCCCTCGGAGTGGACCATCAGTCAGTTAGGAGCAGAAGACAAGACCAGCTCCAAGTCGTGCGACGTGCTCTGTGCCACAAAGGTAGGCACCAACGAGGTGAAGTTCCGTGGCTACAATGCCCTTAGCGACACTTACGTAGAGAAGACGCTGCAGGTGCAGGTGGATGCCATCACCGAGGTGCCCGACTATCTGGCCGAGCGTCTGTGCATCGGCACCGAGGGGGCACCCGACCATTTCGGCTCTACCTTCGATGAGTCGCTGATTGAAATCAGCACCGAACAGAACATCGTCAAGGTTAGAAATGGCAATCCTGTCCTGACGGACTGGATCTGTGGGAGCACCACGCTGGACAAGAATGTGGGTGAGATGAAGATGCCCGGGACCGGAGAATACCCCATCTCCGTCACCGTCACCCTGGACGACGGAACCACGAAGACCATCGACCTCGGTACCGTGACCGTCAAGGATTACGACCTCCCTCAAATCGTCCTGAACTTAGTGGGCGAGCACGGAGAGAAGACGTGGTTCTTTGCCGGTGAGAAGTATTATGGCGTCGGCGGATATCAAGAGGCCGTAAACCAGTGGGCGCTCGATGCGGCACTGGGCAGCTTTACCAGCTACTTCGGGATGACAGGAGAAGAGACTGGCTCGATGACCCTGAATGTCAGGGGTGAGATGACGATCACACCTACCGGACGCGCAGGCACGTTCAGCTATGACTTCCCCGATGAACATGGATGGCATGTGGGTACGCTGTCCTGCAGCATCCCCATCCTTGGCGGCATCGCCTTCGACATCACTGCCCAGCAGCCCTCTTATACTCCTACGGAATACTTCATTGTTTCTTGCGATGCCGACGAGCTTGTCCTGGGAGCCCCATGCGCGGCAGGTGACGACCTCCACGACTGGACCATGTGTACGTTCTGGGTGTTCAAAGCCGGAGCGGAGTCTCCGATGGCCGGAAAGCCGCAGGTGGTGAAGAATCTGCTGGGAAAGGAAGGAACCAAGACCTGGAAGTTTGCCGGCGAGAAGTATTATGGCGTCGGCGGTTACCAGGAGGCCGTGAACCAGTGGCCGATTGATGCGATGCTGGGCAGCTTTACTAGTTACTTCGGGATGGCCGGGGAAGAGGCCGGCACCATGACGCTGAGCGTCGATGGCAAAATGAGTATCTCGCCTACCGACCGTGAGGGTACATTCTCTTACGATTTCCCCGATGAACATGGATGGCATATCGGTACGCTGTCCTGTAGCGCCCCCATCCTTGGCGGCATCGGCTTCGACATCAACGCCCAGCAGCCCTCTTATACCCCTACAGAATACTTCATTGTTTCATGCGAGGCCGACAAACTTGTCCTAGGAGCACCCTGCGCGGCAGGTGACGACCTCCACGACTGGACCATGTGTACTTTCTGGATTTTTGAACCCGTTAAATAATTAATTAAACAATATGAAAAGATTCTTTATTCTATTGACAGTATCGGCAGCCATTCTGTACTTCGCTTCCTGCGGGGGACAGAATGCCCCTGCTGGACAGTGGTACGGACTGCGCGACAATGCGCTACTGACACTCACACTGAATACAGACAGTACCTTCGCCCTTGAGAGCGAGGCTTCGTCTAACTATTCCTTCTCAGGCAAGTATGCCATTGACGAGAGTGCTACTCCCGTGACCATCGACCTTACGGAGTGCTCTAACGGCATGGCAGGTGCAGGCCTCTTACGTCTCAATGATGACGGCTCGATGGAGATGAACGTCAATTTCGGAGCCCCAGGCATGGTGGAGCGTGCCAAGGAGATTAATCCCCAGCCTACCGAGATGACCAATGCTTATTTTAAACTCACTCGTAACAAGGAGAGTCTGATGAGTCAGATAGCGCCGAAGATTGAAATCCCTGCTGAGGCAAAGCTGGCTTTCGAGCGCAACCAGCGCCTGGGTGCAGGTATCAACCTCAATGCTGTGGTAGACGGCAACCTTCATCCTGGCTATCAGCGTGATGCGCCACTTGATGACAAGGAGATAAAATCAATAGCCGACGTAGGCTTCCGTAGCATCCGCCTGAATGTCTGTTGGTCGAAGCATGCCTCTGGCAAGAAACCATATACCATCGATGAGGCTTTCTTTAAGAAGGTAGACCACATCGTCGATGAGTGTCTGAAGAACGACCTGGCAGTGAGCATCGATGTGCATTACTATCCCTATATAAATATGGCAGAGGGAGTAGACAGTCTGACAATGGAAGAGAACTACGAGCGACTGGACTACCTGTGGCAGCAGATAGCTGAGCACTATAAGGACTACCCCAACGATATGCTCTACTTCGACCTGCTCAATGAGCCCAACATGCAGATGGGTGCCGAGAAGTGGAACGAGGTATTCGCCGGTCTCATCAAGACAGTGCGCAAGACCAATCCTGAGCGTACGCTCATCATCGCTACGCCTAACCTCGGCCAGCACTGGACGCTGAACTATCTGAAACTGCCCGCCAACGACTGGAACCTGATTGTGCAGTTCCACTATTACCTGCCTCATCTCTTCACCCATCAGGGTCTTGGCTATGCGATGGCTGAAGGCAGCACCTATACAGAGTGGAAAGGAACAGAACAAGAGAAGTCTATTATCTTGAAGGATCTTGACTACTGCCAGCGTTGGAGCGAGCAACACGGACGTCCTCTGAACATGGGAGAGTATGGCTGTATGAATACCGCCGACCTTGATTCCCGCTGCCGCTATATCGGTTTTATGCGCGAGCAGTCTGAGAAGCGCGGATTCAGCAGTCACCTCTGGGGCTATCGCGAACCCTTCATGATTCGCGACGAGAAAACTGGCAAATGGGTGATGCCTATTGTTGAAGCAATGAAACTCAAATAGTCACTGTCAATGAAGAAGTCTTTTATCATAGTCTTTGCCCTGTTGCTAGCCATTCCCTGTCTGTCGAATGGCAAGCGGGACATGGACACCTTTGTCACCAATCTGCTAAAGCAGATGACTGTCGAGGAGAAGATTGGCCAGCTGAATCTCACTATCTGCTCGGAGTTCGTCTCTGGGCAGATCAACGACAACACCTCTGCCGTAGAAGAGAGTCTTCGGAAGGGTGAGCTTGGCGGGCTTTTCGGCTTCAAGGATGCCACGCGTATCCGTGAATTGCAGAAAATGGCGGTTGAGAACAGTCGCCTGCACATCCCCCTGATTTTCGGCTACGATGTCGTTCATGGCTTCGATGTCACCTTTCCTATTCCTTTGGCGCTTTCCACTTCCTGGAATCCCAGCCTGATCGAGGAGATGGCCCGTATCTCAGCCCGTGAGGCTGCTGCCGACGGTGTCTGCTGGACTTACTCTCCGATGGTGGATGTCTGTCACGATGCCCGCTGGGGCCGTATCTCTGAAGGCTCGGGCGAGGATCCCTATCTGGGCAGTGTGATAGCGCAGGCTTACGTGCGAGGCTATCAGGGTAAGGATAACGACATGACAACCCGCGAAACCGTGATGGCCTGTGTGAAGCACTATGCCCTTTACGGTGCCTCTGAAGCAGGACGCGACTATAACACCGTTGACATGAGCCGCCAGCGTGCCTTCAATGAGTATATGGCTCCCTATAAAGCAGCCGCCGATGCAGGCGCAGGCAGTTTCATGGCCTCATTCAACGAGTTTGAGGGTATTCCCGCCCATTGCAACAGCTATCTTCTCGACGAGGTTCTGCGCAAGCAGTGGGGCTTCAAGGGATTTGTGACTACCGACTACACTGGCATCATGGAGACTACCCAGCACGGCATCGGAAACGAGCAGACTGCCACCATCCGTGCCATGAAGGCTGGTATCGACATGGACATGATGAGCGAGTACTACATCAAGTACCTGGAAGAAGCACTTGCTAACGGTTCTGTAAGTATGAACGACCTTGACACCGCTTGCCGCCGCATCTTAGAGGCGAAATATAAGTTAGGTCTTTTCGACGATCCGTATAAGTACTGCGACCCCAAGCGTTCGGCTGCCATTCTTGGTGCAGCAGAACATGTACATGCCGCCCGCCGTATCGCGCAGGAGAGTCAGGTGTTGCTGAAGAACGACGGCAATCTGCTCCCTCTGAAGAAGGACTGCCGTATTGCCGTCATTGGCCCGATGGCCAACAACAGCTGGGATATGCTGGGCAGTTGGAGTGGCAGTTCGAAGAAAGTACAGCCTATATCACTCTTCGAAGGCATGAAAGCCGCCATGGGTAAGAATGCCCGTATCTCGTGGGCAGAGGGCAGCTGGCTCGTTGATGATGAGCAGTTAGAGTGGAAAATCTGCAATCAGTTTGTGGGTGCACTGGGAGAGGGGCACAAGATGGAGGTACACACCCGCAGCGAGGCCGACCTGCTGAAAGAGGCTCTCAACGTGGCAAAGGATGCCGATGTCATCGTGGCTGCCTTAGGCGAGAACCTGAATATGAACGGCGAGGGAGCCTCACGTTCCAACCCCATCATCCCCGAACCACAGCAACGACTGTTGAAAGCCCTGCTCGAAACAGGCAAACCCGTTGTATTAGTGGTATTCACAGGCCGCCCGTTGGTGCTTACCTGGGAAGCCGAGCATGTACCAGCCATCCTTAATTCATGGTTCCTCGGTGTGCAGGCAGGCCCTGCGATGGCCGATGTATTGTTTGGCGATGTGAATCCCAGCGGACGCCTCACCACCACCTTCCCTCGCAGTGTCGGACAGTTACCTATGAGCTATAATTACAAGAACACTGGCCGTCCGTCACTCCCAGATACAGCCCATTACATCCGTTTCCGCAGCAACTATCAGGATGTGGTCAATGCCCCGCTCTATCCCTTTGGTTATGGACTAAGCTATACCACCTTCGAATATAGCGATGTTCGCTTGTCTGCCAATACGATGACTGATAAGGGCTGCATTCAAGCATCCGTCACCGTCACCAACACGGGTAAGCGTCGCGGCAAGGAGACCGTTCAGATGTATATCCACGATGAATACAGCACCAGCACGCGCCCCGTCAAAGAGCTTAAGGGCTTCCTGCAGATAGAGCTGAATCCAGGCGAGCAGCGCACCGTCACCTTTGAGATTACCGCCGAACAGTTAAAGTATTACAACCACGCGCTGGAATACGTATGCGAGCCAGGCAACTTCGATGTTATGATCGGGCCCAACAGCCGTGATCTCCGAGAGGCCCGCTTTGAACTGACAACAGACAGAACCGTCTGCAATCCGATAGACCTCGACTACGCCTTCTACCGCCGAATGGGCGTTGACTCCCTCGATGCCTGGCGTTCGGGCGTGCGTGAGGCGGCAGACCCTGTGGTGGAGATTTACAAAGGCCGCTACTATCTGTTTCCTTCAAAGTCGAAGGGCTATTGGAGTTCCGATGATATGCAGCACTGGAAATACATCCCCTGCGATGTGCTGCCGATTGATCTCTATGCCCCCACAGCGATGAACTACAAAGGAGAACTCTACTGGATGGTGTCGGACATCAACCACCTGTATAAGACCACCAATCCTGAGGATGGCCATTCGTGGCAGTTGGTTACCGACCATCTGAATCCCTATCCAGACAAGCCGGAACTGACGGTTCACGACCCAGACCTTTTCCTCGACGATGACGGACGCGTGTATCTCTATTGGGGATGCAGCGACGAAGATGACATCTGCGGCATAGAACTCGATCCTAAGAACGGATTTCAGTCCATAGGTCAGCCTATGACACTCATCAGACACAAGGAAATAACCTACGGATGGGAACAGCCAGGCGATAAGAACGATATCGCGAAGCCTGGCTACAACGAGGGTGCCAGCATGTCAAGTATCAAGGCAAATACTATCTACAGTATGCAAGCCCCGGCACGGAATACGACAGCTATGGCGACGGTCTCTATGTGGCCGAACATCCACTGGGTCCCTACACGCATGCCAACTATTCGCCCGTCAGCGTGAAGCCGGGAGGATGGATGACGGGAGCAGGCCACGGCGATACATTCTACGATAAACATGGCAACCTGTGGCACGTAGCATCAACCGTCATCTCACAGCGTATGCCTTTCGAGCGCCGCATCGGGTTCTTCCCGATGGTGATGACACCGAAGGGACATTTCTATGCCATGACGGAATGGACGGACTGCCCCTACCTGCTACCCGACCGACATGTGGACTTCGCGAAGGAACAGCCTTGGACGGGTTGGATGGATCTCACCATTAACAAAACGGCTACAGCCTCGACAACATTCGGCACCCACGAGGCCAAGTGCGCAGCCGACAACACCATCAAGACCTGGTGGAGCGCGGCCACAGGCCATTCGGGCGAATGGCTCACCATCGACCTCGGCCATGCCTGTGAGCTGTCTGCCGTGCAGCCTAATTTCGCTGATCAGGATTTTGGCTATTATAGCCAGACTGACGGCAAGTCACCCTATCAGTATATCATAGAGTACTCTCTCGATGGTGCCGACTGGACGATGCTCTTCGACAAGAGCATGAACCAGACACTCAATCCCCACGAGTTGCTCATAGTTCCGAAGGCCGTCAACGCCCGCTATCTCCGCATCACCAACAAAAACGAGCTTACGGGCAAATTCTCCCTCTTCGACCTCCGGGCTTTCGGACATGCTACAGGCAAAGTCCCAGCCGTCGTAAAGAATTTCAAGACCATGAGGGGCAAGGATCAGCGTCGCATCCGGCTAACGTGGCCCAAGGCCGCAGGTGCTACAGGCTATGTAGTCCACTGGGGCACGGAGCCTGAAGAGCTCTACAGCAGCTGTCAGACAACAGAGCCAGAACTGGAACTTGGTCTGTTCTCAACAGGACAGAAATATTATTTCAGAATCGATTCCTACAACGAGTCGGGAATCACCAAAGGACAGACTACGAAATCCACATAGAACATTTGGTTAAAGTTAGTTAGTATCGTTTATTATTTGAAACACAAAATCAGAAGAGGCGTAACCGTGATGGCTGCGCCTCTTTTTAATTTATCCCTTTTTGATAAAATTTGTCCCTCATCCCTCATTTTATCCCGTATGAAGTGTCTATATCCCTCGTATTTGCGTAATTATTTTATATTATCTAATTTTGCAGCAGCAATTAAACAAAAAAACAAAGAATATGAGAAAAAAGACAATCTGTGTGATGCTGACGGTAATGCTCTCAATGGGCAATGCCATAGCAGAGACTAGACCAGCGATCAGTCGCGATGAGGCGATTGAGAAGAAGGTGGCAGAGCAAGTAAAGAAGATGACGCTCGAAGAGAAAATCGGGCAGATGATTCAGGTGGAAATCAATCTGGTATCATATTCCGATCCGGAATATACGGTACCAGAGTTGATGAAGAAGAACAAACCACAGTTAGAGGCGATTGTCCACAAGTTCAGTCTTGAAAACAAGACAGACGTAAACATGCTGGTAGATGCAAATGGACAGGCTGACAAGACGGCCTTTTATCCATTCTACAACCTCTCGCAGCAAATAGCCGACCTCCAGCCATTCCGTCTTGATAAAAATGTGTTGAAGGATGCTTTCGGAAAATATAAGATAGCCTCTATTCAGAATATGTTAGGCGGACTACATGCCAACGATGTGAAGACTTGGCAGCAGGCTACGATGGAGATTCAGGAGGCAGCACAGAAGTATTTGGGCATACCTTGTATGTATGGATTGGATCAGGTGCATGGTACGACCTATACCCTCGGCGGGACCATCTTTCCGCAGCCCATCGGGATGGTGGCTACGTTTAATCCTCAGTTGGCAAAGCGGATGGGTGAGATTTCAGCCTATGAGACCCGTGCCTGCGGTGTGCCCTGGGTGTTTGTGCCCGATCTGGACTTAGGTCGGCATCCTGCCTGGTCGCGTCAGTATGAGGGTATGGGAGAGGATCCGTTGACAGGGGCCGTGATGGGCGAAGCCTATATGAGAGGCCTGCAGGGTGATGACCCTAACCATATTGATGCCTACCATGTGGGCACTACGCTGAAACACTATGTAGGCTATGGCGTGACAGGCAACGGTATCGACCGTAATCCAGGACAGGTGACCGATATGGACTTGCGTGAGAAGCATTTTGCCCCGTTCTTGAAAGCCATCCGTAGTGGTGCTCTCTCGGTAATGACTAATTCGTCGATACTCAATGGGATGAACGGCGTTGCCAACAAGCGACTGTTGACAGGATGGCTGAAGCAGGAACTGAACTGGGACGGTATGATTGTGACAGACTGGGCTGATATAGAGAACCTGCGCAAGCGTGACCATATCGTATCGACACAGAAAGAGGGCATCATCCTCGCCATCAATGCAGGGGTGGATATGATGATGGTGCCGTCGGAATGGGGGTATGGAGCGATATTGAAAGAAGCTGTGGAGGAAGGTAGTGTTTCGATGGAACGTATCGACGATGCCGTGAGTCGCGTATTAAGAATGAAACACCGCGTAGGACTCTTTGAGCGTCCTTTTGTGAATCCTGCCCTCTACCCTGAATTTGGCAGTGAAGAACATATTGCCACAGCCAAGAAGATGGCCATAGAATCTGAAGTATTGCTGAAGAATGAGGACAATATTCTGCCATTGCAACGTGGAAAGAAGATTCTGGTATGTGGACCGAATGCAAACACGATGAGAGGTCTGAATGGCGGTTGGACATATACCTGGCAGGGGACAAATACGGAAGCATTCACTACCAATTATCATACGATTCTGAAAGCTATGCAGAACAAGTTCGGAACCGGCAATATCATCTATGAACCAGGTGTGGAGTATGCTCCATACGGTGACTGTGAGCGTGAAAAAACGCCAGAGATAGAAAAAGCCGTCAAGGCTGCTGCTCATGCAGACTATATACTGGCTTGTGTGGGTGAGAACTCATACGCTGAGACGTCGGGTAATATCATGAACCTGCATCTTTCAGAGAACCAGACGGAACTGGTAAAGCAGTTGGCTGCTACGGGAAAGCCCGTCATTCTGATACTGAATCAGGGACGTTGCAGACTTATATATGATATAGAACCTCTCTGCAAGGCTGTGGTGGATGTGATGCTGCCAGGCAACTATGGCGGTGATGCCTTGGCAGAGCTGTTGTCGGGTGACGAGAACTTCAGTGGCAGACTGCCGATGACCTATCCATCGCTGCCTCAAACTTTCACTACATACGACTATAAGGTATGCGAGATGCGCGAGACGATGGCAGGTATCTATAACTATGAGGCTAAGACCAATGCCCAGTGGTGGTTTGGCGATGGACTGAGCTATACAACCTTCGCATACACCAATATGAAAGTGTCGAAACCAACATTTACTGCCAATGATGCTATTGAGGTAAGCATCGATGTGGCAAATACAGGGAAAGTCAAAGGCAAGGAAGTGGTGATGCTTTACAGCTGTGACCTCTATGCATCCTTAATCCCTGATAACCGACGATTAAGAGCTTTTGAGAAGGTAGAATTGCAGCCTGGTGAGACTAAAACTGTCAAACTAACTATCAAAGGCAGCGATCTTGCTTTTGTTGGCGGTGACGGACACTGGATCTTAGAAAAGGGCGATTTCCGACTGACGATCGGCAATCAGGAAACCATGATAACTGCTGCAGAGACAAAATACTGGGATACACCTAATATCGAGGATTAATATGAGAAAGACAATCATCACATTATTGCTGAGCCTGACGATGTGCAGCTCAGTATGGAGCGGGAACCATATTCCCTATATGAAGGTTGTAAATGGCACAAAACAACTGATTGTGAACGACCAGCCTTGGCTGATGCTGGCTGGGGAACTGCATAATTCTTCGACAGGAAGCAGTCATTATATGCAGCCTATTTGGCAGAGGATGGCAGAAAAGAACCTGAATACAGTCTTGGCTGTTGTTAGCTGGGAACTGATAGAACCAGAGGAGGGACGTTTCGACTTCACACTACTCGACAACATTGTCTCTGGGGCACGTGATGCTCATCTGAAGGTAGTACTGCTCTGGTTCGGCAGTTGGAAAAACGGCGCATCCACCTATATGCCAGCCTGGGTGAAGACCAACCAGAAGCGTTTCCCGTTGGCCTGTTTCAAGGATGGACAGAAGATGAACACCCTGTCAACCCTTGGGAAACAGACCTGTGAAGCCGATGCCAGGGCTTTTGCAGCCATGATGGCTCATTTGAGAGAAACAGACCAGGATCATACCGTCATTCTGGTGCAGGTGGAGAACGAGATAGGAACACTTGATTCTTCTTCAGCCTTTGCAGGGACAGAAAACCGATCCATGCGCGACTATTCTCCTTTGGCCAACAAAGCATTTTCCTCAGAAGTACCTGCCATATTGACTGCATACCTGAAGAATCATCAGCAGGAGCTTCATCCGGCTATTGCCAATGCGTGGAGAGCAAACGGACAGAAGATGAAGGGCACGTGGGAAGAAGTGTTTGGAAAAGGGCAGCCAAGTACGAGTACTGATGACTGGCAGAACGAATTCCCTTATCTGACAGAAGAGATCTTTATGGCTTGGCACTATGCCACATATGTGGAACATATTGCTGCCCTTGGCAAGCAGGAGTATCAGTTGCCGATGTATGTCAATGCGTGGTTAAAGCAAGATGGAGGCAGAGAACCGGGAATCTATCCCTCTGGAGGCCCATTGCCTCATGTGTTTGACATCTGGCAGGCTGCGGCACCCCATATTGACTTCTTTGCCCCAGACATTTACGCTGTTGATTCGTTTGATTGGGTGTGCAGTTCGTTTGAAAGCAAGGATAATCCACTTTTTATCCCTGAAACCACGTCGGACGCAGATGGTGCAGCCCGCAGTTTCTATGCATTAGGCAAATACGGAGCAATATGCTATTCTCCATTTGGCATAGATGGTAATGGTCTGATGCTCAGTGCAAAAGATGAGGATAAGAGCTATAATAAAGCATACGGTACGTTAAAGCATTTGACACCCGTTATCCAAAAATATGCAGGAACAGGACAGTTGTCAGGTTTGATGATAAATGACCAGAAGCCCTACGACAGCATCTTGCTCGGTGACTATAAGATAAGTATTGCGCCATTCTCTGCGGAGCGGGCTTTTGCCGTGGCTGGCGTGGTGGTGAAAGATGATCCCTCTATACCTCATGGCGGCGTGGCTGGACTGATGATTATTGAAGAAGCGCCAGGAGAATATTTGGTTTCAGGAATGGGCGATATGATGATAGCCATTGAGAAAGGTGACAAAAGTAAGGCCAAGAATATTGGTATTCTTTCCGTAGATGAGGTGACTTTTGATGAGAACGGCCTGATGCGCTTTCATCGTCTGAATGGTGACGAGACGGCTCTTGGCGGTGCTGTCATAGGTATGAATGATGTGAAGACCTTTAAGATAAAAATGTATCAGTATTAAAAAGTGAGATGAAGGATTTAAAGAGATATGTGGTGTGTCTGCTTGCCATAATCGTTTCGTCGATATCATTGGCAACGGAGAAATGTACCGTAACCTTTGACCTGAATTATCAGGGAGCAGCAGCCCCGAAGGTCATGGAGGTCGCTCCAGGAAGAGCAATACCTTTGGATGCGAAACCTTTGCCCCAGCGCGAGGGCTATCGCTTTGCTGGATGGTACACGTCAAAAGAGACGAAGCCTGAGCAGGAGTGGCTCTTTGGGGCTAAGAAAGGAGGCTATTATCCTCCTGTGATGGTCGACTCGATGGCTGTCGACAAGCCCATGCGTCTCTATGCCCGTTGGGTGGCTCCCACTCATATTACAACAGCAGAACAGCTGAGTAGGATGCGTGATGACTTGTACGGCTGGTATGTGCTGGACTGTGATATCGACCTTGAGGGATATGCCGATTGGGAGCCTATCGGCGGCTATGAGCACGACTATGAAATGGCCGACGGTGAATGGTGGAAGGGCGCATTCAAAGGTGAACTCGACGGACAGGGTCATACAATCAAGAACCTTCAGCTGACTACCGACAAGCACTCGATGAAAGCCCTGTTTGCAGCTGTTGCCAATGGCGAGATATGCAATCTTACGTTAGAGAACTGTAGGATTAACTTGACTTCAGCACCACTCTATGTGGCTCCCCTTGTTGGTGTCATCAAACAAGACGCGGAGAGAACAATGCTCATCAACCACTGTGATGTAAGGAATCTCCAGATGAACGTCTGTTTAAACACCACCGAGAGCGTCTGGGCTTCTGTCACTGGTCTGATAGCTGGAGCTTGGAACGGTATGATTGAGCATTGTCATGTCGATGGGCATATCAATGTAGCGGTTAAGGGTCAAGGTCAAGGTGGTGACTTCTACGTGGGGGGTATTCTCGGAGAGGGTTACAGTGAAACCGTTGATTGCTACGCTGCGCTCGACATCTGCACAGACATGGCAGTTGCCGCAGGTGCAAATGTTTTTATAGGCGGCTTGCAGGCCTCTGCTACTCGGGTAATCGATAGTAAGGCTTCTGGCTCAATCACCGTGGATGGTAACCGTCTTGTCAACAACTATTATATAGGAGGTCTTGTGGGTAGTGAGCGATATGGCAGGATAGAGAACTGCCAGTCGAGCGGAAGGATCAGCATGCGTCGTTCGCCGAAAGCACAGATAGGTGGTGTGATAGGGGAGTTCAACAAGATGTTTGGCGCCATAGGCACCACTGCAGGTGTCACCAAAACCTATCTTAAGAACTGTCAGAGCAGTAATGAGTTGGTGACTGAAGATGTTGATAGTCTGACATGGGATGGTGTCAGTGGATCAGGCGTGCCTGAGCCTATCAAGGGATGGTTTGGAGCAGGAATGTCGTATGACATTGAGAATTGCGAGTATCACAACCCGCCATCAGACAGCAAGCCTCGTGTGTGGTGGCATTGGATGAATGGCAACATCATCAAGGAGGGTATCCGCAAGGATCTGCTTTGGATGAAACGTGCAGGCATTGGCGGTTTCCAAGTGTTTGATGCAGGTATGCAGATTCCACAAGTGGTGGAGAAGCGTTTAGCATATATGACACCGGAGTGGAGGGATGCCTTTGCATACGCCATCAGTCTTGCAGACTCATTGGGTCTGGAGGTAGGCATCTCGTCGAGTCCGGGCTGGAGTTTGATGGGAGGTCCTTGGGTACAGCCAGAAGACGGCATGAAGAAACTGACGTGGCGGGAAATCCTTGTTACAGGCAATGGGAAAGAGCAGGTGATAGCCCTGCCTAAACCCTTTACGACCTCGGGCCCCTATCAAAACAAACCTATTGAGGCAAATCTGCTTTTAGGTGAGGTGATACCCGAAGACCTGCCATGTATGTATAGAGATGTACGGGTGCTGGCTGTTCCTGTAAGTGACCATGAACTTTCATTATCAGAGATGAAGGCAGAAATAACCTCTGATGGAAACAGTCTTGACCGGGCTGCCCTGACAGATGGTGATTTGTCAACGGCTGTTGCTGTTCCCATCCGACAAGAGACGGGTAAGGCAATTATAGATATTCGTCTGCCAAAGGCTGTTACCATTCGTTCTTTGCAGCTCTCAAACGGCAGAGTAAGACCTGAATTTGATGCACTGAGACCTGACTATCCCTCACGGCTATGGGTTGAGAATGCTGATGGAAGTTGGAAAGAAGTTGCAAAGATACCATCTGGTGGTGCTGCTGTGCAGACCATGGATATTCCAGAAACCACAGGCAGCCGTTTCCGCTTGGAGATAGACAAGCCTGGTATTGACCCGACATTGGCCATGATGGGCTATCCTGTTCAGGAACCAAAGGAGATCAAGATTGTCGAACTAAATATCTTTACCACTTCACGTGTGAACCATTCAGAGGAAAAGACGGGTTTTATGGCAACTTTCGATTTGGAAGATTTCCCTACGCCAACGACTTCAGAGACCTTCCCAAAGGTAGAAGAAATAATAGATTTGACAGACAAACTCCAGACAGACGGCTCCATCAATTGCAAACTTCCTAAAGGTCGGTGGCGCATCATCCGTTTCGGTTGGTCGCTGACAGGCAAACGTAACCATCCTGCATCGCCTGAAGCTACCGGACTTGAAATAGACAAACTCGATAAAGAAGTGTGGCAACGTTATTATACCACCTATTTAAACATGTATAAGGAAGCTGCCAACGGGCTGATTGGACAGCGGGGTATTCAGTATCTGTTGACAGACAGCTATGAATCGGGAGCCTCTACTTGGACGGCCAATATGGCTGAGGAATTCAAGTTACGTCGTGGTTATGACCTGATGCCGTGGATGCCTGCACTGACTGGTTATATCATCAATTCTGCTGAAGAAACAGAACGTTTTCTTTGGGACTGGCGCAAAACCATCTCTGAACTGATAGCAGAGAATTATGATCAGTTGACCACCATCGTCACTGAGCAATATGGTATGAAAGGCAGATATACCGAGTCTCACGAGCACGGTCGCCTCTATATGGTTGACGGTATGGATGTAAAACGCAAGTCCGCAGTCCCCATGGCAGCCATCTGGGCCAAGAATGCCCAATTGCAGCCTGGCTATGATGACGTGATGGCTGCTGCTGACATTCGTGAATCGGCATCAGTGGCACATATCTATGGCCAAAACATTGTAGCTGCTGAATCATTTACCGTCGTGGGGTATCCTAACAATGCCTGGACCTTCAGCCCTGAGAGTCTGAAGCCTTACGCCGACCTTGCTTTTGCCAATGGTCTTAATCGCGTTGTGGTTCATACATCTCCGCATCAGCCTGTTGATACATTGAAACCTGGTTTGTCGTTGACAGCAGTAGGCCAGTGGTTCGATCGTCATGAGACGTGGGCAGAGCAGGCTAATGTATGGACAGACTATCTGAGCCGTACCTGTGAATGGTTGCAAAAGGGAAGGTTTGTAGCTGATATCGCCTATTATTATGGTGAAGACAATAATATCAGTGCCTTGTTTGGACACCAGCCACCCGCGATTCCTCAAGGATATGACTTCGACTATGTGAGTGCCGATGCACTATTACATCAGTTGAAAGCAGAGAATGGTGAAATGGTTACACCAAGTGGCATGCACTATCGGGTATTGGTACTTGACAAGAATGTTTACCGTATGTCATTGGCAGTACTGAAGAAGATTGCAGAATTAGCAGATGCAGGCATAGTCATTTGTGGAGCAAAGCCCGAGAAACCCGCATCGCTGATGGATGACAAGGCAGAATTTGAGAGATTAATTCAAAATGTATGGAGTAAAAAGAATGTCATAACTGACATTTCGATAGAAGATGTTCTCTCCAAATGCAAGGTGACTCCTGACCTGATATTCAAGACTGCGGATCATCGTAAACTTCGCTACCTGCATCGTATAACAGAGAACAGCGACATCTATTGGGTGAGCAATCCTGATAATAGTTCTGTTGAAGCCACAGTATCATTACGTCAAACTGGCCGCAGGCCGATGCTGTATAGTGCTGAAACAGGAAAGACAATTGCAGCAGAATATCGAATGGAGAGTGATAGAACTCATGTCATACTGAATCTACAACCTAAAGAATCGATATTTATCCTACTCACAGAACAGACGGATGTGAAGGAAAGCATTTCACCGAAGCCTACGGAATCGACTTTAGTAGAAAACTTCCCGGCTTGGACCATCACCTTCCAGGAACATCGCGGCGCACCTTTGTCAGTACAGACTTCCGAGTTGAAATCACTCACCGATTTTGAAGATGTTGGCATCAGGTATTTCTCTGGCACAGCGACCTATCAGAATGTCTTTAAACTGAATAAGAAGCAACTGAAGAACGCTGGTAATATCATCCTCGATTTAGGTGATGTGAAGAATATTGCTGAGGTCTATGTCAATGGAAAACAGGTTGCAATCCTTTGGAAACAGCCTTTCAAGGCTGATATAACTGAGGCAGTGAAGGCTGGAGAGAATCTGATTGAAGTCAAAGTGACCAACCTTTGGGCAAACCGCCTGATTGGCGATACGCAGCCTGACACGAAGGAAAAGGTGACCTATACCAGTCTGCCTTTCTATCAGCCCAATGCCCCGCTTCTTCCATCAGGACTTATCGGACCAGTAAGAATCATCATTAAAAAATAACTAAGTATTGTAATTGAGCTATGAACAGGATTTTAGTGATAGGGATAATAGCTGCATTAACAGTTGTTAGTTGTGGCTTTAAGAATGAGAACAATATCAAAGCTCCTATTAGAGTGAAAGCATTGGCCGTATCGCAAGCATTTGCTGATAATACCCAGACGTATGTGGGGATTATCGAGGAAAACGAAGGCACTGCCGTGAGCTTTACGAGTATGGGGGTGGTTAAACGCATGTTGGTGAGCGAAGGCCAGGCAGTGAGCCGAGGGCAGCTCATCGCCGAGATGGACGATACCCAGGCTCGTAATCTTCTGGCTGGTGCAGAAGCCGCAATGGCTCAGGCCAACGATGCACTGCAGCGTTATGGAATGCTCCACGACAATGGTTCACTGCCTGAGGTGCAGTGGGTGGAGATTCAGAGCAAGGTGGCTCAGGCAAAGTCTCAGTTGGAGGTGGCAAAGAAGAATCTGTCAGACTGTCGTCTTGTTGCACCTGTGAGCGGTATCATAGGAAAGAAACTTGTGGGGGCAGGTGAGACGGCTATGCCATCTCAGGCTGTTGTGACCATTCTTGACATATCCAAAGTAAAGGTAAAGGTATCTGTGCCAGAGGCTGAAATTAGCGGCATCACTCCCGCTACACCTTCCATGATCAGTGTTGAAGCGACTGGATCACAATTGAAAGGCGGACACATAGAAAAAGGTGTGCAGGCTGATGCACTCACACATACTTACGATATACGCATTCTTGTGTCTAACGCTGATAGGAAATTACTTCCCGGTATGGTAGCCAGTGTGATGTTTAATACAGAGGATGCACAGAATGCTCAGCGTAAGTCGCTGCCTGTGACTGCCGTACAAAAAACAGCAAACGGTTCGCTATTCGTTTGGACTATTGACAAAGACAGTACGGCCCATCGTACGAATGTGACTATCGGTGATACTCAGGGTAACTACGTAGGCATTGTAGACGGTCTGAATATGGGACAGCACGTGGTAACAGAAGGTTATCAGAAACTGAGTGAGGGAACGAAAGTGGTATTTTAAAAGTTATGGAGAAAAACAAGAATTGGCTGAAATGGCCATTGGAGCACTACTCTATATCGCTGCTCATCGTAGGCATATTGTATGTTTTGGGAATCTTTGGTATGTTCGACATGCCGAAGGACGAGTTTCCGGCCTTTACTATCCGTCAAGGTGTTGTGGTGGCCGTCTATCCTGGTGCAACCACAGAAGAGGTGGAGGAACAAGTAGCTCGCCCTTTGGAGCGTTACCTCTTCACATTTGGAGAAGTGAATCGCATCAAGACAACCACGCAGTCACAGAACGGACTTTGTATTGTGATGGTGAAACTGAATGACAACGTGAATAATAAGGACGAAGTGTGGAGCAAGATCAAACACGGATTAGCACTTTACAAACAAAGTCTGCCGAGTGGTGTCCTCGCCTTAGTGGCAAATGATGATTTTGGAAACACTTCGGCTTTGCTCATTGCCGTAGAAAGCAGCCAGCGCAATTATCGTGAGCTCCAGGACTATAGCGATGCGCTGTCCGACCGATTAAGGCGTATTCCTTCCGTTGCTAATGTACGCTTATATGGTGAACAGAAAGAACAGGTTTCGCTCTATGTTGACCGTCAGCGCCTGCAGGCTTATGGTATAGGACAGCAGATGCTATTTTCACGGCTTCAGGCACAAGGATTCACAACATTTGGCGGTAACATCAGTGATGATGACCAGCAGGTTCCTATCCATGTGGAGCCTACAGAAAATAGTGTGGAAGAAATTGCCAACCAAATTATATTTAATGATCCCGTTAGTGGTAAAGTAGCCAGGGTAAGGGACGTGGCTCGTGTGGTAAGGGAGTATAATAGGGCTGATAGCTATATTGAACAGGATGGTCATCCTTGTGTGCTCCTGTCGTTGGAGATGACACCAGGCAACAATATCGTAGCGTATGGTAAGGAGGTTGATAAAGTGCTCAATGAATACAAAGCTTCAGAACTGCCTGACGACGTGACTATCACCCGTATAGCAGATCAGCCGGAAGTGGTGGGAAAAAGCGTCAACGATTTCCTGCGCGACCTCCTCATCTCAATGGCTATTATCGTCTTAGTGATGATGGTGCTTTTCCCTTTGCGCTCAGCTATTGTTGCTGCCATCACCATTCCGCTGAGTACCTTCATCTCTGTAGCTATTATGTACTTAGTGGGAATCGAACTGAACATTGTAACATTAGCGGCACTGATTGTCGTGTTGGGTATGGTGGTTGATAATGCCATTGTTGTCATAGACGGCTATCTTGAATATCTTGGAAAAGGCTACGAACCCAAACGGGCAGCCATTGATTCGGCCTGCCAGTACTTCATGCCGATGATGCTGGCCACAATCTGTATCAGTGTCATCTTCTTCCCCTTGCTGATAACGATGAAGGGTGCTTTCAACGATGCGCTGCAGGACTTCCCGTGGACTATTGGCATCAACCTAATGGTTTCGCTATTCCTTGCCGTAATGGTTATCCCATTCTTGGAAGTTCTGATTATCAAACCAGACAAGGTGAGTACTCATGGGAACGCTATCACCAACTGGGTACAGAATACTTATAACAGAGTTCTTGATTTTACATTCCGTCGCCCGTGGCTCACAATTAGCTGTGGTATGGGCGTTGTCTTGTTATCACTATTCATCTTACCTGCTCTGAAAATACGCGTATTCCCATTCGCTGACCGTAATCAGTTTGCAGTGGAAATATTCCTGCCTGAGGGTAAGGGTATCAGCGAAACACGAATGTTGGCCGATTCGCTTAGGAACGTATTACAGAAAGATGAACGCGTAAAGTGCATTACCAGTTTTATTGGTTGCTCGTCACCTCGTTTCATGACTTGCTACGCTCCACAGATGGCTGGGCGTAACTATGCACAGTTTATCGTGAATACAGAATCGCAGCAAGCTACACTTGACTTGTTGGCAAAATATCAGCCTCAATGGAGCGAGGCGTTTCCAGAGGCATACGTAAAGTTCAAACGGCTCGACTTTCTGGAAGTGCCGGAACTGGAATATCGCTTTTATGGTGAAAACATCGATTCGCTGCATATTGTTGCAGAGCGTCTGATGGAAAAGATGCGTGAGATGCCAGAGTTAGAATGGGTACATACGGATTTCCTGCAGCCTTTCCCGCTCATCAATGTGGAACTTGACCCTGTGGCTTCAGCACAATTGGGTATTACGCGCACAACCGCTGCCCTTGCTCTGAGTGCAACCACTAACGACCTGCGCGTAGGACAGATTTGGGAAGGTAAGAACGAAGTTCCTGTCATTGTCAAAGATAACACTGACATGACATTTTCGGATATTGAAAACTTAGGTGTTGCCACACCGATGACAATCCTTTCTGCTGGCTCAAACAGCAAAAACAGTACGATACCTCTTCGCCAAGTGGCTAAGGTAAGTCCCAAATGGAGTGAGAGCCGTATCATGCATCGTGGCGGTGAACGATGTATCACCGTGACAGCTCATTTCGCCAATGGTATCTATGCCGCTCCCGTTGAGAGTCGGATAGCCGATATGATGCATGAGATTCCACTGCCACAGGGGGTACGTGCCGAAGTGGGGGGCGAAATCGAGTACGATGGTGAGGCGATGCCTATGATCTTCAGCGGGGTTGCCATCTCTATGGTCATCGTTTTCTTCTTCTTGCTATTCAATTTTAAGAAGTATGGCATCACCACCGTATGTATGTCAGCTCTTGGCCTTATGATTCCTGGTGCTCTTATCGGTCTTGGCTTGATGAATAGGACATTGGGGCTTACATCAATTATGGGTGTCATCACACTGATGGGAATGATCATGCGTAATGAGATTCTAATTTTCGAACATGCTATCGACCTGATTAAGAAATATGTGGCAGAGCATGGTGACTGGACTGTAGATCGTAAGGCATACAACGAGGCTGTGAAGCAGGCCGCCTATGACGCAGGCAAACGTCGTATGGTTCCTATTTTTCTTACTACGGCCACAACTGCCGTGGGAGTGGTTCCAATGATAATAGCTCAGAGTTCGTTCTGGATGCCTGTAGGTGTCACCATCTTTGCTGGAGGAATAGGCTCACTCATCATGGTGGTTACAATGCTGCCTGTCATTTATTGGAAAGTAAGTACAAAATAAAAAGTAAAAACGGTAAAACGATGAAAAGATTCTGCATAAGTTTATCATTTCTCATTGGTCAGTTGTCATTTATCGTAGCGCAGACTTATACGTTGGAGCAGCTAAAAGACTCTGCCCTGCAAAACAATATCGCCATCCGCAATGCTCGTCATGATATAGATGCCGCCAAGCAGCAACGTAAGGAGGCCTTCACCAAATATTTCCCGAATGTTAGCGGAACGGGTCTTTGGTTCAATGCTAACAAAGGGATGGCTCAGATGGATATGAATCTTTCAGAGCAAATTACCCCTGAAGTTGGAGCGGCTCTTGCTCAGAGCTTTCCACCAGAACTGCTCGCTACATTGGGTAACCCTATAAGCATATCTATGATGAAGAATGGAACCATTGGAAGTGTAATGGCCATCCAGCCAGTCTTTGTTGGCGGACAGATCATCAATGGTAATAAACTGGCAAAAGTTTCTGAAGATGTCAGCCGCTTGCAATTACAGCTCTCCGAGAATGAGGTTGAAAAGACCACCGAACAGTATTTCTGGCAGCTGGTGTCATTACAGGAAAAAGTGAATACGATCAATGCCGTAGAAGCACTATTAAACGATTTCGAAAAAGATGCGAATGTTGCCTTGGAGGCAGGAGTTGCCTTGCGCAATGATCTCTTACAGGTGCAACTACGTCAAAACGATGTCTCCAGTCAGAAGCTAAAACTTAAAAACGGTATCAGCCTTATCAAAATGCTCCTTGCTCAATATTGTGCACTCAGTGATACCACCTTTGAGGTGAGTTACAATCATGATGAACTCGATGCTGTTATACAAAAGCAGGATTCTCAATTAGCGATGCTGAATACACCCGAATATCGGCTTATGGACAAACAAGTAGAAGTAAAACGGCTGCAAAAGAAGATGGAGATTGGCAAAAATCTGCCCAGCATAGGTGTGGGAGCTGGCTATAATTACCACAACTTGCTTGATAACAACCATGCCTTCGGTATGGTTTTTGCAACAATCAGCGTTCCTATTAGTGACTGGTGGGGAGGCTCTCACGCCATTAAGCGTAAGAAGATTGAACATCAGAAGGCACAGGAACAATTGGCTAATACTTCCGAACTGCTGAAGATTGGAATACAGAAAGTCTGGAATGATGTAGAGGAAGCCCGCCAACAGCTCGACATCGTACAGCGCAGCATCGAACAGGCAGAAGAGAATCTGCGTCTGAACCGTAACTTCTATCAGGCTGGCACCTCCAGAATGTCCGACCTCCTCGAAGCCCAACTCCTCTACCAGCAAGCTTGTGACAAGCGAACTGATGCCCTGGCCAACTATCATAACAAGCTATTAGAATATCGTCAGGCAACAGGACAATAGCCTAACAAAACAGCTAAATTTTTTACCACATTCTTATATGCAATAGTTCGTTAAAAATTCAATATACGGCGTAACGGCTAAGCCGCGCAGCCAAAGAGTTCTTTGAAAATGTGATTAATTAAAGTTTGGTTCGGTCGGTAGTGGGACACGGCAAAAATTCGTTTCAT
>Ga0265298_10002249_pt1 | contig 27129 bp, 16 predicted proteins | sample AusTroGonzalo_MG_3_FD_193486 | JGI IMG/M metagenome (GOLD analysis project Ga0265298, IMG submission 193486) | Bovine rumen microbial communities from tropical cattle in Woodstock, Queensland, Australia - Gonzalo_01 | ecosystem: Host-associated > Mammals > Digestive system > Stomach > Rumen ...
TCCGCCTCCATTGCGCATAACGGCCACCCCGCTGGAATAATCCCAGTCACGCCAGGTATAGGCAGGCGCACCGGCGGAGCAATAGCCGGTGGTCACCCCCTGGAAAGCACCGCGCTGACGGGTCATCGGATGGAATTTCCAAGTGATATTCCCGTGATCCACCTCTACGACGGTAAAGCCGCGCGGCGTACCGTTGGCGAGGTACTCGTTGGTAAACAACTCGCCCGTCGAGCGGGCAAGGGTATGTACCTGCACCTTCGCGTTGCGATGATTTCCCGGATAGATATAATTGAATCCGGAATGGGTATGACCTGCCCAGGCGTGAACCTCTGAATATTGACCAAGCAATGTGCCATACCCATAAGCATAATCCTCTTTGGCATTATGCCCACCGTGTTTGGCCGTATTGGTACGCTCACTTCCATTTTGATATTTGAACATCGGAGAGTGCGCGCAGACCATCACCTTGGAAGAAGTGGGGATAAACGCCATATCCGCCTGCAACCAGGCCCAAATCTGGTCCGTCAAGCCCTGATCAAAGGCCTTGAGAGCACCGTCGCCGTTGTCTTTCATAATCAGGTTATCCAACATCACAAAGTGAATACCGCCGATATTGAAAGAATAGTTACGGGGCCCAAAATTGGATTCGTAAGGTTCCGCCCCTGCATCGTCGTCAGCGGCAGCAGGATTGTTGTCGTGATTGCCGATGATGTTATAGGTAGGATATCCCAGCGTAGCCAGGGCGGACACATAGTTGGCATAGAGCGACATATCCTCGTGGACAATATCTCCCAGGCAGATGCCGTAGACCTGACGGCCGGAGATACCGGAAGCCACATCGTACAGTTCCTGATAAAGGTCCTGACAGACATCCAGCGACTTATAGGCTATCCTGTCGAGTGTCCAGTTGAACTTCCTCGGCTGCGGGTCCGCGGTAATCAGGAGGGTGAAGCGGTCGGGATTGGCTACAGGCGTCATCACATAATCGCCCATATCACGGACTCCCGCAGAAAGAGTACCTTCGCTAAGCAGTTTGTAGAACTTGGGGATACCGCCTTCGACTACGGGCAAATAGCCCGAGGGGCTGCTGACGTAGACGAATTTAACGTTATCCAAAGAACTCTGCATAAAGAATTTTCCGTCAGGCATCGTCTGGACGCACTGCAAGCCATCTGAAACGACGACCCCCGACAGAGCTTTTCCTGCATTATCCACTACCCTACCGGTCAGATTATACTCGCCAGGGTCCGGTTCGATGTAGTCCTCGATGATATCCTCAATCTCGAAACTCGTCGCAATGGACGAAGGGACGAAAGTGAAGGCGGTCATCTTCTTCAGCTTGCCCGCCTCCAGCGTAAAGGCACCGCTTTTCACCTTGGTCATCGTCCGGTGCTGATTATCCTCAAGGACAACGCGGAATCCGCTCGCGTACTCCCCTGCCGGGACAACGAGATAGAGTTCCAGCTGAGCCTCGCTGACCAGCGGCTGCGCCACGTTCAGCACCAGTTCCCTTCCCTCTCCGGACTCAGCGACCGGAGAAAGGGAAGGAACGGTATAGTCGATGCTGAAATCACCGCAGACCTGCTCGTCCGCATTCCCATAGAACTTCACGGTGGAAAGCGACGATGCGCTCACACCGGCATCCTTGCTGACCGAGAGTTGCAGCACGGCGCAAAGGTGCCCGAGCGAAATCTTTCCGGAGACAGATTCCACATAAGCGGCAAGAGGCTCCGAATTACTTGCAAAAGAACCTGCAGCGTATGCCTGCTCTGCAGGAAGGGTGATGGTCGAAGCATCCTTCCAAAAAGAGGCCGGATACAAAAGCTTGAAGGGAGCGTTGTGCACGCCGGGGAAGACGAAAGTCGCAGAAGAGGCCTCCTCCCCAATGCCGGATAGCGGATTGGAAGAGATGCCGTTCAGGGACAGGCAGTCCCCGTCGCACCAATAAATCTTCCGCTTCGCGTCTGCAGACGGCCCCATGACCGTCTTTCCGCCGGCATCCTGAAGACTTACATCCAGGGTGGTCACCCCCTCAGGAAGTCCGCCAATCATACCCGACTCCGGCTCTTCCACCGAGCAGGCAAAAGCCAGGGTGGAGAGCAGGAATACAGGTATACGCCACAAATTTCGCATACACATATCAAAGATTAAAGGTCAGCCTCGTTGCCACCGCCATCGGTATAGGAACCGGAGCCCGCTACCTGTGCGGTCGCAGCCGTGCCGGCAGTCGGGCCCTCGACAGCTGACTTGTAATGGCAATTCTGAATCGTGTTGTTGGAGCCGGATATACCGACGATGCAACCGAAAGGTTTTGACGTGGTGTTATAGAACTTCGTAGCATAGCAGTAACAGCCATCAATGATGCTGTTAGCCAGATTTCCTACAATGCCGCCCTCGCCGGTGGCAGCCTGAATCTGGTTCGACTTGATCTGATCACCCTTGTAGTAGCTGGAGGAAATGGAGCAGTATTCCGCTTTCCCCACGATTCCGCCTGCACCACGTGCAGCACAACCGCCGCCAATAATACTTTCGATAGTACAATTACTTATCTGGGCATATTTGGCATAGCCGGCAACACCACCAATCCAGCCGCGTGTGGCACTCATTGCTGCAGAGGTATTGACAGTGCAGCCAATAGTTCCGCCGATTTCAATCTGAGCCTCATTTGTGCCTTCTATATAGCCGGCGATACCACCGGTTAGTGTAGTGCTGCCAATGCTATCATTATTGCCAGAATGAGTACTGGCAGTACTGCCGGTATTTGAGCAGTTCAGTATTTTGCAAGCTCCCTTCATATAAGCCGCAATACCACCAATGTAGAACGAATTGCCAGCGGCAGAGCTGCTGTTTCCACCTGATATTGCACCAGTATTGGAGCATCCCGTAATGGTAATATCCTGCTCAGTTTTACCGAGGATACCGCCAACATAAAGATCATTCATAGTAACAGCTGCTGCGGTTATGGCCATATTGATGGCACCGCCATTGTTCTTGCAGTTCGAGATTGTTCCAGGAGCGTCCATGCGCCCAACGACACCAGAAACAATCAAATCATTTATGAGAGCTTTGTTGTTGGAAACATCCACGTTGCCGCTATTGTCGCAACCTGTAACGGTGACATCAGACTCGTTGATGACATACCCCACGATGCCACCGAGGTAGTTGCCACTATGGCTGTCGGTGCTTTCGGTGCATGCGATGTAATTAGTACGGACGCGTCCACTGTTGTCTGCGTTGTCTATATTCCCTGAGCCGGTCATCTTGCCGATGATTCCACCCATCATAATGCCCGTTACGGGAACAGTACTGGCACCGGCCCCAGTACGGACCTCACCACCGTTTGTGCAGTTCTTGACGGGATTCGTCGCCTCACTAAGACCCACAATACCACCGACATAGTTGTTATTATGGCCTGCGGTCCCAGGCAGGTAAAGGTAAACCTGCGCCGAATTGGTGACGCCACTGTCCACGGTATTCTCGCAATTTTCGATTGTACTAGAAGATCCTTCTGCTTTACCTGCAATTCCGCCGATGTAAACATTGCTTGCTCCAATACTGTTGCCCTGCCAGCGGAAGTAGACACGTCCGACATTTTTCGCATTTTTGACAGCAGCTGTGGTAAGGCCAGTAATGCCACCGATATAATAACCTGCGAACTCATTGGTGAAATTAGGTGAGTGATAGACTTGACCCGAGTTTGTAATATCTTTGGTATTTCCGCCGACAATAGTTCCCTTATTGTAACCGATGACGCCTCCGATACACTCAGTAGAGTTGGCGTTATCTTCCATGGATGAGATTTCTATATTCGCCGTATTATGGACATCTGAAACCTTATTGTCGGCAATATTCTCTCCAATGACCCCGCCCAGATATACATAACGACCGGCTTTGATACTCTGTCCAGATGTCATTTGGTTGACAACGGCATTATTGGTACAAGCAGTAATCGCGCCTGCATTGTAACCGGCAATACCGCCAAGAGATTGATATTTAGGATTGGAACGGTGCTCAACGCTTCCGTTATTGGTACATCCGCTGATGCTACCATTTTCATTGCTCTTGCCAACGATACCTCCCGTCTTAATATAACGACATCCGTCAGCACCTACTTTAAAGACGGAGATGGCAATGGTGGCAGCATTTGTACAAGAAGAAATTGTGCCGTTGTTCAGTTCACCGACGATACCACCTAGAGTTGAATTATAGGCAACGGTCGTTTTGTTAACGATTTTCCCGTTAAAGCCGGAATATGCACTAGCCTCATCGGCGTGGTCGGTAGTAGTCGTACAGGAGGAGACACTGGCCCCACCATCAACGTATCCGGCAACACCGCCAATAATGAGGTAAGGATTATTGGTATCGGTCGAGGTAATCTGAGCCGCATTACTAATCGCACCTTTGAAGTAGGAATCCGTAACGCTGCCGGCGTTAGAGAAGCGTCCTACTAAACCACCAATGATAAGTTTGTTCGTTGAGGTGAAACCAGCAGGGGTAGAAATCAAACCGGAGTACTCACAACCATTCTGGAGCTTACCGACTGTTGTACGGCCCGTCAAACCGCCCACGGTAGTCATCTTTGAAATGTCGGAGACTTCCTCAAGTTCAATATCCGCCGCAACCTTCACATTGTCAAGAACGCCTTTATGATAGCCGACAATGGACGCAAACATAGCTTCAGCAGCATTAGTGTGCGTAAAGGTAAAGGAACAGCTATTGTCCAGAGTAAGATTCTTTACGACACCATTCTCACCCGTACCTCCGAAAAGAGGGAACGTGGCCTCTAGTCCGCTGATAGTGCAATTATTGCCGTTGAATAGACCATTGAAATAATTGTCTCCACCATAAGGAGTACCGATACCGCCGGTAGCATTGAATTCAGCGGAGGAGGTAGAGTCGAAAGTGATATCATCGACAAGCGTAGCGATCAAATCTGCGCCATACTCCTTATTGTTGTAAGCCGCAGCAAACTGAATCAGATCTTCAGCGGAGGCAATCTCAACACCCAGTTCCGTTCCGGTAGGGACAAATTCAAACTCGGGCATTTTATAGAGATGACCGGCCTCCAGCGTCTTGGATGAAGTCTTGCTCTTGGTCATAAAGTGGCCGTTCTTGTCCATGACGATGATATCGAAGCCGTTGGAATAGGTGCCGGCAGGGACAACGATGTAGTAAACGGCTGCGGAGGTTGTAGAAGTAGCCTGGCTCTTCACGACCTTGACCTCCTTGTCGGCAGCCTCGGACGAGGTTCCGGTAAGGGTCGCATTCTCATAGTCAATGGCGAAAGTTCCGCTGACTTGCTCGTTATTCCGGCCTTTAAAACGGACAGAAACAAGATTATCAGTATCAGCACCTTCTCCGCTGGCCTGTTTCACGGAAATCTTCACGATGGCGCAGAGGTGGCTCATTGAAACATCCGTTCCGTCGGTGGTATAACCGGCCATGGGGTTCATCCCCTCGGCAAAGCCATCGGCCTTGTAAGTCTGTGAAGCAGGCAGGGTTACGTGCGTTTCATCTGCATAAATGGAGGCAGGATAGAGCACATTGTACGGCGTACTCAGCACAGCACTGAAAGAGAACTGCGTGCTGGTAACACCCTCATCCAGACCGGAGAGTTCGTCGGAAGCCACACCGTTCACTGCAATCTGATCTCCATTGGACCAGTACACGGGACGGGGCCCTTCCGTGCTTTCACCCATATGGGTTTTAGAATTCGAAGGGAGACCCACGGTAAGATAGAATTTCTCGCCGGAGAGTTCGTTCTGAGACTCCAGCGACTCTTTGGCGCAACCTGCTACCAGCGCGACTGCGGCCATTAAAAAGTAAAAACGTGTCTTCATACTACCACTCCTCCTCTTCTTCCGGAATTTCCGGTATATCAAACGATGCTGCCAGGGGAATGTCCACCTGGATCAAGACCGGCTCACAGGCCGGATACTCATAGGGAATTTTTAACATGGTCATACTATTATATTTTTACCAATTTATGCTTTGTGTATAGGTATTTCCGAACATATCCGTAACGCGGACCTCACCACCCTTGCTGCCTTCTCCGGGCGTTACGCTGAAGAGGATCGCCTTGGTGGACGGGGTGCAGTACTTGCGGTTCTTGGCGTTGTCGTAGGTCTGGAAGAGCGCATAGTAGGCCGGATCCACCCCGGGGGTAAATTCCATATCGGCCACCTTGACGCCGTTCTCGTACCACTCGGGAGTGCTCCAGCCCTCGGACCAGTTCCAGATGTTGACTTTTACGCTGCCGTCGCCCTCTTCATCAGGGGCATAGACGCGCATCTGGTAGGCCTTGTCGTGGCCGACTCCCTTATAGTACCAATCTACTTCATCGCCGCGCACGTTCATCACCATATAGCCCTGGGGCTCGCCCATCGCACCGATGGGACGGTTGAAACGCAATGCGCCCGTTGCCCTGGCCACGCTGATGCACTGGATGTTCGGCGCACCGTGCTTGGTGTCCTTACCGTAGTGGTTCGCGTAGTTGTAGTAGAAATTCTCGTGGTTGTGCCCGTTCCAGGCATAGACCGCCTTGAATTGGGAGAGCAGCGCCAGATAATCCGCATAGTGCCGGGCGTAGAAGTTATGGGAACCGTGCGGAGAACTGTTCGGGGTCTTGAACAGGTTCTGATGCGAACAGGTCATAATGACCTTGTCCTTCGGCACATAGGAGAGGTCGGCCTGCAGCCAGGCGAGAGTGCGGTCGTCCAGGCCATAACCATACTTGTCCTTCGTGGTCTTGCGGTCATACATAATGGTATTGACGACGATATAATGGATGTCCCCGAGGTCGAAGGAATAGTGCTCAGGGCCCACATAGGTCTCAAAGAAGACATTCCCCTGCTCCGTTTCAAAGAGGGTCATCTGATCGTAATCGTGATTGCCGATGACGTTGAAGGTCGGGCAATGAATCTTGGCGGCGACATCCAGATAATCGTCCCAGGCATACATCTCGTTATAGACCAGGTCGCCCAGGTTGATGGAATAGACCTGTCCCTTGCAGGAGGCACGGAAGGTCTCTGCGTCGGGAGCGACAGTGTCGTTCCAGCGTTCCATAGATTCGTCCCAGCCATAAGGGCGCACCTGCGGGTCGGCAATCATCATTACGGTGTAGTCCTTTGCCGCCTTCTTTTCGGCGAGGACGAAATCCGCCTGCACGGCTTTCGCATAACGCGGGATACGCTTAAAGAACTGCGGAACGCCGGCGCGCAGGGGAAATTCCGCCGTTGCGGGGAGGCTCAGGTAGATAAAGCGCGCCTCGCTGAGGTCACTTGTCATCGAATAACTGCCGTCCGCCGCCGTCAGGACGCACTGGCGGCCGTCAGTGACGACGATTCCCGCAAGCGGCTTACCGTCGACGGTCTTGACCGATCCGGTAACATTAGGAGCAGTCAGGTAGACGTCCGAAGGCTGCAGCACGGTGGCGTAATCATCGGCGGCAGCGCCACCGGTAGTGACGAAGACCGACGTGGCGACGATGTTGCCCTTCCGGCCGGATTTGCAAAGGATCTGGCCGTCGTTGTAGCAGTCTTTCACAAAAGCCCGCATGCCCTCGCGGCACTCGGTATAGCCGACGACGCCCGCCGCGTGGATCGCGTTGCGGTTGTTCGCTTCGTACTTGTTTCCGCCAGCATCGGCATAAATACTGCCGTGATTGACGCATTCGCGCACGTAAGCGCCTTCCGTCTGGCTCTTGGGGCAATAGATGTTGCCGACGATGCCGGCTGCGGTGCTGCGCGCACGCGAACTAATGCCCTCGAAGCGGACTTCGCCGAAATTCACACAGCCGCGCACGTGCACGGGACGGCCGATGTTGCCGACAATGCCTCCGGTATGCGAAGGCTGCTCGCCCTCGGAAACGATTTTCCCGTAATTGCGGCAGTCGGCGATGACCAGCGATTCGTGCGGCATCGCAACGATACCGGCGGTATAACTGCCGCAGGCACCCTTCGAGCGCACTTCGCCGAAATTATCGCAGCGCAGGATGTGCGCCTTGGTCTGTCCGGCGATGCCGGCCGCGCGGCCGATGGAGTTAACCGCCCCCTCTTCCGTCGCACGCACTTCGGAGGAGATGTTCCCCTTGTTGATGCAGTATTTGACGGTGGAACGGTTGGCATTGCCGGTGATGCCGCCCAGATACTGTGCGGCGAGCGAACCCACTCCGGAGAGGTTGCCGTAGTTTTCGCAGTGGGCAATGACGCTGGAGGTATTGGGTTTCGCACCGCAGAGTCCGGCGATGCCGCCCATGCTCAGGTAGACTTCCTCTTTGGTAACCCCGGCCACATCGGCGTTCAGGTTACCGAAGTTGGCGCACTGCTTGATGACAAAGCGGTTGAAGCCCGCAATGGCGCCGACGGACACTTCCGCCAGCGCATATTCGCACTTGAGGGAAACGCTGCCGTAATTGACGCAGTCGCTGATGACGCCGAAGTTGGAATCGGCGATGAAGCCCGCGTGGAAGGCATTGCCCTTGGCTACCGCATTGAGCGAGCAAGTCTGGTCGATGACGATGCCGCTCACCTCCGCCGTACGCGTCAGTTCCGCGAAAAGGCCATAGGGGGTCTTCCAGCCCTTGAGGGCATGACCGCAACCATCGAAGCGGCCGCTGAAGGACTTGACCTGCGGGAACTTCTTGGCCTTGGACATATCAATATCGGCCGTGAGGACCACCACCGAATCCGCGTTGCACCAGGGCAGCAGGGATTCTCCCTTGTTGGCAGCCTCGATGAAGGCTTTGAGTTCCACCATATTGCCTATGCCCTGCGCACAGAGCGCAAGACTCAGGGAAAGCAAGAGGAGGAAGGTGACTAATTTTCTCATTACCAACTGATTGTAGATGAATATTCGTTACCGAAGCGATCCGTTACCTTGACGGTTCCGGTCTTGGGCCCCTTGGGATCCACATAGACGCGGAACAAGGATTCGCAGTTGTTGGAATCCTCGGAGAAGGAAGACTCGCCCGCAAGTTTGGAATTATGCTCGCGATAGTATTTACGCATATCCGCGTCCGCATAGGAGTAGCGGAATTTCTTGTCGCTGACCCGCGTCATGGAAGCGGGCACGCCACCTGCGTAGAAGACCGGCTTTTTCCAGAGTTCGTCCCAGAGGAAGATATTGGCATAGAGATAATCGTCGCCATAGGTACCGGGGGCGAACAGTTGCATCTGGTAACTGCCGTCGAGGGGCTTCCCCACATCGCCGCGCAGGATCGCCTGACCGTTCAGGTAATCCCAGTCGCGATATTCGTAGGAGGGTGCGGCGTACTTGCTCGGATAAGTGCCGGTGAAGTCGGAACTCTGGTAGAAGATGGACTTGAAACGCCAACTGACTTCGCCGTGGTCGCAGTCGAAGACGACGTAGCCGCGCGGCGTACCGTTGGAACCCATATATTCATTTGTCCAGAGCGGACCGGTCACCCGCGTGAGGGTATGGGTCTCGATGACGGGATTGTCCAGGTTCACGAAGTTGCAGGTCGTGTGCGTATGGCCCGCCCAGGCATAGACCTTCTCGTATTTGGAGAAGAGCGAACGGTAATCCGCATAGTGGGTGGCACTGCTGCGCTCGCCGCCGCCCAGAAGATGGAACATCGGCGAGTGGGCACAGACCATCAGCGTCGTGTTGAAGGGGACGTAGGAGAGGTCGTTCTGCAGCCATTTCCAAATTTCTTCCGTCAGACCGGTGGCGCATTCGTCACTGTATTTCCCGGACCCCGGGCCATAGGCAATCATATCGTCCAGCACGATGAAATGGACGCCGCCCAGATTGAAGGAATAGTTCACGGGGCCCATCTGCGCTTCAAAAGCCTTGGAGGCTTCTTCGTCGCTCTGGTTGAGGATATGCTGCTGGTCGTGATTGCCGATGACGCTATAGGTCAGCACACCGGCGTCCGCCATTCCTTTTTTATACTGCGGAAGCAGGGAAAGGTCCTGGTGCACGATATCGCCCAGGCCGATGCCATAGACCGGCCGGTCCATCATCGTGGCACGCAGTTCCTTCATATCCTTGTACATATCGTTGCAGCAGTCCAGCGCGTGATAAGCCACCTTGTCCAAGCCGGCATTGCGCGTACGGGGCTGCGGGTCCGCAAAGATGAAGACCGTATAGCGGTCCGGGTTGGCAATCTTGTTCAGGGTGAAGTTCACTCCGGAATACTTGCCGTCACTGCCTTTGGTGAGGTCCTTGTAGAACTTCCAGAAGACGGGAATGCCGTCCACAACGGGAGCGCTGGCCTCCGAAGGGGTGGAAACATAAATGTAATCCCGCTTCGAGAGGTCGGAATCCAGCCAGTACTTACCCTGTGCATCCGTCTGGGTACAGGCATAACCGTCAGAGACCATTACACCGGCGAGGGCGGTGCCGTCATTCAGGAGGACGGTACCGCTCACCGTATAGTTTACCGGCGGAACAGGTCCGACGGGTCCCGGCTCCGGACCCTTTTCGCCACAGGCGGAAAGGGCCAGAAGCGCTAACACACAGAAACAGAAGAATCTGAATTTCATACCTTCACCTATTTGCCGGCCCAATAGGAAATGCCGGAAACCGCACCTTCCCCATTGCCGATGACAAGGGTCTGGGTATCCACGTTATTTTCCGTAATTTCAACGCCCTGGATGTTGCCGCCGTAGCTGCAATCCGTAATCGCGGTGCCTTCGGAACCCCTTCCGACGATGCCGCCGGGGCATTCCGGCTTATCAGTATTTCCCTTGCTGGATTTGACGGAGCCGAAGAACCGGCATCCGCTGAGCGCCACGGGCTCATCGCCGCGGACCAGACCCAGGATACCGCCGGCACAGGCGTAATCCGCACTGCCCGCTACGGTGGAAAGGATGTCGCAGACGGCATCGCAACCGGTAATGGTGGCGTTGCCCGCCGCTCCGGCAATGCCGCCGCGGTAGGCCCCCACATCGTTGGTTCCGTTGCTCAGGCGACCGAGATTGTTGCAGCCGCTCAGGGTGGCATTGTAGCAGTAGCCTACGATACCGCCGCTGTAACCGCGGTAGGTGCTGATGTTGCGGGTATTGCTGCAGTCGGTGATACTGAGGCGGAATTTCTCGATAGCGGTGCCATAGTTGAAGGCCCCCAGGATACCGCCGGCCACGATGGGCGTGTACATTTTATCGAATACACCGGTAACACCGTTGTTGTTATACAGTTGGGCAAGGACATCCCCCTTGTTCGTGCAATCGGTAAACTCCGCATCGCCGCCGTGGACATATCCGGCGATACCGCCGCAAATCTCGCCATAGCCATTGGAGCGGGCGCAGTAAGCGCCGCCCTCGTATTTTCCGACCTCTCCCTCGTTGACGCATTTGGTAAAACTGGACGGTCCGTTGACGTACCCCGCGATTCCGCCCATCCAGTTGCGCCGGACAGGGCAGGTAATCGCAGTGGAATAGGCTGCGGAAATCACCCCGGAGGAAGTGACATTTTCAAAGTTCACGGCTGCCACGGGCAAGTCCTCCCGGCAGCCGCCGAGCAGACCGCCCACGCAGACATTGCGGGCAGTTAAGGGAGTGGGGTTACTAAAATCCAGCCTGACATTCGTCTGCATGCTATAGCCCTTGAATGACAGGGAAATACCGCCGTCTGCGATTCCGACAAAACCGCCTGCATAGACGCAGGATGAGGCAGCGGAACGATAAGCGTCGACCTGGATATTTCCCAGCGATACCGACGCATCGGACGCGCTGTCAAAACTGCGGTCAGAGGACACGATACCGTAGAGGCCGCCCAAGGCCGCGAATCCGGCATTCCCGCCCAGGGAAAGCGTCCCCATAAAGGAATTGCCGTCTACTGTGGCCCCTTCGACAAGCCGGGCCTGCACGCCGCCTGCATAGACGGTTCCGATGCTGGAAGAGAAATTCACCGCTCCCAACACCTCCGCATGGGCGATTCCGCCTTCGCAAAGCCCCGCGACACCCCCCAGGAAACAGACCATGCCGGTGGCGGAGGGCGTGGCGACCGTCACCTTTCCGGTGAGTTTGCCGCCATTGATCCGGGTACCTGCATCGGCCCAGCCCACGATTCCGCCAACATAGGCTTCGGGCTCCTCTTCATCACTGGTGCCGGCAAAAGAAATTTCCCCGGCAAGGGAGCAATTTTCAATCACTGAATTCTCAGCCACGGAAACGATGCCGCCAAGACAGGTCTTCATGCCAAAAGCATCCTTATAAACCACGGAACTTCCTTTGGAGAGAGAGACGTTTTGAACCGTCGCGTCCTTGCAATGGTTGAACAGTCCGTGCGACGCGGCGCGCAGGTTCAGGATGGCATGCCTGCCGCCGTCAAACTTGCCGCTGAAAGGACGGTCGGCCGAGCCGATTCCGGCCCAGTCCGTGACACCGTCCATGTCGATATCGCCCTTCATGCAGACCACGCCGCCGGTTTCCCAATCGGCGGTGGACTCCCCTGCCGCCACGGCGGCGGCAAAGGCCTGCAAGCCCTTGTAGGTCACCAGTCCGTTCGCCGGTATGTAATCCTGGACCAAGACCGGAAGATCCACCAGGGAAGCGGAGGCGTTGGAAAGACGCAGGGAAACGGCCACATCGCGCTTTTCCGCGCAGTCGCTCAGGTTCTCGGCGAGTTTGACGGTCAGGGTAACATAGCCGTTGTCCGGATCGCTCATCACATACTCCGCCATCTTCTGGGGAGCGATAACCTCGGAAACGATGAATTCGGGGATAATGACGGAGACGGCGGATGCCGTACCGGGAAGCAGAATGCGTCCTTCGGGATCGAAACTGTATTCGGAGCCGAACTGGTAGAGATAGATGTATTCCAGTTCCTCCCCGCAGCGCAGCGTCACTTTGCCCATACGGGAAGGATTCGCGTTGTTCTCCGCCTTGATCTTGAGCACGGAGGTCTCATAATCTCCTTTGGGAACAGGATTGGCGGGGACGACCGTCAGGAAGGGATCGGCCGTATAATCCCACTGGGCACCGGCCAGGGTCGTCACGCTGACTTCGAACTCAGCGGCCTGCGGGCCGGAAAGGAAGTAGGGCTGCGACAGGCTGAATGCCGATGCGCTCTGGCTGACGGACAGATTGAAGCCGCGGAAATCTCCGGCCACAAAAGTAAGGGTGGCGGGGTCGCGGGCTTCGAAGCCGTCATTTGCCTTCACTTTCAGGATGACCTTTCCGGGACCCTTGCCGGCAGGAGAAACGACCTGGCACCAATCGCGGTTGGAGACGAGGTTCCAGACCAGGTTCTTGTCGTTAAGGTCAACGTCGATGGTTTTCATCCCCGCAAAGTGGGTGAAGTTCAGGACAGTGAGTTCCGATCCCCCAAGGGAGTAAGAAACCTTGAGATCCGACACCGTGCGGGAATCCAGAATCTCCTTGTCCGAAGGCTTTTCCGGCGTGCAGGCGAAAAGGAGCGCCGCAGGCAGGAAAGCAATAATATAATTAAGGTATGCGTGTTTCATAATCGTAAGGTTCTATTGTCTGCCAAGAAGCCTGATATCACGGCTTTCCTGCGTAGCGGCCCACCAGACGTCGGTCTGGATGTTGTTCGTACCGCCAAGCCAGCCGTCCACCGCTTCCTTATAGTAAACGGTATTGCGGTAAGGCTCGTCCGAAGGATAGCGCATGCGCGTAGGAAGGATGTGGTCGTTGCCGGCGGCAGGACCGTCGGTACGCAGCAGCGGATAACCCGTACGGCGATAGTCGCACCAGGATTCGATGCCGATAAAGAAGGAGGAGATCCATTTCTGGGTCAGAACGCCTTCAAGGGCATTATCCGAATTGAAAGTACTGCCGCTGTAGAGTTCACCGTTGACGACCCAGTTGACATACTCGACCACTTCGTCGGATTCCGCGGTCACATAGGGATTCCACTCAAGGATACTTTCCGTTACCGCCTGCCTGAACAACGGGAGGTAGGCGCCGAAACTGGAAATCGAGCTTATCCAGCCGCGCACGCCGGCTTCCGCGAAGATGAAGAGCAGTTCGGAGTACTGCATCAGCGGATAATAGGAGGCATTCTGCAGGTCATACACTTTCCCGGTGATTCCGGAGCCTGCATTCCTGCCATAGGTCATACGGCCGATGACGGAGTTACCGGCGCTGGAAAGATGCGTTGCAAGGAATTTGGTCACGTCGGAGCCGATCATCTGGTTGGGCATCCCGTGAACCTTGCGCCACCAGCAGTCGTAACGGGGATCTTCCCGGTGACCGCCCTGCGTATGAAGCACGGACTCGTAATAGGTGATGCCGTTCTGATCCACCTTCTGCACCGTGGAAAGCATCCGGCGCGTCAGCACGTCACAGACGGCCACCACGTTCCAGTTACCGGAGGTAGTGGAATAGAAGGGCGTATGCTCGGTCTCGTTCTGGTCGCTGAACGGAATCATCGGACGGTCTTCGCGAGAACGCATCATAGGATAATCGCCCGCACCGCTGAGGAAGCAACTGTAGAGCTCGGAGAGTTTGTTGGTGACGTTCACCGACACCCACTGCTCGTCGCCGAGTTCCAGGATGCCGCCGTCTTCTTCGATGACCTTCATCCCGATGCGCATCAGCACGCGGGCGTAAAGGGAATTGCCGAAGCGGCGCCACTGCTCGTAGTTTCCGCCGTAGGTCTTGTCGCAAATGGCATTGAAAGAGGGAACTTCCTCCACATCCTGCGAAAGCAGGAGGTTGGCGCTTTCCAGCATGCAGACGACCGACTTGTAGATTTCCTTCTGGCTGTCGTAGCGGGTGGTGTATTTGCCGTCACCCTCGCGCAGGGAGAGCAGGCCCGCCTCCTTGAAAGGGATATCGCCATAGGTATCCGTCAGCTGGAGGATCAGGAAGGAACGCAGGATCATGGCGACTGCCTTGATTTTGTCGTTCTTCTCCTTGACCGCCTGCTCGTACATGGCCATGGCATTGCCGTACTGGAGGTAGAGTCCGGTCCAGATATCATCGGAAGTACCTTCAGGAATGTTGTAGTTGCCGATGACGCGGGAACTGACCTCAGAATTGGTCATAACCGCGTATTGCGAAAGGAAGACCGTCGTGCCCCGGAATACGCTGATCAGGTTGTACTGGGTCTTGAACATGATGGGATGCACGTAGGACTCCGCCGGCGCCGTCTCCAGCGCGTAGGGGTTCTTGCTCATTTCGTCGAACTTGGAACAAGAAAGGGAAAGGAGCGTCAGTGCCAGTATCGCATTGTATTTCATTATCTTTTTCATCGCAGGTTCCTCCGATTAGAATGTGAGACTGATGGAGCCGCCGAACTGTGCCGTGGACGGCATCTGGAGGATTTCGAAGCCGGGGATGACGGCGCTTCCGCGCATCGTCACACCTTCGGGATCGAAGCCGGGGAAATCAGACCAGCACCAGATGTTGTTGCCGTAAACCGAGAAACTGGCGCCGCTGAGCACCTTGGTCTTGGCAAGCAGTTTCTTGGGCAGGGAGTATTCGAGCCGCACTTCGCGCAGTTTCAGGAACTGCGTGCTGACGAAGTTGGCCTCGCCGTTGGTCTGTTCGTACTTGTTGTGGTAGAAGGTGGCGATATTCGCAGGATCGATAGCGGTGGTATTCACCACATAGTTGCCGTCCGGCAGCAGGCGTACGCCTACGGGGACGAGGCCGCCTTCACGGCCTTCGAGCGTCGCCGTACCTTTACCGCGGTAGTTGAGCACCCAGTTGGTGTAGGAATAGACGTGACCGCCCACCTGGCCGTCGAAGCCGATGTAGAGGCTCAGGTCCTTCCACTTGAGGGTGGTGTTGAAGCCGCCCTTCCAGTCCGGTGCGCAGTCGCCCAGGTACTGGAGCTCGGTTCCGGTCTGGTAGAGGTTCTGGTTGTCCAGGACGGGCAGGCCGGAGACATCGACCATCTTGCCTTCTGCGGTGATGGCGGTGGAGCCTTCCGGTGCGCGGACGTAGCCCTTGCCGTACATAGAGGTCAGGCTGCCGCCCTCATAGGCGATCATATAGGCGTGCGTGGAGTAGGAGGCGATGATCCAGGAATCGATGCCCTCGCCCAGGGAGACGACGGTATTGCGGTTCATGGTGTAGTTCAGGCCGACCTTCCACTGCAGGTCGCGGGTCTTGACGAGGGTTCCGGTCGCGGAGAGTTCCACTCCCCTGTTGCGGATGGAACCGGCGTTCACGTACATATAGTTGACACCGTTGGCATAAGAGACCGGCATCTGGGAAATCAGGTCCTTGGTGACCGCGTCATAGTATGCGGCGTCCAGGGTGAAGCGGTTCTTGAACATACGCAATTCAAGACCGACTTCCCAGGAACTCACGATCTCCGGACGGAGATTGCTGTTGACGCGCGTGGCGGGAAGGGCCACGGTTCCGGGGAATCCGGTACCCTGGAGGTAGTTGGCCACGCGGTAAGGAGCCGTATCGTTACCCACCTGTGCCCAGGAGGCGCGGATTTTCATCAGGTTCACCAGACCGTTCGTGCGTCCGAATTCGAAGAGGTCGTTCAGGGAGATACTTCCGGATACGGAGGGATAGAAGAAGGAACGGTGACCGGCCGGCAGGGTACTGGACCAGTCGTTACGTCCGGTGACATCGAGGAAGATGGCGTTCTTCCAGGAGAGGGAGAGCATTCCGTAGAGGGAATTGGTCTGCCGCACATAGGAAGAGTTCGCGGTCTTGGGCTCGTAGGAAGTGTTCACCAGGGAGTAGACACCCGGGATGTTCAGGGCGCCGGCGGTCTGCGAGTGGTTGGAATAACTGCGCCAGATGATGCTGCCGCCGATGTTTCCGGTAAACTCGAAGTCCCCGGCAAAGCGGGTGTTGTACTTCAGGAGGAAATCGCCGGAGTACTGTTTGGAGCCGATGGTCTGCTCGCGGTACCAACCCTGAGGCTTGGCCTGGGTGGAGGTAGCCTGGCGCTGGGTACGGAAATCGGTGATGATGTCCAGACCGCCGCGGGCCATGAGGGTCAGGCCTTTGGCCAGGTCGGCATTGAAGACGACATTACCATAGACGCGGTCGCGCTTCTGGTTGTTGATGCCTTCGTAAGCCAGGAAGTAGGCGTTGTTCTTCCCGCCGGAAAGGCTGGCGTCCTGCTGGACGGCTTCCTTGTCCTTCCAGTAGAAAGAGGGCCACTTCATGTCAATGTTCGGAGCATAGCACCAGAGGCTGTACATAATGGCCGTGGAGCCGTAACCGGAAGAAACGGGAATATTGTCCTTGCGGGTGTTACGGTAGTTCACCGAGGTCTCCATCTTGAGCCATTTGGCCAGGCGGCTCGTCGTACGGACCGCCAGGAAGTTGGTCATGCTCGGGGAATTGGGCACGATTCCGTTGACGGTATTGTTGGTAAAACTGACGCGGACGCTGTTGTCCTTGCCGATCTTACCGGACATCACGATGGAGTTCGAGAAGTTAAGCCCCGTCTGGAAGTAGTTCTGGAACCAGTCGCCATAACTGACGAACGGAGTGGCGTCGCGGACGAAGTCTCCGTACTGGTTGACGTGTCCCCCAATCCCCTCGGCGACATTATAGTATTGGTAATAAGGCGTCCCGTCCAATTTCGGACCCCAGGACTCCATGCCGGAGGTGGAAACATAATCGGGGCGCGGGTTGATGCCTGCGACATCATCCCCCTCGCCGGAAACCAGGTAATAGTAATACGGCAGTCCGGCGGTACCCTGTCCGTAGGTGTACTGCAGGTCCGGCGAAGCGAGCACCTTGTCCGCCGCGAAGCTGGACTTGATGCTGACGCGGAAGACCGCATCCTGGCTTTCAGCGTTCTTCGTGGTGATGATGATGGCGCCGTTGGCCGCCTGCGAACCGTAGAGGGCCGTAGCGGCGGCACCCTTCAGCACGGTGACGCTTTCGATGTTGTTCGGGTCAATATCGGCAAGACCGTTGCCATAGTCGATGGCGTAGATGCTGCCTTCGCCCGTGTCGGACTGCGTGGCGGAGTTGTACATCGGCACGCCGTCCACGACGAAGAGGGCCGTGTTGTTCTCCAGGTCTGCCGATGACTCACCGCGGACCGTAACACGCATCGTACCGTCGGGGCTGCTGGAACGGTCGATGTTCAGACCGGCCACCTGACCGGCCATACCGTTGATCCAGTTACCCGTGGTAGCACTGTTGACAAACATGTCCCCTTCCACCTTCTGGGCGGAATAACCAATGGATTTTTCATCCCTCTTGATACCGAGAGCCGTGACCACCGCGGTCTGCAGCACCTCTGCCTCGTCCTTCAGGACAACGCGTTTCAATTGGGAAGAAGAAGCCTTGATGGACCGGGATTCGTAACCCAGGCAGGAGAACTGGATGTCATCCTCCGGAGAGGCCTTGATGTTAAAGATACCCTGATCGTTGGTGATGGAGCCTGATGAAATGGCTCCGGCAACGAAAACAGCGACGCCGGGGAGCGGATTGCCTTCAGAATCGACAACCGTACCCACCCATTGTTTTTGCGCAGCTGGGGAGTTTACTTTGGCGCCGGAGAGCGCAACGGTCATTCCGGACACCTTCCATTCGATACCGCTGCCGGCGAGCACTTCGGAAAGAAGGCGCTCCAACGGCGCGTTTGAGAGAGAAACGTGCACCTTGGGCAGAACGACATCCCCGAGGGAGCGCTCAAACGAGAAGGTGACGCCGGTCTGGGCCGTGAACGAGTCGAGCACGTCGCTCAAACGGGCGTCCGTGCTGTCGATGTTCAGGCTGAACGTATTCTGGGCGTTAAGCGCTATGCTCAATCCCAGAACGACTGACAATAGGGTTAAAAGTTTTTTCATATATGGTTGAATACACTATTCTTCAATCGTGAAAGTGGAGCCTTCGCAAATGAAACCGAGTTGCTCGGCAAGAGACTGGGGGGAAGCGCCGCTCTGGAAATTGAAATTGTAGCGCTTTCCTTCATCAGAAGGGGTTCCCTGCTGCCTGACGGTGACACCGTAGCGGTTTTCAATTTCCTCAATGATCTGCGCGACGGTGACATCGCTCATCGAGATGACGCCGTATTTGACGAGCAGGATATCCCCGATCATCGTTTCTGACACGTCGAAAACCTGCTCCGCAGGCTCCCAGGTCGCTTTCTGGCCCGGTTTGATCCGGAACAGATTGTTTCCGGCCGCATCCTGCAGCGAGACGGAGCCTCTGGCCAGGACGACCTCAGATGCTCCGGACGGCGAGAGTTTGACATCGAACTCGGTACCGAGGACACGCACCCGGAAATCCGGCATCAGCACATAGAAGGGAACGGCCGGATTCTTTTCCACATCGAAATAGGCCTCTCCCGTCAGGCGGACTTTGCGGTCCTCGACATTGAAAGAATCGTCGTACTCCAGACGCGAGCCGGGACGCAGCCAGACATCGGTTCCGTCGGGCAGTTCCACGTGCATCGACGGATTATCGATATTGGCAATTGTCTGCACCCTCGGCTCTACAACCGGCTTTTTCAGGAAAAGCGGCAGGGACAGCAGGACGGCGATAAGGGCTACTGCCGAAATATAGATGGCCATCATAGGGGCCTTCCTTTTACGGCGCACCCGCTTCCAGGCCCTGTCCAGATCCGAAGAGTCCGTGGGGGCGGAAGGGGTCAGCACACAACTCATGGCTGCATACTGGGCGTAGATGCTCCGGTGCTCCGGAGATTCATCCAGCCAGGCCTGCAGGATGTCGTTGTCTTCGGGGGTGATGCTGCGGTCCAGACGGGCGATAATCAGCCGTCCTACAGCATCTTCCCTGGTCTTGTTCTTGCTTATTGTGTTTTTCATCATATGCGTGCGTATATACTTAAAGCACACAAGTGACAAAAAACACCTAAGAAAAATTCTATTTTTTTTGAACCCGCTCCCGAAGATGCTTCATGGCGTTGTAAATGTGGTTCTCCACGGTGGAAAGGGAGAGCCCCAGGATCTGCGCGACCCGCCGGTTGGGAATGCCTTCGAGCCTCGACAGGACAAAGACCTCGCGGCAGCGGTCCGGAAGTTCGGAGAGCAGGGAAGAAACCTGCTCCTGGATATCTTCCGTGTAGAGTTTCCGGATTACGGGATCGTTGTCCGGATCGTACGCGGAATACTGCTGTTCTATCCGGTCCTTGAACCAAATCCGGTGGGCACTGTCATTCTTGCGGCGACGGAGTTTGTTCAGGCAGCCGTGCCAGACACTGTTCAGCAGATACAGACGCAGTTCCCTTTCGTCGTTCAGATACGGCAGCCGGAAGCGGTGGTCCCACACCCAGGCAAACACATCCTGCACGACATCCTCAGCTTCCTCCGCCGGGAGCATCAGCTTCGCATACGACACGAGCGAAGAGTAATGCTCGCGGAAGACACGTTCGATATTGTCCCGCGATACTGTCACAACGCAAATATCGAAAAAAAATGTAACTTTGCAAAGTATGGAGATTCAAAACAGGCAGGTGCCGGTCCTGCTGCTCACCGGCTATCTGGGAAGCGGAAAGACGACGCTGCTGAACCGGATACTCGCCAATCGCAAAGGCATTCGTTTCGCCGTAATAGTCAACGATATAGGTTCTGTCAACATCGATGCTTCGCTCATTGAGAAAGGCGGCATCGCCAGCCGTACCGACGATTCCCTCATCGCCCTGCAGAACGGCTGCATCTGCTGTACGCTGAAAACGGACCTGATCGCGCAACTCGCCGAATTGACGCAGATGCGCAAATTCGACTATATCGTCATCGAAGCCAGCGGCATCTGCGAACCTGCGCCGATTGCCCAGACCATCAGCACCCTGCCCTCCTATGCCGACCAGTATGTCATGGGCGATATGCCCTATCTGGACTGCATCGTGACGGTGGTGGACGCCCTGCGGATGCGGGATGAATTCGACGGCGGGAAGGCGCTGGAGCGGCAGAACCTGGACGAGGACGACCTGGAGAAACTGATTATCGAGCAGGTGGAATTCTGCAACATCGTGCTGCTGAACAAGGCGGCGGAAGTCTCCGCCGAGGACCTGCGGCATCTGCGCGCGATTGTCAAGGGGATCAATCCCGGGGCGAAGGTACTGGAATGCAATTACGGCGACATCGACCTCGACGAAATCATCTATACCGGGATGTTCGATTTTGATGCGGTGGCTACTTCCGCCGCCTGGATTGCCGCCATCGAGGGCGAGGAAGAGGAGGAAGAACCGGAGGGAGAAGCGCTCGAATACGGCATCCAGACCTACGTCTACACCCGCCGGAAGCCCTTTGACTTCGGGCTGTTCGACGACGCGGTTTTCCGCAAATGGCCCGGCGGCATCATCCGCGCCAAGGGGCTCTGCTGGTTTGCCGACGAGCCCGGCAAGTGCTGGCTTTTCGAGCAGGCCGGACGCCAGAAACACGTCCGCGAAGCGGGACTCTGGTACGCGATGATGCCCGCGCTGGAATTGGAGGAACAGCTGGAGCGGGATGCGCAACTGCGCCGCGACTGGGATCCGGTCTATGGAGACAGGATGCAGAAAATCGTCTTCATCGGCCAGCATCTCGACACCGCCGCCATCGACGCCTTCCTGGACCGCTGCCTGGTAGATTATTCCGGATAGCCTCTCCCCCCGGATTATATCTTTTACAAAGTGATGGTACCCTCGATTTTTTTGACGAGGGTACCATCATTTTTGGCCATTTTTGACGGTACCCTACTCATTTTTCAAGAGGGTACGGTCACTCAGGAATCTGAAATTACAGTGAAGAAACCAGGGTGTCGATGCGCCCGAAAACGTCTTCCACGGAACCCTCGCCGCTCACTTCGTGATAGAGTCCCCTCTCCCGGTAAAAGCGGATGAGCGGCTCGGTCTTTTCGTGATAGGTGCGGATGCGGTTGGCGATGATGGAATCGTCGGCATCATCGGCCCGGTTCTCCAACATCGCCCTATGCTTGATGCGCTCGTAAATGAGCTGGTCGGGGATATGGAGGGAGAGCACGGCGGTGACACTTTCACCCGAGGCTTTCAGGCGGTTTTCCAGCACTTCCGCCTGGGCGATGGTGCGCGGGAACCCGTCGAGCAGGAAGCCCTCCACGCCCTTGGCGGCATCGAAAGCGGAAAAGAGCATGTCTTCCACCATCTGGTCGGGGACGAAATTCCCCTTGTCTATGAGTTCTTCCGCCTTTTTCCCCAGCGGTGTACCGGCAGCGATTTCGTTACGCAACAGATCCCCGGTAGAGATATGCAGCAGGTGATATTTTTCCGACATGGGAACGGCCTGGGTGCCCTTCCCCGCACCCGGAGGCCCGAAAATGATATAGTATTTCATTCTTCGTCCAAAACGTAGATGTCCTTGTAATTGCGGCCGATGCCGTCGTAATCGAGGCCAAAGCCGACAATGAAGCGGTTGGGAATCTCCATCCCCACATAATCGAGTTTCACGTCCTTCTTGTACACCTCGGGCTTGAGGAGCATCGTGCAGACCTTGTAGTCCGCCGCCTTCGTCTCCTTCATATAGTCGCTCAGCGCGACGATGGTGTTGCCCGTGTCCACGATGTCTTCCACGACGATGACGCGACGGCCGGAGAGGTCCGAAGTCGGTCCCAGCAGGTTCCGCACCACCCCCGTGGAAATGGTTCCGGAATAGGAGGAAAGTTTCATGGAAACCAGTTCGCAGTCAAATTCCAGACGCTTCATCAATTCAGCCGTAAAAAGCACTGAACCGTTGAGAATGCACAGGATTACCGGAATGTCGGTACAGCCCTTGAAATCCGCATTGATCTTTTCCGCCACCCCGTCTATCGCCTCACTGATGCGCTCATAGGGGATATACAAGCGGAACGACTTGTCGTAAAGCTTGATTTTATCCATTTCCAACCAACTCATTTTGGAGGCCAAATTTATAAAAAAATATCCATAAAAGATAAAAACGCTCGGAATTTACAAAATCAGCGCACAACTTGCCGGAATGAACTGCCTGATTACCCTAATGGAAGCCATCCTGCTACTGAGCGGAGCAGGAAGCGAAGAAGAGTTGGACGAAAGCCTTTTTGAGCGTTTCGAACGCTATTCCAGTCACCCGCTTTACCTCAACACGGCAGGCCAGAGAGCCCTGATGGAAAGCGGCCTGCTGAGCGAATACCAGATTTCCGTCCTGCTCGAACAGCGGCAACGGGCGGGCACGCTGCGTTCCTACACGGAGCTCGCGCTGCTTGACGGATTCGGGGAGCGGACTGCTGAGGCGCTGCAATTCTTCACGACGCTGGAAGGAGAAGCGCAGCGCAGCAAGGAACTGCGGGGCGAAACGCTGTTGCGGGGCAGCCTGCGCATACGCGACGGAACTATCCAGGGCGCGGGCGGGACGAAAATGCAGATCGAAATCCCGGAACGGGCCGCCCTTTTCTGGGGCAGCCGCATTTCTTATGCCGATACAAAATTCTCTCCAGGCACTTTCAATGCGGAGTATCGCGGAAAGAACGGCCGATGGAACTTGCTTGCCGGCGATTTTCACGCCCGCTTCGGCCAGGGGCTCTGCGCCTGGAGCGGCTTTTCCCTGAGCGGATTCTCCTCCACGGGAGCCTTTCAGCGGAAAGCGCAGGGGCTTACTGCCTCCCATTCGTTTTCCGAGGCCCTGCGCGGGCTTGCCGCCAGCGGCGATGTGGGGCCGGTAACGCTGAGCGGAGGCCTCCACGCAACGGGACTCAGGGAAAGGATGGAGGGAAAGACAGACGCCAGAATCGGGCTTGGATACTGCCTGAACGCCACATATCGCTGGCGATGGGGCCATGCGGGCCTGAGTGCCGCAGGAAGGGGTTCGGCACCCACCCTTGCCGCAGACTGGCGGATGGGCGCAAAGGGCTGGGCCTGGCTCGGGGAGCTTGCCTGGGACTTCCCGGGAAAGGATATCGCCGCGCTGACTACCCTGCTATGGAGACCGCTTTACGGGATAGAGGCCACGATGAACCTTCGTTACTACGGCCCGGAATTCCGTAATCCGGACGCCGGGGCTCCACGGGCCATCGGCTCCGCAAACCGGGATGAGGCCGGCGGCGCCATCGCACTCAGTTCGCCCTGGGGTACAGTCAGTTATTCGATTTTTACAAAACCCTCTTCCGGCGGAATCGGGCACAAGGCGATACTCCAGGCAGGACACAGCTGGCACAGCGGTCCGCTGGAATGGTCGCCCTCATTGCGGAGCCTTCTATCCTGGCGCAGCTGGAGCGGAACGCCCCTCCGGGCGGAAATCCGGGGAGACCTGGGAGTCCACTATGAAAAAGCGGCGCTGAACCTTCGATACCATACGGTCTTTTGCCGGGAACGCTCCTGGCTCTGGTACGCGGAAGCCGGCTACAGCGGCGCCTGGCTGCGCTTTACGCTGTTCAAGGTCGATCAATGGGACGATAGGATCTATGTCTATGAACGGGACCTCAGCGGCGCATTCAGCGTGCCCGCCAGTTACGGCCGTGGCTGGAGCCTGTCCCTGAGCACGAATCAGACAATCCGGAGCCGACATCTGCGGCAGCGGATCGGCTTCAAGGCCTCTTACATCCACTATTTTCCGTCGGAGGTAAAACGCAGCAGCGCCTTCGAGGGAAAAGTGCAATATATTATAGACTGGGGATGGCGTTTTCCATCTTCGTCCCGCGGGAACCTTTGACCAGGATCAGGGTATCCGAAGGCGGATTCGCAGCCAGTGCGGCGGCAAGGGCCGGTGAATCGGGGTACCAGGCGGCGCGCCCGAGTCCGGCAGCGTCGAGAGCGCGCCCGAACTCCTCACCCACGAACAGAGCCGGCGTCCCCGCATCCGCGAGTCGCTTAACCAGTTTGAGATGCTCCTTTGCCGATGCATCGCCGAGTTCCCGCATCTCTCCGAGCAGCGCGAGTTTGCTCGGCGCACGCATCGCGAAGAAATTATCGAGCGCTACCGCCATTGACGAGGGATTGGCATTATAGGCATCGACGATGAGGGTATTGCGCTGCGTCTGCAGCATCTGCGAACGCTGGTTCGAGGGCTTGTACGCCGATATCGCCGCGAAGGCATCCGCCATCGGCACACCGAAATAGCGGCCTACGGCGAGGGCGGCCAGTACGTTCGTTGCGTTGTAGGCGCCGACCAGGGAAGTTTCGACCGTCGTTCCTTCGATGACGAGCCGCAAGAACGGATGCGCCGCGTCGGTCGGCAGGATCTGGACCCCTTCGTACTGAATTCCGTAAGACCAGACGTGGCAGGCGCATTCGCGCGCCATCTGCGTCAGGTCGGCATCATCGGCATTCAGGAAGATGACCGAACCGTCGCGCGCGGCAAGCCACTTGTAGAGTTCGCCCTTGGCGGCCTTCACCCCCTCGAAGGAGCCGAAGCCCAGCAGGTGCGCCTTGCCGACATTGGTGATCAGGCCGTAATCCGGCCGCGAGACGCGCACCAGTTTGGCGATGTCGTCCGGATGGTTCGCCCCCATCTCTATCACGGCGATCTGCGTCTGCGGCGTAATCGAGAGCAGGCTCAGGGGAACCCCGATATCATTGTTGAAATTGCCCTTCGTGGCGGTGACGTTGAATTTCTTCGAGAGGACGGCGGCGATGAGTTCTTTCGTCGTCGTCTTGCCGTTCGTGCCCGTCAGGCCGATGACCGGCAGCGAACCGTCGGGCTTCACGTGCTCACGGTGATAGATGGCCAGTTCCTGGAGGGCCGTAAAAGTATCAGCTACCTTGATGAGCCGGGGATCGTCCGGAAGGTCTGCCGCTTCATCGACGACGGCACAGGCCGCCCCTGCTTCCAGGGCTTTTATCGCATAGGCGTTCCCGTCAAAGTTCTCACCTTTCAGGGCAAAGAACATCTCGCCGCCCTGGAGCGTACGGCTGTCGGTGGCGACCACGCCCCCGCAAGCCAGATATCGTTCATAAAGTCCCATACCCTACTGCCGGCCCGTGCTTCCGAACCCGCCCTCACCGCGGTCAGAGGCGGAAAGTTCCTCCACGCACTCCCACTCTATGCATTCGTGCCGGGCCAGGACCAACTGGGCGATACGTTCGCCGTTCTCGATGGTAAAAGGCTCATCGGAGAGGTTGACCAGGATCACCCTGACTTCTCCGCGGTAATCCGCATCGATGGTGCCGGGGGCATTGAGCACCGTGATGCCCTTCTTCGCCGCGAGTCCGCTGCGGGGACGGACCTGTACCTCATAACCCGCCGGAATCTCCAGAAAAAGTCCCGTGGGGACCATCGCCCGCTCCAGCGGCTTCAATACGACCGGGGCGTCCAGACAGGCCCGGACATCCATCCCGGCCGACAGCGCCGTCGCATACGCAGGCAGTGCTCCGCCGCTCTTATTGATTACTTTAACTATCATCGCTACTGATTTTTCACAAATTTAACATCTGTTTACCGGTTTTCAAAATCAAAATGAAGGCCGCTTGGAATTTTCCGGATTTGCTGTAACTTTGTATGGATTCAGGAATCCGGCGAATGATTAACACATCAGATATGAAAAGAATCTTATTCCTCATTTCGGCTCTTTTGCTTTCCTGGGCGGCAAATGCTCAGAATCAGTCCGTGGAGCGGGCACTGCCGAGCCCCTATTCACCCTCGGTATACGCAGAGATCTCCAGAGGAGAATTTTTATTGAACGGACGTGAGCTCAACGAATGGGAGACGCGCCAGGTCATCGGTAACGAAATTTACAGTAAAACCTTTGCTCCCGCCCGCAGGCAGCGCAAAGCCGGTCTGGTTCTGACCATCGTCGGCGGCGTGACGACCGGACTCGGCGGAATCATCGCCATCGGCGGAGCGGCCGGAATGGCAGCAACCCCCGTGAATACCTGGCAGCAGGACAGCAACGGCAGAACCCAGGACCGGCCCTATTCCTATCAACGGGATTACAGTTCGGCGCAAGCCGCCCTCCTTACCGGCACCGGTATCTTTTTGGCCGGCAGCACAATGTTGAGCGTCGGTGTCCCCCTGCTGGTCATCGGCCAGAAGCGGCTGAACTGGGTGGCAGAAGACTATCAGGAGAAAATGGCCCGGAAGGCCAGCCTGAACCTGAGTTCCGGCAGCAACGGATTCGGCCTTAGCCTCGCCTTCTAAGCTTGCCGCTACATCTCAACATGTACTTAAGCACAGGAGTGGGGATTCTTGCCCTGCTCCTGGGCTTTTTGCTTAACCGAGGAATACCCTTTCTCAAACGGCACTGCGTCCCCGTTCCGGTAACGGGCGGACTGGTCATTTCCCTGCTCACACTTCTGCTGTACAGCGTCTGGGATATCGAATGCGTCTTTGACGAA